>Ga0190283_1001261_pt1 | contig 11738 bp, 12 predicted proteins | sample 48691801_MG_FD_161669 | JGI IMG/M metagenome (GOLD analysis project Ga0190283, IMG submission 161669) | Hydrothermal vent microbial mat bacterial communities from Southern Trench, Guaymas Basin, Mexico - 4869-18-0-1_MG | ecosystem: Environmental > Aquatic > Marine > Hydrothermal vents >...
TACTTGAGGGTCAGCAGATCTTCCTCTTTATCGTAAATTTCCCCGATCAGATAGCACGTAATACAGATGGAGAGAACTGCGATCAGGCCAAGGATTGAGGCTGTCCAGCTTATGGAATCAGCACTCCTGTAACCGATGAAGATCCCGGCGGCAAAAGGCATCAGGGCCACGGTGGTGAAGGGAAGCCGCATTACCGTAATCCAGTTCGTTATGGCGGATAAACTTTTTGCGTTTGTCATGATCATGTTCCCCAAAAAACCTTTAGATTTAAACCTATGGCAGACCTCGGTAAGTGGTCGAGTAGTTGAGTAGTTAGTGCTGAACGAAATAACTCTATTTCATAATCTTAATCATAATCGTAATCTTACTCAAAACGATTATGATTAAGATTATGATTAAGAGTATGAATCCAAGAACAAGTTTAACTAATGACGAGGTCTGTATGGACAGAGATTTGAAGCATAAGAAAAATAATATTAGGAACGAGCCCCCAGTGTGTCAAGGGAAAAAGGTAACCGTTCAAGAATTCGGAGTTCCAGGGTTCCACCTCATTTCTTGAGAAGTTACCTCCGAAAGAGAATTGTTGCATATTGATAAATAAAATTTAGAAATATTAATTTTTTTCTTGACAGGCAATTTCCGCCCTGATAATGATGAATTTAATATAAGTAAAGTTTATTTACTTACTAAAATGATATCCTTGTGAGACGTTTCCCCTTTTAATTTGGCATTCGCCGGAGAAAAGAACCTGTGCAAAAAAAGGGTGACATAGCTAAAAAGATAGGAAGCAGAATGAAGGAGCTTCGGAAAGGGGCGGGCCTAAATCAAAAAAGGCTGGCCGAGGCTGCCAGTCTTTCCCCTGGCCTTCTTTCAAGGATAGAGAACGGCCTCGCCATGCCATCTATCCCTACACTCCAAATTATCTCTGATACCCTGAAAACAGAAATAGGATATTTCTTTAAAGACCAAGAGGAAAATGGGTTCGTAGTCACCCGTCCGGGTGAGCGCCGCGTCGTCATCTCAAAATCCGGGCCCCACGGGAAATTGGCCTATGAACTGGAACTCTTAGCAGAGGGGATGAACAACCCCTTTATGGAGCCGGCACTCGTTACGCCGCTGGGCAAGGATAAAGAGGTCCTTCCGAGGACTCATGATGGTCAGGAGTTCATGTATCTACTCGAGGGGAAGATCAAACTAACTGTGGGGTCGAAGGAATTCATTTTAAAGAAGGGGCATGCGGCTTACTGGAACGGGAATGTTCCACACAAGACTGTGAGTCTGGGTCAAAAAGGGGCAAGGGCATTGCATGTGCACCTGATCCCCGGTCGCTGGACAGGAACCTTTCAATATGAGGATATCCCTGGAAAGCATGGCAAGGGAGGATAAGAGCAACTATTTGACGATCAATGCATATGGGAATCAGCAGAGGGAAAGGAGGTGAATACGGCACTCATTACCAGGACCCGATAAAACAACCTAAATAGAAAGGAGCAAGGTCATGATGACAAAGAAATCCGGTTACCTCAAGTTTGTTTTGGTTTGCATTCTCTGTTTGTCTGTATTGGTACTCTTTTCGCCCCTGAGCGAGGCGGGCAAGTACAAGAAAGAGTACAAAATGACACTCAATGTCGGTCCTCAATTTTACTGGGGTATGGGGGCTATCAAGTTTGTTGAACTGGTGAAGGAGAAGACAAATGGACAGATCAATATCAAACCCTATTATGGCAGTGCGCTTCTCAAAGGAGCGCAGTTGAAGTCACCCCAGATGGTTGCCAAGGGTGTGATTGATTGCGCCTATGAATCCACCATTAACTCCACTCCGGTCATGCCTGAGATGAATATTTTCTCCCTCCCGTTTTTCATCAACAACTTTGAAAATCTCGATAAAATGGAATATGGCGAAACCGGAAAGGCCATATTTAAGGCCATGGAGAAGAAGGGCTTAGTGGGGCTTGCATGGGGAGAAAACGGATTCAGGCAGGTCACAAACGGCAAGCGGGCCATCAAGAGGCCTGAAGACCTCAAGGGGTTGAGACTCCGAGTTGTGGGCAGCCCGATATTTATCGACATTTTCAGAAAATTAGGCGCTGACCCGGTCAATATGAACTGGGGCGACGCGGTAACCGCTTTCCAGCAGGGTGTTGTGGACGGTCAGGAGAACCCTGTGGGCGTCCTTATCCCGGTGCAGATCTGGCAATACCACAAATATGCCACCTTCTGGAATTATCTTGTTGACCCTGTGATTATATACTGGAACAAGAAAGAATTTAATGCCTTCCCAAAAGATATTCAAAAGGCGATCCGCGAGGCTGCCGTGGAGTCGGCCAGATTCGAAAAGGCCCTCTGTCGCGCGGGTCTCGACGGGGATAAATCCATAAACATCTTGAGGAATGAATTTAACTATACAATGAAGGTCCCCGATCCCGTCAAGTTCATGGAGAGTAAGGGGATGACAGTTACCTCTCTCTCGGATGATGAGCGAAACGCCTTCATAGAGGCCACAAAACCTCTTTACAAGAAATGGATCCCCAAAATCGGGAAGGACCTGTATAAAAAGGCCAAGGCCGATATGGGAAAGAAGTAGGATTGTCGATTGTCGATTAATGATTGTTGATTGAATGGTTGCCTGGTGAAACGCACTTCGCTGTCATGGGGGTGAGTTTCACTGGGCAAACAAGTTCAAGTAATCTGCGATAATCTGCGTAATCTATGGGTAGGATTGATGATTAAGAGGAAAATCCCTATGGCCGAGACAAAACAGCGCATCAGAATCGATCATTGGATAGCCGCAATTCTGCTTTTTACCATGGCTGCCATTGCCTTTATTAATGTGCTCAGCCGCTACCTGTTTCATTTTTCCTTTGCCGCAACCGAGGAGATTACGATCAATCTCTTTGTCTGGTTGACCGTTGTCGGTTCCGGAATTGCCTTTGAGCGGGGGGGCCAGCTTGGGATCGTAACCCTTTATAATGTTTTTCCTGCAAAATTCAAGAAGGTCATAATCCTCTTCAGCTCGGGACTGAGCGCCGTCCTCTTTCTCCTTGTGGATATATATGTGATAGAGGCCATATATGATGAGTTAACCCTTTTTCAAGCAACATCTCCGGCCCTCGCCATCCCTGTATGGAACTATTACATTGGCGTTCCTATATTCTCTGTTTTTGTGTTCACAGGCATTTACAGAGATGCCTCCTCCAAATTAGATGGGCTTCGGAGCGAGGGGGGTAACTAATAGTGGATATCGTAGTTATTTCCGTACTGTTTCTCATTCTTATGGCCCTCGGTGTCCCCATAGGAACGTGCCTCGGGATAGCCGCAGTGGTCACCATCATCCACTTTGATCTTGGCATAGGGATGTTGGGGATAAATTTTTCCACCGGGATTGCGTCCTTTCCCCTCCTTGCGATCCCATTTTTCGTTTTAGCCGGGGTTATTCTTGAGAAAGCGGGTCTTGCCGCCACCATTGCCCATTTCTTTGAGCTGTTGGTGGGAAAGATGGTGGGTGGCCTGGCAATGGTGGCCGTATTTACATGTATGTTCTGGGGGGCGCTTTCAGGATCAGGTCCGGCAACTACCGCGGCAGTGGGCTTAATTCTCCTTGCCCCCATGGTGAAGCATGGATACGACAAGAGCTTTGCCGGCGCAACAATAGCCAATTCATCCGATCTCTCCATTATCATACCACCGAGCATTGCATTCATTATTTATGGAAATATAACCAGCGTCTCGGTGAGCGCCCTTTTTGTCGCAGGGATTATCCCCGGTCTTCTCACAGGGGCAGGAACGGTTCTTGTTGCATACCTCGTTTCAAGGAAGAGGGGATATAAAGGTCTCAACAAGAGAGGTACTCCTATGGAGATCTTCATGGCCCTCAAAAAATCCATCTGGGCCATCCTCACGCCGATTATCATCTTAGGAGGTATTTACGCCGGGATATTTACGCCTACAGAGGCAGCAGTTGTGGCCGTTTTTTATAGTCTCTTTGTGGCGATTTTTGTTTACCACTCCATATCATGGCGTGATTTTATAAGGATACTGGTAGATGCCAGTGTGACGAGTTCAGTCATTATGTTCCTTGTGGTATTTGCAGGGATCTTTACCTGGGCTGCATCGGTTATCGGGATTATCGATATGACGGCCAACGCTATTATCAACATATCACCCAATGCCGTGGTCATGATCATTTTGGTAAATCTCCTGCTGTTAGCCCTTGGCATGATCTTGGATGCGATCTCTATCTCTTATCTCATCATGCCGATCCTTATGCCTGTATTGGTCGCATTCGGTATTGATCCCCTCTGGTATGGCGTCATCTTTATCTCGGCCCTCGCCATTGGCCAAGCAACTCCCCCGGTGGGGGTCAACCTTTTTACCGCTGCCAACCTGATAAAAGGAAACGTGGACTCTGTGGCCAAACAGGCGATCCCCTTCGTAGTTATGGATGCCATTATTTTGATTATCCTCTCCCTGTTTCCGATACTCTCTTTGTATCTGCCGATCAAGGCGGGGTTGTATACACCCTGAGGATTGAATATTGAATATTGACGATTGAAGATTGATGAACTCGTAAAAAGTCAGAAAGCACCCGTTATCGTCATTCCCGTGAAAACGGGAATCCAGGAAAATCAATCCCGCCGCGGGAGACTCCCGCTCCCCGATCGGGTCGAGGACAAGCTTCGCGGGCAGTGACGGCCTTGGAGACTTTTTACGAGACCGTCAAGATTGGAAAATGGGTAGTTTGATGACTGGACGGGATATTTGAATAATCTAAGGTGAGACCTCATGGGCGTGAAATACTCTGCGGGGAATTTGTCAAAAGTTGTTATGCTCCGGGTTCTCCCCGGATCAGACATCATTGAAGGGATCGAAGAGACGTGCCGGGATCTCCACATCAATGGCGGAGCCATAACCTGTTGCATAGGCAGCCTTCAAAGGGCCTCTTTTCTTATCGCTGTTCCACTGAACAATAAGATCGGCGCTGGTTACAGCGAGCCAAAGACAGTTGACGGTCCCTTGGAATTCCTGTCGGCCCAGGGGATGATCGGTGAAGAGAAAGATGGTGGCCTTTTCGTCCATCTGCATGGGATACTGAGCGACAAAAATGGAGATGTCTGTGGGGGTCATCTGATAAGAGGCGGAAACCCGGTATTGATCACCTGTGAGATCATGATCAGCACGGTGGAGGGAATTCGGATGAAAAGGAGATATGATCCGGAGACTGAAATGAAGCTGCTCATCCCTTCAGGGCAATAGGCCAGATCTCCATCAAACAATGGGAGGAACAAGTGAAGACAAGTAAAAAAGAAAATTTGGCTCTTTTTAAAAAGATGCTCCTGGTCCGTGCCTTTGAGGAGAAGGCGGGCGAGCTCTTTGAGCAGAACCTTATCCCCGGTTTTATCCACCTGTCCATCGGAGAAGAGGCATCCTCTGTTGGGACCTGTTCAGTTCTCCGTCCGGATGATTATGTGGCCAGCACCCACCGCGGGCACGGGCACATGATTGCCAAGGGGGCTGATCCGCGGTTGATGTTTGCCGAATTATTAGGGAAATCGAGCGGCTATTGCAAGGGGAAGGGAGGCTCCATGCATATTGCAGATTTCTCGATAGGGATCCTTGGCGCCAATGGCGTGGTTGGAGGAGGGTTTCCCATTATCGTAGGGGCCGGTCTTTCCATTAAACTGAGGAAGAGCGACCAGGTTGGAGTAGTTTTTTTTGGAGACGGCGCTTCCAACAGGGGAACATTTCATGAAGCCGTAAACATGGCCGCGATCTGGAAACTCCCTGTCATATTTATCTGTGAGAATAACCTCTATGCATCCACAACCCCTTCTAAATATACATTGGCAGGCGGATCAGTGGCAGAAAGGGCCAGGGCCTATGGAATCCCCGGGTTTGTCACGGATGGAGACGATATCCTGGAAGTCAGAAAGACTGTAGCCAAGATGGTCAAAAGTGCGAGAGAGGGAAAAGGCCCAAGCATTGTAGAAAACAAGACATACCGCTATCGAGGGCATTTTGAGGGAGATCCCCAGAAGTACAGGTCCCGGAAAGAGATCGAAGGGTTCAGGAAAAAGAGCGATCCCATTGAGCGTTTCAGGGCCTTCTTAAAAAGGGAAGGTGCCCTCTCTGATAGATCATACAAGGCTTTTAAAACTGAGGTAGAACAAGAGATTGAGAAATCATTGAAATATGCCTATGATGCACCTCTGCCAAGACCAGAGGAGGCCATGGAAGACCTCTTTGTGAACCCCTGAGGGAGGAGATAATGACAGACAGAATTATGTCATGCACCGAGGCCTTAGCTGAGGCCTTGGCTGAAGAGATGAAAAGAGATGAAACGATTTTTATTATTGGGGAGGACCTCACTGCCCACGATGGGATCTTCGGGCAGTTCAAGGGACTTCATCAAGGGTTTCCAGGCAGGATCATTGATACACCCATATCAGAGACGGCCATAGTGGGCGCCGGCTTAGGCGCTGCCCTGACGGGGATGCGGCCTCTTGTTGACCTCCATTTCGCAGATTTTTTTACCACTGCCATGGATGAAATTGCCAATCAGACCGCCAAGATCCGCTACATGTTCGGGGGCCAGGTAAAGATACCGATGGTTATATGGGCCCCGGATGGAGGAGGGCTCTCGGCAGCCGCCCAGCATTCTCAATCTTTGGAAGGCTGGTTTGTCCATACTCCCGGACTCAAGATAGTGGTGCCTTCGGAGCCGGCCGATGTCAAAGGCCTCATCAAAACTGCTGTCAGAGAGGATGATCCGGTCATCTTTTTTCAGCACAAAAAGTTGTTTGCCCAAACCGGGCCTGTGCCTGAGGAGGAATATCTTATCCCCTTGGGCAAGGGGGATATCAAGAGAGAGGGAAGCGATATCACCCTTATCACCTATTCCAAGATGACCTATCTCTCCCTCGAGGCATCCGAACAATTGGGCGGAGAGGGGATTGACGTAGAGGTAATTGATCTTAGGACATTGAAGCCGCTGGATTTTGACCTCATTGCCGGTTCTGTGAAAAAGACCAATAATGTCCTCATTGTCCATGAGGCCTGCCTGACCGGTGGTTTTGGCGGAGAGATAGCTGCTAAGATAGGCGAGGAGCTCTTTGATTATCTCGATGCCCCCGTCACAAGAATCGGGGCGAGAGATGTCCCCATTCCATTCAGCCCGATCATGGAGAACTTTGTCCTGCCCCAAGTGAACGATATTATCAACGGGGTAAAAAAGGTCCTTAATCGATAGGAGACGCATAAATGATTGAGATCACGATTCCCAAGCTCGGACTCACCATGGAGAGCGCCAAATTAGTTCGCTGGGAGTTCAGCTCCGGAGATGAGGTAAAAGAGGGTGAGATATTACTCGTCATAGAGACCGACAAGGTAAGCTTTGAGGTCACTGCTCCGGCAGACGGTATTATCCATCCCGTAGCGTTAGAAGGGAGCACCTGCGAAGTGGAAGAGACAGTCGGTTATCTATCCGGGGACCGCGAGGAATATGAGCAGATAATCAAGGAACACCCCCCTGCTGCGATCGAAACACCTCAGAAAGTCGAGGCTGCCGAGTCCGGAGCTGTGCCACCACCGACTGCTGCCGTTCCCTCGCCTGCCGGGCCTGGAGGCCGTATCAAATCCTCTCCTCTTGCCAGGTTCATGGCCGCTGAGCATGGCCTGGATCTAACGACCATAAGCGGTTCAGGGCCCGGTGGCAGGATTGTAAAGGCCGATATGGTTCGTGTCCTGGAAGAAGGGCCTGCCTTCCCTGGCAAAAGGGCTGCCGGACTGCCTTATACTGCGGCCGATGCAATGGCCAAAGAGCCCCTCGAAAGCATTCCCATACAGGGCGTGCGAAGGGTCATCTTCGATAATATGTATCAAAGCCTGAGCCAGTCCGCGCAGCTCACCCTCCATACAGAGGCCTGTGCAGAGTCCATTGTCGCCTTGCGGGAACGTCTCAGAGAGAAGGATCAGGGAATCTCCTACAACGCCATCCTGATGAAGATCACTGCCGCTGCCCTCCGTCTGCATCCCAAAATAAACGCCAGCGTAGATGGAGATACCATCCATGTGTGGAGGCAGATCCACATGGGCCTGGCCATGGAAGCTAATGACGCGCTTATCGTTCCGGTTGTCAGAAATCCCGATCTGAAAACCATTTCTGAGATAAATCATGATATAGTGGACCTGATTAACAGGACAAGAGATAATAAACTATCCCCCGATGACCTGACAAACGGGACCTTTACCATATCAAATCTTGGATTTGCCGATATAGACTTCTTCACTCCCATTATCCGGCCCCCTGAGAGCGCCATATTGGGCGTTGGCAGAATTGTCCAGAAGCCGGTTGTTAAAAACGAAGCTATTGTACCAGAGCAGCGTATCGGGCTGAGCCTCACCTTTGATCACCGGATCATCGACGGCGCGCCTGGAGCCAGGTTCCTGAAAACAGTCAAAGACATGATCGAAGACCCTGTCTTGATGATCAGTTGATGGAGGAAGGGATGACGCAGGTAGTTTATGATGTAATCGTGTTAGGAGGAGGGGCAGGAGGTGTGCCTGCCGCAATCAGGGCTGCACAGTTAGGGGGGAGAGTCGCCATTATAGAGCATAATAACCTTGGCGGACTCTGTATGAATCAAGGTTGTGTCCCCTTCGGCCACATGATGGCTGCATCTAAGATATTGGGGAGTCTTTCGTTAGGCAAAGAGATGGGCCTCGATTTCTCTCCGGTTTCAAAGGACTATACCACCCTGATAAAACGCCAGAACGAGTTGATTGCCTTTATGCGGCAGGGTGTCGCAGGAGTGCTGAAAAAGAACAATGTAGATTTGATTGAAGGGAGAGGAAGAGTTACTGGAAAGGGGCGGATTGAGGTGAACGGAGAGGCCCTCCAGTGCAAGAATATTATCTTGGCCTCAGGCGCAGGATGGTTGAAGCCTGACTTTCCCGGAGCAGATCTAAAGGGAGTAATCAATAGCGACGATCTTCTAAATATGCCGAAACTGCCAGGGAAAATTCTCCTTTCTGGAAAGAGCCCGTGGTTAATAGAAATAGCCCAGTTTCTTCATCAATTTGATTCTGAAGTCATCCTGACAACAGAAGAAAAAAACATCCTTCCCAATGAGAACAAGACCATCAGAACTCGGCTTTCAAAGACTCTGAAAGACCAGGGGGTCAAGATACTTACAAATGTGGAAATAACCAGGCTAACGAAAAAAAAGGATGGTCTCCATGCTGTCCTTGTAAGAAAGGGTAAGGAGGAGAGAATCGTCGTTGACCGGGTGATCGCGCTCAGGAGGGGGGCATCTTTAACCGATCTGAGTCTTGATGCAATCGGTCTAAATGAAAAAGGCAAATTCATCCAGGTTGATGACCACATGGCCACCAGCGTGGAGGGCATCTATGCCATCGGGGATATCGCAGGCCCCGAGCAAAGGCATTATTCCCATCTGGCATCTACCGGTGGCATCATCGCCGCTGAAAATGTCATGGGGATGGACACTCTTTTTGACCACCGGACGATTGCCAGGGTCCTCTTTACCCAGCCCCAGGTGGCGTGTGTAGGGCTTACCAACAAAGATGCAAAAAGGGCTGGGTATGATGTAATCACAGGCTCTGCCCCCCTTTCCATGAACCCTTTCGGTATGCTTATATCACAGAATAATGGAATGGTGGAGATTGTGGCCGAACAAAAATATGGTGAGATCCTCGGCATCCATATTATCGGTGAGGGGGCGTGCGAGATGGCAGGCCAGGCCGTTCTCGCTATCCAGATGGAGGCTACCTTAGAAGAGCTGACAAGGGCAGCTTTCCCCCACCCCACCCTTAGTGAATCGCTTGTAGAGGCGGCACGGGAGTGCCTCGGCAGGCCGATTTTTCTCCCCTGACTCGTTACAAAACTATCACAATAGGAACAAATATGGATCTTGAAATTTTTGAGAAAATGGATGAGTCTCAACTTAAGAAATATATTGAATTTCTCCTGTGGCACTACAGGGTGATGGATGCATTCTGGTTTATTTATGTGGGCGAACGTTTTGACCAACCCACCGCTGAACAACTCAATGAACAGGTCTGGAGCCGTGTGGCCGGCATGGCGGCAAAAAATCTCCTGCCAAGGTTTGATATCCAAGAAAGGGGACTCAAAGGATTTGTAAAGGCCTTGAGATTCTTTCCCTGGTGCATCCTTGTGGGCTATGAAATAAAAGAATCAAAAGACGAGGTAATCATATCCGTACGATCCTGTCCCACCCAGGAGGCGCGGCTCAAGAGGGGCTTAGGAGAGTTTGTATGCAGGGAGATGCACCGCGGGGAATTTGCAGGTTTTGCCCGGGCAGTAGATGAAAAGATTCAGGTTGAATGCCTTTTCGCACCCCCTGATCCCCACCCCGAAGATATGTTTTGCAAGTGGCGATTTTATCTTGAAAATCCTGATTAGGATCTATCTGCGCCGGTGAGATAGTTTTTATCTAAAGATCCGTAAATGACCGGGCGTGACTCCATAGGAGGGGGGATGAACCCGAAGACGAGTTCAAGGAAGACCGTTATTATGCGGTAAGTCGCACCCCATAGCACCTCCCTCTCATCCCGATCCTGGTTCAGAAAGCAGGGAAAATCCTGCGTTATTCTCTTTCTCCCATTATTCCGGAAAGTTCCCATGTTCAGGCGATAACAGGCATAACGATCCGCATTAAGCAGGTCTCTCAGCGGGATGTAAATAATCTTTTCAACTTCCCAGTTGGGAAAAAACCGCTTTTGACCGGTAATCCATCCCGCCATAGGATAGATAACCCTGTGAAACATCTCAAGCCTTTGAGGAGGCAGGGGACCTAAGAATTTCACCAACAGTGGATTCAGGCGCATTTCCTCAAGGCTCTCCCGGAGGCTGGCGGCAAAAAGAAGCGCCAGTCTGCGAGACTCCCCCTGCCGCAGGTCCCGCCACCTGTGCCAGTAAGGCCAGCGTGCCAAGGGAAAGAGGGGCAAACTTAGGATCTTTGATAGATAGAAATCGGAACGAGGGATAATCCTACCGCCGGGGAAGCAAAGATCTCCTGCCTGTTTTACCCTTTTGGATCGCTTATTAAGGATAAGACAGGGCTCAGGAGAAGCCCTCAAATTATCGCAATGCTGGCCCAAAAGGAACAGGACGGCAGACGTAGACGAAAAACCGGAGATGCCTTTTGGAAAAAAGCGTTCACATCTGCTTCTATCGTTAAGCACACGCAAAAGGTGGTCAATAAAAGCTGAAGAATCTCCTAATAGAGTCAGCATACCTTATCCATTTGGTGAAATCGCCGCCGGCATCCACAGCTAAAGTGGTTTTCACGGGCTCGATGGCGCTTCTCTCTAATCGTTCGTCTAAGATATCTTGTCGCCCGCAAGAAAAATAGAACGATATCAAGAAGATTGACAACAGATTCCTTGCTATCCTTCTGTGTTTCATACTATATCAAACCCCTCTTGAATGATTATAATAAGTTTCAGGTTGCGGGTCGCGGGTTATTAACCGTCAATTGGCAATAGTAAATAGTAAATAGTCAATAGTCAATTCCAAGGGGTTGCAGGTTACGAGTTTAGGCACTTTAGGCACTTTAGATCACTTTAGGCACTTTAGGCACTTCTGACCAACTATGACATCAAACCCTGCCAAAGGATATCTATGCGTCGTGGCAGCCGCCATTATGTGGGCCTCTTCAGGGGTTGCAGGCAAAGCGCTTTTCGCCGGGGGCATTACC
>Ga0190283_1001262_pt1 | contig 11732 bp, 8 predicted proteins | sample 48691801_MG_FD_161669 | JGI IMG/M metagenome (GOLD analysis project Ga0190283, IMG submission 161669) | Hydrothermal vent microbial mat bacterial communities from Southern Trench, Guaymas Basin, Mexico - 4869-18-0-1_MG | ecosystem: Environmental > Aquatic > Marine > Hydrothermal vents > Microbial...
GACTTTTACGCAGTCAAAGTTGATTCTGACTGGGAAGGGCTGAACAGTTTCGGAATCAGTATATATTCCGAAGGTCACGGGCCGGAACCTCATGGTTAGGAGAACCTGCTGAAATAATAGGAAGAGATACGCTTCAAAAGACGATGGAAAATATACCGCAAGGATTTGATGAAGAAAGTTTTGCTCAATTTAAATCTGATGTTCAGACACTTGTCAAAGATGCAGGCTTGCCCGATGGAAAACTATTGATTCACGGTAGTCGGGTGAAAGGAACTGCAGGTGTTGCTTCTGACATAGACATAATTCTCAGGCTCGATAAAAAAACCTTTGAAAAATTTGCTGAACAAAGGATTGCTTCTGTTCATAAGGGAACTAAATTGCAAAAAACTCTGATTAAGGCTGCAAAAAAAGGGAAGTTAAGCAGATTTGACATAAGCAGAGATTTTTCAAAACGAATCGAAGAACATCTCGTTCCGAATTCTCCTGTGAAAAAGATAGACTTTTCAATAATCATTGAGGGCGCTGAATATGATACAGGCCCTTTTATACCATTAGGAGGTTTCTGATGGAATACGAACTGCAATTCAGAATTATGGCGAACACAAATTCGGATAGTGATAAATTGCTGATGATCTTAAAGCATGCTTTTGAAGATATTACTCAGGATCGTGATAATTCCTGCACCTTACGAGGGAACAGGATAGAAGTGATTCATAATGAGGATTTTGATCACAGAATGGCAGATGATCCTGACGATGGCTATCTCTATTTTCCTTATTTAATCGGAGTATATCCGATAATTGATGATGTAAATTTGAATAAGCAAATTCAACTGGCAAAATCCTTATCAGATGTGCTGAATATGAAGCATGTGAAAGCTGAAATTGTTGCCGATTTTGAGGAATTGCTATAGATAATTCTCATGTTTCGGTACCAATATACCTGTGATGCATTAACGTGAGGAATAAAATGGCATATTTTTATTCTCTGCGAGGCTGGTTAGAGGCAGAACCGGATAATATTGACAGGCTTGATGAGAATTTTATGATCGCAAACAAAAAAAAATGTGACTATTCAGATAACTTGTTTAAAACAAATCTTGTGCGTAACCAATGGCTCAATGGAAGATATATCCTCTTGATGAAATCAGAAAATAAAATATGTCGTTTGTTGAAAGAGAACAACCATGAAAAGAACCCTTCATGGCCCCATCCACGACCTTGTAATCTTAACTGCCCAGGAGGAAATGTGTTCTCTGCGAAAAATATGTGATATAAAAAAATATGGTTTTGCTATATGCGTATCACTGATTATTCTGCAACTATGGATAACCACAACAAATCAGCCCTGCTTTGCAGAACCCGAAAAAAAAGGGCAGTCCCCATGCCAATGGAATTTTATACAGCCTGATGACAAAATAGTCTTTAACGAAATACAATTCCTTGATCGCATGACCGGTTTCGGTTTGAACAGCGAATGTCTGCACATGACGAAGAACGGAGGGTTGCAATGGGAAAAAATATACTGTGTTTCAAAACCGGATATTTGCAGCCGGCTGCAAAACTTTCAATTTGTCACAGCAGATGAGGGATGGTTGCTTAAAGGCTGGCATACCCTGCTTCACACACAGGACAGAGGAAAAACCTGGGAAGAAACTGATTTCCATGAAAATACATGGACGAACTTGCGTTTTTCTGATAATCAGCATGGCTGGCTGGTGGGAGAGAGGATTTCTCCGAATGATGTGCCGGATGTAAGAGGTGCAATCTGTGCCACGACAGACGGTGGGCGGAACTGGACTGAAGTGAATACCGGAATTTCCGCTAAATACCAATGGCGGTTTCGGGATATCTGGCCGATTTCTTCTGCCGATATATGGGTAGCCGGCGATTTTGTCCTGCACAGTGCAAATGGCGGCAAAACCTGGAAACAGGCAGCTATCGACCCGGTAATTCTGTATGATCTCCGAAATATTTCCATTCAGTTTAATGATGAGGGAATCGGGTGGGTTTCAAGAATGCCGTCAGACAACTTTTTGTTTACTGAGGACCGTGGAGTGACATGGACTGTTCGTGAACTTCCGAGAGATATTAAATTTACAGACAGCCTGATTTTTTTCAACCGGAATGAAGCATGGCTTACATCCGGAGATATTTACCGATCAGTTGACGGTGGACTCAACTGGGAAAAACTTTTGGATATCAGCCTTACAAGGAAAGTCGGCCAATCATATTATCTGATTCATTATCTGAGGTCAGAAAAAACAGTAATCACAACAGGCAATATAGGCATCGGCATTTGCACTTTTCCCTGATCGTGGAAGATCAGGGATATGGTTAAACAGCTTTTTTTCAACCACGAAATACACGAAGAAATATGGAAAAATATGGAAACATTTTCGTGTGTTTCGTGGTTAAGATTGCGCTCATCATATTCGCATTCTGTATTTTCAAACACCTCTAAGCAAAAAAAATCATACAAAAATAAACTTTGCACTCCGAATTGTTGTTGACAATCATTATTTTAAAAACTATATACTTGGCATCCTTTACAGAAACCGGGAACCAGTTCATTTTTATAAGGGATAACTGATTATCCTTAATCCGGTTTGAGCAGAATATGACTTTCTTCAAAAGGCGCAAACATGTTAAGATGGATATTTTTCGGGTTTTTTTTTATCATAATGGTGGTAACCGGATGCATACAGAACGAAATAAAACCGACACCTGTAACGTCACCAGAACCTGAACAGATGAAATCCTGTGATGATTGTGTGAACGGATTAAAATCTGACAGCCAGGATATATGGGGAGTATGTAATTATTGCTTCCTGCGCTTAGGTTTGAAGTCAGAATCTGATAATCAAAAAGAAATTGATCGAATAAAAAAACTCCTCAGTTCTAAGCTTCATCAAAAATTTGTTCTGCTCGGCACTGACAGAGACAGTGTTTCTGTTTTGAGAAATATAGTCAATATCCTGAAATGTCATGAAGAGATTTACAAAAAATTTCCACCTGAGAACAAAACGGAGAAAGAGGAACTCAGGAATCTCAGAGATGTGCGTGAAGAATATGAGATAAAGCTTTCCATTGCTGAACAGCAGCTCTGAACGTGTTTATAAACGTGCATGTGGACCGTCCACATGCCCTGAATCTGTTATAATCAGCAACTTTCAACTTTTAAAGGAGGATGTGATGAACAATGAAAAAAAATGCCGGGCAGGCAGAGAATCGAAAAATTTCTGCGTCCAATTCTTCGGATTGCTCTTCACCATTATCATGATCATGTGCATATCAGCAGGATGCAGCACTGTGAATATGGAACTGATGAGGAAGGCTGAAGAAAAAATTAACGAAGCTCAGAAGAATCACGACGCGGTGGTAGGGCTGAAAGTGGAAAAGCAGTATTCAGATGAGTTTGCAGAAGCATCGCAGGAACTTGACCATGCCAAAGACTATCTGAAAAAGAAAGAAGCGGAAAAAGCTCTTCCTGCGGCTGAAAACAGTGTGACTGCATCCAAAGATATTCTGAACAAGTATTATTTGGATGAAGTTGCGCCAAGGGCAGAAGCTGTCAAAAAAGCTATTATGAAGAAAGTCGGAAACGATGTTGACAGTCCGTTAAAAAAGTATATTCCCAGACTGGACAAAGTCCTTGGCTATGGTAAAAAGTTGGAAGCAAACCTGACAATCGCCTCCATTGAGAAGATCATCAAAGATATCGCCATGGTCGAAGCCACAGAGCATGTTGCCGACACAGCAATGAGCAAAAAACTGGAATCAGATGTTTCCTTCGGGATAGGCAGCTATGATCTGTCTGAGGAAGGAAAATCAGTCCTTTATGACGCGTTTCTCAGAAAGATCATCGCTGATAAAGAGGGCTACAAAAGAAAGTATCCTGACAAGACAATCAGGATAGAAATCAAAGTTGTCGGTTACACAGACGGAGCCGGTTTCAAAAACTCCGATCTGATAAGACGGTTGTCAGAAGGGGTTGAAAACCAAGTGCCTCAGGAGAATATACCGCACAGAGAGTTTTTAAACAAACGCCTTTCGGAATTTCGGGCCAGGTCGGTCAGTGAATATCTCAGACAGACTATTTTAAGCAGTGAAGGAAAGAATTCACAAGTTGAAGTCAAACAGGAGATCGTGGGTAAGGGAGAAAACATACCGCCAGGCATCATCCCGTCAGGCAACCCGAAAGACTCCACAAGAAGAATCTGCAAGATTTACAGTCACTATATGATACATTGACATTGGAGACTGGAACGTAAACTGGCTGATTATAACGCTTTTATGGTAGTTCACGGAGCTCCGCCAAATCCGTTATAATCAGAAAAGTTGAAATGCATCACACATCACGTTCACTATTTTATAAACTGGAACAACTTATTAAAAACATACAGATAAATGCTTAAAATATTTTCTTTCGGTAAATCAGATACCGGCCTTGAACGCACAAATAATGAAGATGCCTTTATTGTATGTCATGAACAGGGTGTTCTGGTTGTGGCGGATGGTATGGGAGGGGAGGCAGCCGGCGAAGTGGCCAGCCGTATTTTTGTCAAAACCGCACTGGAAATTTTTTCAGAGACTGAACCTGAAGAGGAGACATTTACAAAAAAAATATTCAGGCTGCTCAAAAGTGTTTTTGACCCCGCTGATAAAGGAATTTCAGACAATGTGAAGCAAGATTCCCATTTTTTGGAAACTGGCAACCCTTCAGAAACAGAATTGACAACTCTTAATCGCCCGGAAGAAGTTGTACGCAGGCTGATTGAGAAGACATTCATTAAGTCCAACAAAAGAATTCTGAGGCATATAAAAAAAAATCCTCATCATAAAGGGATGGGATGTACCGCAGAATTAATGGTTTTTTTTAACAAGGGGTTTGTTTTCGGTCATGTGGGCGACAGCCGAATTTATTGTTTTAAAAACGGACAGATGGAACAGATAACTCATGATCACTCGTTTGTCCAGAGACAGATAGACCAGGGGAAGCTCACCCCGGAAGAGGCCAGGACGCATTCCTATCGGAATATCATACTCCGGGCCGTGGGTATTGGAAAAAATTTGACACCCGATATTATAACAGGAAAAATTGATTCCCGCGACCTGTTTCTTCTCTGTTCGGACGGCCTCACAGACATGGTCGGCGACAAACTGATTCATGAAGTTCTGGCCTCCGCAGCATCTCTGACGCAAAAAACAGAAACACTCATCAAAATGGCCAAATCACACGGAGGCCATGACAATATCACGATAATCCTCGCTGAAATTACTGAGAACTGCAAGGATTCGGTTTAGAGGGGAGCATCGCGCCCGTGTTCGTAAACGGAACATGCACAGGTTCACGTCAAACACCCTCTAAATTTCCGGAGGCAGGACAAAAAGTTGCATATTGCTGGTTCTAACGGTTTTTGTGGTTTCCGATATAATCCGCAGATGAACGCTCACGGGGTCAGAGTGCGGGAGCATCAGCGTTCATCTGCGGTTTGCAAAGATCACAGCTGTCTGAAATCTTATGCAACCACAAAATCCGTTAGAATCAGGCATATTGCAAAACTGTCCCGGGTTTAATGGCTCCTGAATCCGTTATAATCAGACAAAAAGATTGTCATGCGCGCAGTTCCGCAAAATCGCCTGAAGGCGGAACTACGAACTTTATAATCAGCATAAATGAAGATCATATCAGGAATCAACTTATGAAGAGCTTATTATTTCTTTTGTCAGTCACACTCTTTTCATCTCAGGCCGTGTACGCGGCAAACGCCGCCATTGCCGGCGGATCAAATCACACCGTCGCTCTCAGAGACGACGGCACTGTCTGGGCGTGGGGAAATAATGAATACGGCCAGTTGGGAGACGGGACAGTCACGGACAGCAAAAAACCGGTGCAGGTTGCCGGTATGCATGATGGCACGTTTCTTGCCGACATCAAAGCCATTGCATGCGGTGCGAACCATACAATAGTTCTGGCGTATGACGGAACGGTACTGACTTGCGGACGAAATTTCCACGGCCAGTTAGGGAACGGAACAGCCACAAATATGAGCAGAACTCCGGTGCAGGTCACCGGAATCACAGATGTCAGGGCGATTGCCGGACGAGGCTCTCACACAGTAGCCCTCAGAAATGACGGCACGGTCTGGACATGGGGATGGAATTTCCACGGCCAACTCGGAAATGGGACAAACACAGACAGTCCTGTCCCTGTTCAGGTACTCGGTCTTGAAAATGTCAAAGCCGTGGCCAGCGGGGAAAGATTTTCCATTGCCCTTAAAAACGACGGCACTGTATGGGGGTGGGGCCATAATTCAGATGGGCAGATCGGGAACAAAACAGGAACAGACAGCAATATTCCTGTTCCGGTTCCCGAACTTAATGACATTACAGCCATTGCCGGCGGAGGTGATCATGCCATTGCTCTTGAAGACGACGGAACAGTCTGGACATGGGGAGACAACACTTACGGCCAGCTCGGCAATGGAATAAATATTGACGAGCCGACAGAAACAGACAGACCAGTGCGGGTGACTGACCTTAACCATGTCATATCCGTTGCCGGCGGGGAGATGCATACCATAGCGCTCAGAGATGACGGAACAGTCTGGGCCTGGGGAAATAACGACTATGGCCAGCTCGGAGACGGAACCCTGACAGACAGCAGCAGGCCGGTCTCAGTCTCGTCAGCGTTTAATCTTAAAAATGTCATATCCGTGGCCGGCGGCGGCTCGCACACCATAGCCCTTAAAAATAACGGCGAACTCTGGGCATGGGGCCGGAACGAGCATTACCAGTTGGGCGAGGGAATGAACATACAGGAAAATACGCCTGTGCAGGCATATCATCTCAGTTATGATATCTCTTCTGCGGCAGGCGGCGGTTTCCACACAATAGCCCTTGAACAGCCAGGCGGAAAAGTCTGGACATGGGGAAGCAACACCCACGGCCAACTCGGAGACGGGACCAATACAGACAGGAGCATACCCGCGCCGGTGTCCTCTCTTGAAGGAATCACGTTCATCGCCGGAGGAGAGAGGCACAGCATAGCAGTCAGAGAAGACGGAACTGTATGGGCTTACGGAGACAATACTTACGGCCAGCTCGGGGACGGGACAAACACCCACAGAAACACGCCGGTTCAGATTCCCGGTCTTGAAAATATCAGGTCAGCGGCCTGCGGGTCAGATCATTCAATAGCACTCGGGGAATACGGAAGCGTGTGGGCGTGGGGAAGCAATTTCCACGGACAGCTCGGAGATGGAACGAACACGGACAGCAACAAGCCGAAAAAAGTGCCGGATATTGCAACTGCTGTGTCCGTGGCCTGCGGAGCGAATCATACCATGGCACTCAGAAAAAACGGCACACTCCGGGCATGGGGAAGCAATTTCCACGGCCAGCTCGGAGATGAGGGGAATACAGACAGAAATGAGCCGATTCAGCCGGCTGACCTGCAAGATATCATTGCCATAGCCTGCGGAGCAAATCACTCGCTCGCAGTCAGAGCGGACCGGACTGTCTGGGCATGGGGAGACAATGCCCACGGACAGCTCGGCGACGGAACAACCATGGACAGAAATGACCCGGTCATGATGCTTCACACAGAAGATGCCCAGACCGTTGCCGGCGGTGTCAGCCATACCATCATACTCAACAGAAACGGAACAATGCGGGCTTATGGAGATAATGAATTCGGACAACTGTGCCGGAACTATGATCACAGCGGAGTGATTCAGGTCTGCAGTTTTGACAATGTCAAAACCATTGCCAGCGGGAGTTATCATACCATTGCAGTCAGGGAGGGGAATACCGCAATCAGGGAGGTCCTGACTTGGGGGGATAACAGATACGGCCAGTTAGGCCACGGAACCGAACCGTGGCTGCTGGTACAGGCTGACATAGAGCTGATCGGTCTGCCCAGCGCGATTATTGCTCTCAGGATCGTCAGCGGAATGACCCCGAGAACATTTGTGAACGATGTCAGCGCCGACAAAAAAATCGGATTGGAAGAGGCAGTTCACTTTTTACAGTTGGCTGCGGGTCTGAAGCCATGAGAATAAAGTTTGCCAGTTCGCAGTTCCGCCTGAACGCGGAACTGTTACAGCAAATCATAAATTCGTCACCCCCTTGTATCTATTATATAAGAGAGTGGGATGACGAACTTGTAAGTTGTGGTACTGCGAACTGAAAAAATCCTGATTATAACGGATTCAGGGGGAGGCTCCCGCACCTGCCCTCAGACATATCCGGGAACGTGCAGGTTTAAGCTTTGTGCCCCAGGTTTAAGCTTTGTGCCCCTTTGTGCCCCCTTTGTGTCCTTTGTGGTTAAAAAGGTGCGACGCAGAGCTGATTTCAGGCCTCCCCGAGAAGCGTTATAATCAGAAAAAATCATCACATATATTTTGGATTCACATAGGAGAACTGACAAATGAGACAGTTTCTGACAAGACTGGTGTTTATGACAGGCATTTTTCTGATATTCGGATGTTCAGGCGGTCTTGAAGAAAAAACGGTGAATGAGAAGAATATCTCCTTACGGCTGGATAATGCCCAAGGAGAGAAAACAGACAAAATCAGCGCTGAATCACCGGGCCGTCTCGTGGCGATCCTTAAAAACGCAGGCGGAACCCCCATAGCCGGCGAGACGATTCATTTCAGTGCTACGCTGGGGTATGTTCAGCCCACAGCCGGTGTCGCAGTGACAGATGACAGAGGCCGGGCAGAGATCAGTCTTCTCGCAGGCGCTGTACCGGGTAATGGTGAGGCCACAGCAACATTGGGAGAATATTCAGACACCATGAATTTTGTGACTGACGGTGATCTTGACATATCTGTAGAACTTCAGCTTCAGAACAAGGAGAACAGGACAGAAACAGATAAAATCGGCACAGATGCTCCCGGCCGTCTGACAGCGACCCTGACTTACGGGCCTGAAAAGACCCCGATGACCGGGCAGATCATAACTTTCAGCACAACTCTGGGAAGCATTCATCCCAAAGACGGAACCGCCCTGACCGACCATGAGGGCCGGGCCACGGTTGATCTGCTCCCAGGTGCTGAACCGGGGCCAGGCACGGCCTCGGCCATATTTGACGAGTATTCGGTGAACAGGAATTTCACAGTTCAGGATATCGCCCTCTCCCTCTGGCTGATAAAAAAAAAAGACCTGGGACACAGATGAGACAACAACCTGGAAAACCACAAACACCGTCAGTGCGGTTTCGCCCGAATATCTGACAGCAACTCTTAAATATGCGGACGGAGAGCCGATTGCCGATCAGGTGATCCATTTCAGCACAACGCTGGGCCGGGTGCTGCCCGCACTCGGGACATCCTCAGAAGATACTGACTTCCAAGATACTCAGCTGACAACAGAAACCACAGCCCTGACCGACAGAAACGGCCGGGCAAAGGTGCTCCTGTTCGCAGGCCCGGACCCGGGTGCGAGCGAGGCTGTCGCGACTTACCAGGATTATTCCGAACGTCTCGGATTTACCACCGTGGGAGACCAGAATATTTATCTTTCAGTTCAGCTGATAACCCAGAAGAGCTGGGAAACAGATCAGCCGGGAACCTGGAAAACCACAGACACCATCAGTGCGGACACCCCTGGCCGTCTGATCGGAACCCTGAGATATGGCGCGGGAACTCCGATTGTGAATGAAGTCATCACCTTCAGCACGACATTAGGGCATATCCGGCCTGAATCAGGAACCGCGCTGACCGATCAGAACGGGATGGCTTCGGTCCTTGTCATGGCCGGTTTGGAAGCCGGGGCCGGCGAAGCAGTCGCCGCATTCGGAGAATATTCGGAAACAGCCGGTTTCACAACCGAGGGAAACGGAGACATAAGCATCTCCCTTGAATGGGAAGATGGCAGGACAGATGGAATCAGAGCAATTACGGGAAGATCGCCCGGCCGGCTGATTGCTGTGCTCAGAGATGCAATGGGAAACCCCATGGCAAACGAGATGATTATATTCAGCACAACTCTGGGAAATCTCCAATCAGAAACCGCTCTGACAGATGACAATGGCCGGGCAGAAGCCGAACTGACCGCAGGGGATTCTGACCCGGGGGCCGGCGAGGTGACAGCAGCCTCTGGGGAGTATTCTCTGGCAAGTTTCAACTTTGTCATTGCGAGCAACGACATCATACTCTCTCTCAGACTGACTGATACCGAGGGGAATGAGACAAATAAAATTGATGACACTTCTCCCGGTCTTATGACAGCAACTCTTGAGGATGAAAACGGAGCAGCGATTCCATACGAAATGATTGCATTCAGCACGACTCTTGGAATTCTTGAATCTTCCACCGCCCTGACAGATGAGAAGGGCCAGGCTGTCGTCAGAGTGTTTGCAGGTCCGGCACCGGGTGCGGGAGAGGCCGCGGCTGTATTCGGCCAATATCCGCCGGCGGCCCTTAAATTCAGCATTGAAGGAAATGATATTTCTCTCTCTCTCCGACTGACAGACAGCGCAGGAGAGCCTGTAAACATTATTGCCGCGGACGCTCCCGCCCGTCTGAACGCGACGCTTACAGATATGAGGGGAGAACCCATGCTCAATCAGCTCGTGAGATTTGAAACAACCGGCGGTTTGGGGAATATTCAGCCCAAATCGGGCACCGCACTGACTGACAGCAACGGCCAGGCTTATGTCGCACTGTTTGCCGGTTCAAAAACAGGCACTGGAGAGGCTGTGGCAAAATTCGGGGAACACACGTCTGCCCCATGGAGCTTCACAGTCGCCAGTTCCGAGGGGACATTTATCTCTCTCCGACTGACAGACGACCAGGGAACGCTGATGAGCAACATGCCTGCCGGCTCAACCGGTCTCATGACAGCAACCCTCACCTATGCAGGCGGAACACCGATTCCCGATAAAATGATTGAGTTTGAGTCAGAACAGGGAGAGTTTTTCCCAAAAATTGCAAACACGGACAGAGAAGGCAAAGCAACGGTTTTGTTCGTGCCAAGTGCAAAAGCGGGTGTCGGGGACGCTATCGCGACATTCACGGACGAGAACACGGAAGCGCATTCAGCATCCGTGAGCTTTGACATAGAAGTTCAGGACCCTGAGGAAGTCGTCATTTCTCTCCGAATGACAGATGAGCAGGGTAATGATATGATGAACATTCCTGCCGGATCAGGTGCCTTTCTCACTGCAACGCTGACTTATTCCGGCGGAGCACCCATTCCCAATAAAACAGTTGAGTTTGACTCGGAAGAGGATGGGAAACTTTATCCCAAGACCGCCGTAACCAACGCTGACGGCAAAGCAGCGGTTTTATTTGTGGCAGGAGAAAAACCGGGCATAGGATACGCGGCAGCAGCATTTGAGGATGAGAACTCGGAAACGCATTCGGCATCCGTGAGCTTTAATATAGAAGTCAGTGAAATTCTCATTGCTCTCCAACTGACAGATGATCAGGGAATTCTGCTGGGTGATATCCCGGCCGGCTCAACCGGTCTCATGACAGCAACCCTTACTTATGCAGACGGAACACCGATTCCCAATAAGATGATTGAGTTTGAGTCACAGGGAGGAGATATTTCCCCGAAAACTGCCAACACCGACAAAGAAGGCAAAGCAACGGTTTCATTCACGGCAGGGCCAGAAGCAGGAGGCAGTGACGCAACCGTGATATTCAGGGATGAGAATCAGAAAGCCTATTCAGCATCTGTGAACTTTGACATAAAGCTCCGGGAGATCGTCATTTTTC
>Ga0190283_1001263_pt1 | contig 11729 bp, 6 predicted proteins | sample 48691801_MG_FD_161669 | JGI IMG/M metagenome (GOLD analysis project Ga0190283, IMG submission 161669) | Hydrothermal vent microbial mat bacterial communities from Southern Trench, Guaymas Basin, Mexico - 4869-18-0-1_MG | ecosystem: Environmental > Aquatic > Marine > Hydrothermal vents > Microbial...
ATGGAGTCACAGGATTCCATGTCAAGATGGTTGGTGGGTTCGTCCAGAAGCAGCAGATTCACAGGCGTTACGAGAAGTTTCCCCAGCATCACCCGACTCTTTTCTCCGCCTGACAGCACACTGATCTTTTTTAATGCAGCGTCGCCCTCAAACATCATGGCGCCGCAGATATTCCTTGCCTTCTGCCGGTCAACATCTGCATCTGAATATAAAATCTCCTCTTCTATGGTCCGGGTGTCAACCAGCGTTTTCACGTTGGTCTGCTCGTAGAACCCTTTTACCACATTGGGATTATATGTGATTTTACCGCTTTGCGGCATGAGTGCGTCTGCCAGAAGCTTGAGAAGCGTTGTCTTTCCTTTGCCATTTTTTCCGATCACGCATAAGCGTTCCCGCTGCCCCACAGTAATATCAAAATTTCTGATAAGCGGTGTGTCAGGGGTGTATGAGAAGGAAATATCCGACGCACTCACCACATGCTTTCCGGGAAGCGGCTTGCTTTGAAAAGAGAAACCGAGCGTCTTGAGGGTCTCAAGCTTTTCCCGCTTTTCCATCTTTCCCAGGGTCTTGACCCGTGACTGTACCAGATTGGCAAGCCTCGCCTTGGCTCTGAACCGGGTGATGAACTGCTGCATTTCTTTCTGCTTGCGTTCATCGTTCATGCGGGTTTTTTCATAGACTTCCTCTTCCTGGGCGATCTGTTCATAGAGTTTCCCAGTATCCCCGGGAATTTTTCGGACTTTCCCGCGATGAATCGCCATGGTGTGCGTAACGACTTTGTCCATGAAACTCCGGTCATGGGTGATGAGCATCAGTTCATGAATCCAGTTGTTCAGGAATCGTTCCACCCATCGTATGGAGGAGATGTCAAGATAATTGGTCGGCTCGTCCAGAAGCAGGAGGTCAGGCTCGGACACAAGCACTTTGGCCAGATTCAGGCGTACCTGGAATCCTCCTGAGAATTCTCGCGGATGCCGCTGCATGTCCCCATTGGAAAACCCGAGTCCGGAGAGAATTTTTTCCACTTTCCAGTGGTGATCCCGCTCCTGTTCGGAAAGCCCTCTCATTCCCTCTTTTAAAACTGTGTCCTCTGTAAAATCAATATGCTGTCGGACATGACCGATACGGTAGTTTTTAGGAATGATGATACTGCCTGAATCCGGGATATCTTCGCGGATGAGCATCCGAAAAAGTGTTGTCTTTCCGTGCCCGTTCCGTCCGACCACCCCAAGCCGTTCACGCTGGTTGAGCTTGAAACTCACCCCTTCAAAAAGTGACTGAGCCCCGAAGCTTTTTGTAAGATTTTCTACGCTGATCATATTGCTATTGCCTATTTATCTATATATTGCTCGACAAACTCCTGAATCTCCTCTATCATAAATTCTCTGATTATAACGGATTTAGGAGAGGCCCGCGAAAGCCGCCCAAGGAAGCTGATATCAGCAGGTTTTGCAGCCAACGGTCATGATAACGAAATCCGCTGAGTCGTTCCGCCGGACCGAGCGGGAGGTTCCGGGCCGAGCGGGAGGTTTTATTCTGATTATAACGCTTTCAGGGGAGGCCTGAAATCAGCCCTGCGTCGTTCTCTGTCCCTCCTCTGCGGTTCTCTGTGGTTTTTACGGTCACGTCAGTGGTTCAAGGTCCGAGGCTCCCCTTAATCCGTTATAATCAGGTTTTATTCTTCCTGAGTTGCTATGCCGGACAGTGTCTGAAGGTTAATGATCACATCTTTCAGCGTGACCTTTCTGTCATAGTCAGCATCGCCGGGGACACAGCCCATTGACACAAACTTCACATGGATTTTGTGATTCTCAGTGACAGACTGGAAGGTATAGGTTTCCAGCGGGCCAACTGAAATGTCATCCACCAAAATGTCTTCCACTTCATATCCCGGGGCAAGATACATGGTAAACATCTTGGAAGCGCCGGCATTCACCGTGACCAGGCCGGAGGGATTGATGGTCCCCTGACCCTCGTAAGTGGCTGTTATCGTGTATATGGGGCCTCCGATGCCTTTGAACATTGCATAGATTTCATGAGAATCGTTGACATCTGGGAAGGTGTAGCTGGTCACCGGCCCCACGGACTTGCCATCCACAAAAACATCGTCCACCTCATATCCCACAGCCATATACATTATAAAGGTCTTGGTCTCGCCCGAGTTTACCAGAACATCCCCTGAAGGGGATATGCTGCCATTGTTTCCCGAATCAGCATTGATCGTATATTGCATGATCCCGCTGCTCTTGAACGTGACGTGAATGGTATGGTCGGCATTGACAGAAGGAAATGTGTAATAGGTGATCGCACCTTTTGAGGTTCCGTCCACCCTGACATCATCCACAGCATATCCGGCTTCAGGATTCATCGTAAAGGTCTGAGACTCGCCCTCCTGCACCGAGACAGCATCGAGAGGGTATATATTCCCGTGATCTCCTGATGTTGCCGTAATTATGTATTGCGTTCCGGTGCTGACTTTGAAGGTGACATGAATGGTGTGATCGGCATTGACAGAGGCAAAGGGGTATGTGTTTACCGCGCCCACAGACTGGTCATCCACTTTCACATCTTCCACCACATATCCGTCCGCAGGGATCATTGTAAATGTCTTTGCCTCGCCCTCGTTCACCGTGACGGCACCGGGCGGGGTGATGCTTCCGTTCAGGCCCGCGCTGGCGTTGATGGTGTATTGGGTTCCCCCGATAATTTTAAACGAAACTCGGATAATATGATGGCTGGTGACAGACGGGAACGTGTAGCTGGTTTGAGTGCCCATTGATATTCCATCCACCTTGACATCGTCCACCATATACCCGTCATCCGGAATCATCGTGAAGGTTTGGGACTCGCCCTCATTCACCATGACAGTACCCGAAGGGCTTATGTTTCCGCCTGATTCCGCTGTGGCCGCTATGATGTACTGAGTTGTAGAAGCCTCTTTAAAGGTGACGCTGATGAGGGCATCAGCGGTGACACTGTCAAAGGTGTGGCTGGTCACCGCTCCTATTGACTGACCATTCACTTTGACATCCTCCACCACATATCCGGAAATCGGTGTCATTGTGAACATCTGTGTCGCACCCTCGTTTACGGGGACACTGCCCGACGGAGTGATGCTTCCGCCTGTTCCTGCTGAGGCCACGATATAATGAGTAGCGGAGGAGGCCTCTTTAAAGGTGACGCTGATGGTGTGATCATCTGTGACATTGGTGAAGTCGTAGCTGGTCATCACCCCTTTTGACTGCCCGTCCACTTCGACATCCTCCACAACATATCCGGAAATCGGTGCCATTGTGAATATCTGTGCCGCACCATCGTTCACGGGGACACTGCCCGACGGAGTGATGCTTCCGCCTGTTCCTGCTGAGGCCACGATATAATGAGTAGAGGAGGCGACCTCCTTAAAGGTGACGCTGATGGTGTGATCGTCGGTGACATTGGTAAAATCGTAGCTGGTCACAGCCCCTTCTGACTGATCATCCACCGTCACATCATCCACCTCGTATCCGGAATCGGGCGTTATTGTGAAAGACTGATCCTCGCCGTCATTTACCAAAACTGAGCCTGATGGCCCTATTTCTCCATTTAACCCCGCGTCAGCAGTTATGGTATGCTGAACGACCTGAATTTCCTTAAAAGTGACATCAATGGTCTGGTCAGAAGTGACATTTGAGAAGGCATAACTGGTGACAGCGCCTTTGGACTGCCCGTTCACTGTCACATCATCCACTTCATATCCCGAATTCGGACTCATTGTGAATGTCTGAGACCCGCCGTCACTCACCGAGATTGCACCTGAAGGGCTGATACTTCCGTTCTGCCCAGCGGAAGCTGTTATCGTACGCCCGACCCCTGATCTGAAATACACATAAAACATATGGAAGCCCATAGAACTGTCAGCAGTAAACGTATAGGTGGTCACCGCCCCTACTGATGCACCATCAAGCTTTACATAATCCACACTGTACCCTGCGGCGGGAGTGATTTTAAATGTCAGCACATCGCCTGTCTGCACAGCGAGATTTCCTGATGGCTCCACCGTTCCGCTGCCAGCTTTTACTGCGGATACTACTGTAATATTTCTTGCAAAGGCTGGGTCAGCGATTAGAACAAACATTCCAAAAATAAGACCGAAAACAGCCACTCTTAAAAGAAATCTTCTGCTTTTCAACATGTTATCCCCCTTTTTTTTTCTGTTTTTGTCAATGCACATATACGTTTTTTATACCAAATTTCTGTGTACAGGACAAAAGTTGCAGGGCTGAAAAAAAACCCGGATTTTTTCCCGAACGGGCCGGTTCCTCCTCTGACAAAAAAAGCCGGGTTTCCTTCCCGCTCATTTTTTGTCCTGTAAACATACCCAATTTATATCTGTAAGTGAAGAAAGTCCTTCTGATAATGCAGAAGTGTTCTGTTCTGAAAGTAAATAAATAATCTGTGAACAGGACAAAAAAATTTCAGATTTTCGGACAACTTTTAATATCAGACGGTCAGATTATTCTGTCTGAAATGCTCATATTCAGCAATATCAGCACATTGTCATTTTTTGTCCTGTACACAGATAAATGATGGGGTGATGAATCTGTTGTTGATGCTCTCAGAAAGCTGATCCCGTTTTTGTTCCGGTCATTTTGTAACCGTCTGATTTTTAAGTTAAAAAAAATAGGCGGAACAAAAACGGGATCACAATTGGCAACTCTGTCTGTGATATTTTCATCAGCCCAGATAAATGATACTCATTTTTTGTGATTATCTTACTTAATTTTGATAACCGGCATCTGTCAGAACCTGAAATGCTCCTACGGATCGGTAAATCCAGCTCGGATTTGCCAATTTGAAACGGGCGGCATCAGACATATTCCCGATCTGCTTACTTCCCGACAGTTGCAGGCTCTCATAACCTGCTGAAATTACCGGCACCGTATTTTGGGGATCAGCGGTCCCTGATGAAAATGTCACAAACATGCTTGCCAATTCTGATCCCGTTTTTGTTCTACCATATTTTTTTGAATTTAAAATCAGCCGGTTACAAAATGCAGGGGGATCAGCTTTTGGGAACATCGGCAACATTTTCATCACTGTCGAGTTATTTATAAACCTCTTTCGGATCAAACACCGGTTCCCCGATAATTGTGACAGTGCCGTCCTCAACTTTTCTGAAAAAGCAGCTTCTGTATCCGGCATGACATGCTGCTCCCCCGACCTGCTCAACTTTCAGAAGCACGGTATCCTCGTCACAATCAATCCGGATTTCCTTTACATGCTGCACATTTCCCGAAGTTTTACCCTTTACCCAGAGTTCCTGTCTTGAACGGCTGTAGTACGTTGCCATGCCGGTGGAAAGCGTTGCTTCCCACGCGTCTTTATTCATGTATGCAAGCATTAAGACATCACCGCTTTCATAATCCTGAGCGATGGCAGGTATCAGGCCATCTGTCTTATCGAAATCAAGTTTGACCATCTGGATTTCCTTTCATATTTTACATCATTATTAATAAGATGCAACAACTGTAGCATGTTGTCAAAATAAAATAAAGCCAAATTCTTTTTGTTAATCAAGTTTCTTGCTTAACGGATCAATATTTGATAATGTAATATTTTTTATACGGATAAATTATTTATTTTATTACTCAACAGTGAAAAATTGGAAATGAAAGGTTGAAAATCTGTCCATTTTCCATTCAGGAACTGATCTGTTTCAAATAAAATGAATCAGAGGTAGTTATGTTGAAGGACAAACACACAGTTTACGCACCAAAGGACGTTGTAAAACAAAAACAGAGAGGATTTGCCGCTAAAATCATCAGATGGTTCTTATGGATGACTTTTTTTATGATGATCTGTGTCATCATCGGATTTGCCGGTGCTTATTTCACTTACCGTCATTTTAACGAAGACCTTCCTCAGACCTCGTCCCTCAAAGATTATCATCCGCCTGTGGTGACAACAGTATATTCGGATGACAACAGGAAAATTGCTGAATTCTATAAGGAACGAAGAATCGTAATTCCTTTGTCTGAAATGTCTGAAATGCTGATTAACGCTTATGTTGCTGCTGAAGATGCAAGGTTTTTTGAACATAAGGGCGTTGATTTTGTCAGCATTGTCAGGGCGTTTCTCAAAAACATGGAAGCAGGAACTGAGGTTCAGGGGGGGAGTACCATCACCCAGCAGGTCATAAAATCATTTTTGCTGACATCCGAAAAAAAATACAGCCGAAAAATAAAAGAGGCGATACTGGCATACCGCATTGAAAAAACATTCACAAAAGAGGAAATTCTTTTTTTGTATCTGAATCAGATTTATCTGGGATATGGCGCTTACGGAGTGGAGGCTGCTTCTGAAAATTATTTCGGAAAATCTGCAAAAAATCTGAACATTGCAGAATGCGCCATGCTGGCAGGTCTGCCCAAGGCCCCCGGCAGGGACTCTCCCTTCAATCATCCGGAAAAGGCAAAAGAACGCCAAAAATATGTCTTGAAGCGTATGCTTGAAAAAGGCTATATCACCGATACCCAAATGGCAGAAGCTGTAAACACAGCTCTTGACATAAAACCGAGACAAAACTGGTTCATACAGAAAACGCCTTTTTACACTGAGCATGTAAGACGTTATATTGAAAAGAAATACGGTAAAAAAAAGTTGTATGAGGGCGGCCTGAAAATATACACTGCTGTCAATATTGAAATGCAGAAAGCCGCTCAGACAGAAATTGACAAAGGTCTGAGAAAGCTTGACAAACGTCAGGGAGGGTATCGGGGGCCTGTAAAACATCTTGCATCTGAAGAAATTGAAGCCTTTTCAAAAAAACTTCAGGAAACATTGGACAAAAATCCGCTGGAAGAGGGGAAAATCCTGAAGGGTGTTGTGACAGAGGCGCAACATCCGGGAAACGTGAAAAAATTGACTGTCCGCATAGGAGATGCCAGGGGAATCATCACGTCTGCGAATATGCGTTGGGCAGGAAAAGCAAAACATGCAATAAGGGTGGGAGATGTCATACAGGTAAAAATCAAAGGGAAAATCAAAAACAGGGCATTATGGAAACTTGCTTTGGAACAGACGCCCAAGGTTCAGGGGGCCCTGCTGTGTATTGAGGTGGGAACCGGTTATGTGAAGGCAATGGTGGGCGGGCGTGATTTCAGGGAAAGCCAGTTTAACAGGGCCGTCCAGTCGAGGCGGCAGCCCGGGTCCGCTTTCAAACCCATCGTATATGCGGCAGCCATTGACAAGGGATACACACCTGCAACCCGGATCATTGATACCGCTATCGTTTACAGGGACAAATCCGGGAAGATCTGGAAACCCCAAAATTACGGCAGAAGATTTTACGGACCCACGCTTCTCCGAAAAGCGATTGCAAATTCACGCAACCTGGCAACCATAAAAATTTTAGAAAATATAGGCATCAATTATACTGTGAATTACGCAAAAAAACTCGGAATCATGTCCGCATTGCACGGGGACCTTTCACTGGCCCTCGGCTCATCAGGCGTGTCCCTGCTTGAACTTGTCACGGCATATTCGGTCTTTGCAAACCTTGGTGAGCTGACAGAACCTGTTTTTATCAGAAGAGTTGTTGACCGGGATGGAAATGAGATACAGGAAATAAATTTTGAGAGCGAGGAGGTCATAGAAAAAAGCACCGCTTATATTATGACCAGTCTTCTTGAAAGCGTTGTCAGGCATGGAACCGGAAAGAGAGTCCGTGCATTGAAAAGACCCGCGGCAGGCAAGACCGGAACAACAAATAAGACACATGATGCATGGTTTATCGGATACACCCCTGAATATGTCACTGGAACATGGGTGGGATTTGACGAGGAGCGTTCTCTGGGAAGGAAAGAAACCGGAAGCAAGGCAGCAAGTCCGATATGGCTCGGTTTTATGCAGAAAGCACTTCAGGGCAAACCGATCACGCCTTTTAAAGTGCCGAAAGGTATTGTTTTTCGCAAAATTGATGCTGAAACTGGCCTTTTGCCGGTTCAGGATACAAAAAAAACAATTCTTGAGTGTTTCAGAAGAGGAACTGTTCCCACTCAATATACAAAGCGTTCGGATTCGATAAGCGATACAGAGCAGTTTTTCAAATCAGATATGTAAGAGTGGTTTTGAACCGCAGATTGAAGCTTAATTTCAGGTGGCGGAAAATGGCCTTCTGACGGTTGTTTTTAATCAATTCTGAAAATGTTTCTCTGTTGCTTTTCTGGAATGAAGCCTGAAATCACCGGGCAGTTTTATATCGTTTTTAACACATTTTAAAGATTTTTTTTAAAGCCTTGATACATAAATGGTTACGGATTGTTTCATCCGAAGACTTTTTTTGTATTGTCTCTGCAATTTATTGTTATTGCTGAATTAGGAGCAGATTACAACTTTTTCGGACTGCCGGAAAACAACTGTTGACAAATCGAAAAAATCATGTCAGGCTTCTGATTTTCTGACAATCCGGGATCGGAATCAATCAGGCAGATTGTGTTTGCAACCCCGTCCGGCACATGAAATGAAGGGAGGTGATCCACTGAGGGAGCTGTACCCGTCGGATAAAGACAGCAGATGAATTTTTAATGCATCATTTTTTGACATTAGTTTAAAACCAGAAAATTATCAAAAAAGAGGAGAATTATTATGAAGTTCAAAAGTATTGTTGTTGGTGTGTGTGCGCTTCTGGCATTAACCTTTGCTTTTTCCGCAGACTCGTTTGCCAAGAAAAGAATCGTTTTCGGCGGAGGCCCGGCCGGTGGGACATTTCAGGTGGTGGCGAACGCCATACAGGTCTATGATCCGGTTAAGAATATAAAAGAATTCACGGTAAAGGCACAATCTTCCGCAGGGTCTGTTGAAAATCTGAGGAAAGTGGAAAAGGGGAGGTCTCATTTCGGCGTTGTATATTCCGGTCATGTGTATCTGGGCAGAAACGGAATGATGAAAAATGATGCCAAGAAATATGAAAATGTTCTGGCAGTTGCCTATCTGTACGGCGCTCCGGCACAGTTGGTCATCCGGGCCGGTTCGGGCATCAAAACAACGAAAGACCTGGAAGGCAAAAAGGTTGGTGTCGGTAACGCAGGTTCCGGGGCATTTGCCAATTGCGAGCTGTTTTTCAGCCATCTCGGAATATGGGACAAGATTGAGCGGAATGCCATGGGATACAATGACGCTGCCGCTGCCTTCGGCAACAAACAATTGGATGCGTTCTGGCTGTTCACCGCATTCCCGAGCGGAGCGGTGATTATGGCTGCCCAGACCAACGATATTAAACTTGTAAACTTGGACGCGGATGCCGAAGCTTCAGGGTTTTACAAAAAATATCCCTATTTTGCAAAACTCTCCGTTCCGGCCGGCACATACAAGGGGGTTGATGCTGACGTGCCGTCATTCCAGGATTCAGCACTGTGGGTGGCAAATGCCAAGGTTTCTGATGATGTCGTCTATAAACTGCTTTCCGTCATTTTCACGCCGGAAGGACTTAAACACATGGTCAGCCAGAAAAAAACCTTTAAGGAAATGAGCATCGAAAAAGGTGCCAATGGCATGGTCACGCCGATGCATCCCGGGGCTGCAAAGTTCTGGAAAGAAAAAGGGGTAATCAAATAAGGGAAAAAGATTAAGGGTAAGGGTTGAGGATTGAGAGTTCTATTTCTTTCCTCAACCCTTTTTCCTCAACTTCAACCCTTCCTCTTCTTCCTTAACCCTTTTTCCTTAACCCTTTTCCCCCTTAATCCCTAATTTCTGAGGTAAAAAAGTGTACGAAAAATTAAACCGATTTGAAAAAATAATATTTGACATACTCTCGGTCTTTCTGGTCCTTTATTACTCCTATTCGGCTGTGATACAACCCGCAGCCACCCAGTATCACCGGGGAATATATGTCATCATCACTTATGTTCTCATCTTCCTGGCATATCAGTCCAAATCCCGTATCATGCGGGTGGCTGACTATATCCTGATCCTTCTTTCCATTGTCACTGTGGGTTATTGGATGTTCAATTTTGAAGCGATCAATTATCGTACCGGCGCGGAGACACCCTTTGATATGGGCATTGCCATGATCGGGGTACTCATCGGCATTGAGTTGGCCCGGCGTGTGGTCGGCAGTGTTTTTGTCATCATCGGTACCCTGATGCTTCTGTACGGGGTCTATGGGGAGTATGCGCCGGAACTGATTTCACATGCCGGCGACTCGTTTCCGGAACTGTGTACCAGTATTTTCTACAAGAGCGACGGCGTGTTCGGCATCATGGCCAATGTGCTGGCGACTTATGTGCTTCTGTTTGTCCTTTTCGGAGCATTTTTGGAGAAATGCGGCGCACAGAAATTTTTCATTGATTTTCCCCTTGCCGCGGTGGGCCACAAAATGGGCGGACCTGCCAAGGTGTCTGTGATCGCAAGCGGTCTTTTCGGCTCCATTTCAGGAAGCGCAATCGCCAACACTGTTTCCACCGGTGCGTTTACCATCCCCATGATGAAGAAAGCCGGATTCAAGCCCCATATTGCCGGCGGAATCGAGCCTGCCGCATCCATCGGCGGGATGTTCATGCCTCCCATCATGGGCGCGGGCGGATTCATCATGGCGGAACTGACTGGCCTGCCGTATTCCCGGATCATGCTGGTGGCCCTGTTTCCCGCACTCATGTATTTTTTCAGCGTCTTTGTCATGGTGCATTATGAGGCGAAAAAGGATAATCTCGTGGGGGAAAGACATGAACGCGGTGCCATGGAAATTCTGAAAAAGGAATGGATTTACACATTGCCGCTCGTCGTCATCACGATCTTCATGCTCACGGGGTACTCGCCCGGATATTCCGCGATATTGGGACTTGCCACCTGCATTGCCGTCAGTTTTAAGGAAAAAGACACACGGATTGACATGAGTCTTGCTGTTATCATGGCTGTCATGGTTGCAGGACCTTTGTTTGTTTTCCTGGCGAAGGAGGCAGCCGGACTGAATATAATGGACATGAAAGCTGTCAGACAGGTCACGCTCTTTTTTTCAGAGAACAATCTGATTATTTTGGGCCTGATTGCCTGTCTGATTGTCAACTGGTTCAGAAAAGATTCGCGTGAAAACACCCGGACTGAACTGAAGCATTTCGTGGAAGCGGCGCGGAGCGGCACAGAAAACAGCCTCAAGATCGGGGCCACAGTGGGAGTTATCGGCATTATCATCGGCGTACTCACTTTCAGTGGTCTGGTGCTCACCTTTGCGGATATCGTGATCGAACTTGCGGGCGGTTCCCTTGTTCTTACGATTCTGCTGATTGCGCTTGCCTCCCTGGTCCTGGGGATGGGGGTTCCGGTCACTGCCGCGTATCTGATTACCGCAGTGGTTGCGGTTCCTGCGCTGACTCATCTGGGGGTGAATGAGATTGCAGCTCACATGATCGTCTATTGGCTGTCCCAGGATTCCAATATTACGCCGCCGGTGTGTATTGCAGCCTTTGCCGGTGCGACCATTGCCAAAGCCAATATGTGGAAAACCGCTTTTGCGTCATTCAAGTTCGCCAAGTTCCTCTATCTGGGGCCGTTCCTGTTCGGGTATGTGCCGGGCTTCTCATTGGACGGAAGCACGATGGATATCGTCAAAGCATTTGCCTATATCATCGTCGGTACTTATGTTTATGCCTGGTTTATGAGCGGAATTTGGATCAGAGACTTGGCGAATTTTTTCAGAAAGGCGCCGGCAGTTTGATGTTTGATGTTTGATGTTTGGTGTTTGATGTTTGATG
>Ga0190283_1001264_pt1 | contig 11715 bp, 4 predicted proteins | sample 48691801_MG_FD_161669 | JGI IMG/M metagenome (GOLD analysis project Ga0190283, IMG submission 161669) | Hydrothermal vent microbial mat bacterial communities from Southern Trench, Guaymas Basin, Mexico - 4869-18-0-1_MG | ecosystem: Environmental > Aquatic > Marine > Hydrothermal vents > Microbial...
CACGGGATTCTTTTTTGTACAGATGAAAAAGGGTTTCATCGGTGTCGAAGATCAGAACAGGAGAGGAATCGTTGCCGGAGATATCGTTATTTTCTGCTTCCGATTTTTTCCACCCCCCGGTATAATACAATATCTGAAAATGCGCTCCGGCTGGCTCTTTCTGAAGTTTTTTATATAATTCCAGGCCTTCCCTGGGAGCAACTTGGCCGGATTCGATTTTTTCAAGGAGTTCTTTTACAGGCATACATTTATCCATTTAAGCGTTCTTCGCACATTGTTTTTCCATGATCATTCAGGACACCCATCAACTGGCCGGCTTTCCTGACATCTAATTCCTTGTCTGCCAGTTTCTGAAATATTCCGAGTAATTCATCGTCAGTCGCCTGAGGTGAGGCAAATCGCACAGGAGGTTGTGCAGGCAGCGGCTTGCTCCGGAATGACCGTACAGAAAAATCATCCATACGCACAACAACCTGACCCGAGGCATCTGTCAGACGAATCGCAAATTTTTTGACACCCCCTTTTCCAGTCCCTGAAAGCGAAGCATACGCATAAGATGTTTTGGGCACAGACCTTATGATCTCCATCTCACCCAGGGCAAAAGGAAGATACTGATGTCCCCCAGACTGATGATCTCCTCCGTTGAGAGTGAGCAGGATCACCGTCTGAAAAGCGCCGTCCATCAGAGCAGGATGCAGAAAAAACTCATCAAAAGACGGATGAAGATGCTGTGGCAGGTTCATACGGGCAAGGGCTTCAGTTCCGTTGGAGTTCAATGTTTCGATGCTCTGAAATCCCGGACCATACCTAAATCCCAAAGAATCGCATAAGGCATAGAATTCGGAACTGGTTTTTGAATGAATGCACCGTTTTTTAACGGCTTCAATGTCAATTCGCCTGGCTCCGTTTCCAGAAGGAGTTCCAGGTCCATAAAAAAGCTTTCCCTGGGAACAGAGCATTGGCTGATCATCTTTCGCAAATGCAGATATCTCATACTTGACCGTCCGATCCTGATTCATACACAGGGAGATATGCGCTTTTGGTGAAAGTTCCGACAGAATCGGCTTTGCCCAGACAATGTCCCGGATCTTCCAAACTTTTCCCGAGCCTGCCATTTCAGCGGCTGCCCGTGCCATTTCAATATAGGCAACGCCCGGAAGCATTTTTTTATCCTCAATCCTGTGATCGGAGAAGTAAAATTCGTTCCCTGTAAAACATACAGCAAATTTCTGCTCCTCCAACGTGGAAATATTCCGGTCGATCAGAGGATGGAGTTTTGCAGGCTGTTCCCGAACAGAAATACGCTCCTCTGATTCGGGTATCCAGTACCGCTTTCGATCAAAAGGATAAGTGGGAAGGGGAACGCGGCCGGCCGTGCCTTCCGGATACAGCATACGCCAGTCAGTCTCCGTATCTCCGGATACCCATATCAGCGCCAGCCTGTCAAGGTTCCGACTTTCAAGCAATGCCTTTACCATTTCCGATCCCTGGGTCCCTTTCGGCAGAACGTCAGATATGTCTCCTTTTTTCACGTTTCCTGTATAAATTTTCTCTGAATTCTCGGAGTCTGCGCAGAACTGTTCCAGCCGCTCTGTGAGTTCCTCAGTATCGGACACAATAAGAGCCAGTCGTGACGGCATGGCTTCTCTGCCGATCTGAAGGGTACAGGCAATTCTGGGAAGAGAATATTGAGAATTTTTTTTCAGAAAACTCACGAGTTTCCGGGCATACACGTTCAGCCGTTCCTCATTTTTTGCGGAAAGGAGGATCAGTTGCGGGTCACCCGTTGATGAATGATTCCCGTGGTCTGACTGAGGGTATGATTCAAGCACAATATGTGCATTGCTCCCCCCTGCACCAAAGGAACTGATTCCGGCTCTCAGGGGAAGGGGATCGCCATTCTCGTCCCTGGGCGGCTCCCATGGTCTGGTCTCGGTGACAATATAAAAAGGTGTCTCTTCCAAGTGAATATAAGGATTCAGTTCTTTCATATTGAGACTGGCCGGAAGTTTTCCATGTTTCATGCTCAGAAGGATTTTGAGAAATCCCGCGATGCCTGCCGCGGCTTCGAGATGACCGATGTTGGTTTTGACAGACCCGAGCCCGCAAGAGGGGGTTTCGGGCGAGGGTTTTTCCCATTTCTGGTACAGATGCTCAAAAGCCTTTTTTAAGCCGTTAATCTCTATGGGGTCCCCTAATTCCGTACCAGTGCCGTGAGCATCAATATATGTCACCGTCGTCGGATCAATCCCGGCTTCTTTGTAAGCGTTTATCAATAACTCAGCCTGTGCGTTCGGATTGGGTGCGGTCAGGGAATTGGACCGTCCTCCGTGGTTGACCGCGCTCCCTTTGATAACGGCACAGATATGATCCCCGTCTGCCTGGGCATTGCTCAGAGGCTTTAACAATACAGCACCTGCACCTTCCCCTCTCACATACCCGTTCGCATCCTTGTCAAAGGTTTTGCACTTGCCGTCCCTGCTCAACATGCCTGCCTTGGTGAGAGCGATATGGATGAAGGGATTGAACAATGCACTGACACCTCCGGCAATGGCAGCTTCACACTGCCCCGTGCGGATCGCTTCAACAGCCCTGTGAATTGCGGTGAGAGAGCTTGAACAAGCCGTAATAACGGTTTCACTCGGTCCCTTCAGATCAAGCAGATAGGAGATGCGGTTCGCAAGCATTGCCTGGTTCATGCCAGTTACCATATACGCTTCAATGTGAATATTCTCTGTCTGCAAAAGGTCGCTGTAATCCGTGGTGGTGGTTCCGGCAAAAACACCGATCTTTTTTCCCGACAGATCAGAGGCTTTTATCCCCGCATCCTCAATACACGTCCATGCCATCTCCAGGAATATCCGATGCTGAGGATCCATAAGCTCTGCTTCCATAGGCGATATTCCGAAGAAAGCCGCGTCAAATTTATCCATATCCTTGAAAAAGCCGCCCCATTTCGCATCTGTTCTGTTCGGCTCCCTCAGAGGGTCACCGTAATACGCTCTCCAGTCCCATCTGTCCTGGGGAATTTCCGTAATCAGATCCTCCCCGTTTTCCAGATGCTGCCAGAAGCTGTCAAGGTCTTCTGACTGGGGCATGACCCCGCTCATGCCGATGATGGCGATGGGTTCCGGGAAACCGGTTCGCGGGCGGCTTGCAGTGACCGGTTCGGGCCGCGCCTGTCTGACAGGTTCCGGGACAGCAGATACTGTTTTCATCGCATCAGGATAATAGTGCTGAATCAGATGATCTCTGTTATTTTCAAGCATGAATGTCGCAAAGGAAGCCAGAGACGAATATTCGAAAAAAACCGCAGGCGTTATCCGGGCCGAGGTTGTGCCGAAATCATACTTTTTATTAATGAGACTTGCAAATTCTGTCAGTGTGATGGAATCAAATCCGTATCCGTCAATATTATCCTCTAAAAAGATGTTATTTTCATTCATCTTTAAAATCTTCGATACGATTTTAACCAAGTCGGTCCGGATGTGATCCATCAGAGCAGCGTCATCCACGCAGGTTCGGGGTTCGACCTGGGAACTCGCATCTTTCCCCGGATATCCCGAATCCAACATAGTATCTTTCACCTCCGGCCTCCAGTTTCTCACCCCCGCTCCCTGGTTTTTCGTGCCGAGCCAACACTGATCTTTTGAAAACGGATACCCGGGCAGGGGAACGCGCTTATGTGTCTGGTCCGAATGGAGCAGTTTCCAGTCAACATGCGCGCCTGAAACCCACAACTGCGCCAGTTTTCCGAGTTTTCCTTTTCTGACGAGCCCGGCAATGAATTCTTTTCCCTCTTCTTCTTCAAACAGAAATCCGGACGCGGCTTTGTCGGTTCTGATATTTCCCAGAAAAAGGTTTTCTGCGTCCGGCTTTTTTTGGATAAACCGGTTCAGAGCCGCTTTCAGTTCATCAGTGTCCGAAACCAGGAGTGCCAGCCGGTGTTCCATTGGTTTTCGGCCCGTCTGCAGGGTATAGGCCATGTCTGCAAGCGTGGGAAGCGGGTTGCTGTTCCGTTTATCCAAAAATGCCATGAATTTTCTGACGTACGCGGTGAGCCGGTCTTCATTTTTGGCAGACAGCACGATGATCTGCGAGGATTGGCTTACGGATTCAGAGGAGACGGGACGCGGGTATTCCTCGACGACGACATGGGCGTTTGTCCCGCTGAAACCAAAGGAACTGATAGCAGCCCGTTTCGGTGTCTTCGGGGGCGTTGTCCATTCCGTAAACCGGGTGTTCACATAAAACGGTGTCTCCTTGAAACCGATATGTCTGTTTTCCTTTCTGAAGTGGAGAGAAGGGACCAGTTTGCCATGTCTGAAGCATAGCAGCACTTTGATCAGACCGGCAACGCCGGCAGCAGCCTGGGGATGCCCGATATTCGTTTTCACGGAACCTATCGCGCAGAACTGCCGCGAGTCAGAATACTTCCGAAACGCATCCGTGAGTGCCTGAACTTCGATGGGATCCCCGAGTTCTGTGCCAGTTCCGTGGGCTTCCACATAACTGATGGTTTCAGGATTGATATGATATCTCTCATAGACATCTGTTGTCAGCTCAGTTTGTGAAGGTGCGCTCGGTGCGGTGATGCCGTTGCTCTTGCCGTCCTGGTTGATTCCTGATCCTCTGATGACCCCGTAAATGTGATCCCCGTCTCTCCTGGCCGAATCCAGAGGTTTCAGGAGAACTGCGCCGACACCTTCCCCCGGCACAAAACCGTCCGCGCGGTCATCAAAGGTTCGGCATCGGCCTTTGGCTGACAACATTCCGCCGGCACCTGCCAGAATATAAATCTGTTCGGTGGTCATCAGTTGGACTCCGCCTGCCAGAGCCATGTCGCTTGTGCCTGAGCGGATGCTCTCACACGCGAGGTGGATGGATACGAGTGAAGCGGAGCAGGCTGTATTCACTGCGATACTCGGGCCTTTCAGATTTAAAAAATATGAAATCCTCGCTGCCAGAATCGAGGTTGCATTTCCGGTAAAAAAACGGATATCCGCTGCAAATTTATCCGTAGGATAATCGTTGAAATTGACCCCCGCAAAAACGCCGCATTTTTTTCCGTCCAGTTCTTCAGGCGAATATCCCGCGTCCTCCAGCGCGTGCCAGGCTTCCTGAAGAAAGAGCCGCTGCTGAGGGTCTGCCAGTTCAGCTTCCTTGGGGGAGATACCGAAAAAAAGCGGATCAAATCGGTCAATATCAGATAAAAATCCGCCGTATTTGCAGGATAATCCGTCTGCGTCCCACCGATCCGGAGGGATTTCTCTGACGGAATCTTTTCCGGCAATCAGATTCTCCCAGAACTGATTCACATCCTCGGCATCCGGAAACCTTCCTGATATGCCGATAACCGCGATATCCGAGAGCATTGTTTTGTCTCCCGGTTCCTCCGGAGATCTGTCATAACTGATGACGCGTTCATGCGCGGAATCCTCTGCCGGTTCTCTTCCGAACCGTTCTGAATGGATTGCATTATGCATATCCGGAGATGTAACTGCGTCCGGATACGCAACCGTATCACCGAATTCACTCTCAATGTGTTCAATCAGCTTCTGAAGGGTCGGATAATTGAACAGGTCAGTCATCCTTAAACTGATGTCAAGCTCTTCATTGATACAGGTAATAATTTCCACGGTTAAAATCGAATTTATGCCGAATTCCTTATAAGATGCATCTTTGTCAAATTCCTGTTCTTTAATCTGAAGAACACTTGTCAGACTTTCGACAACCTTTTCTTCTATAAAGCGTCGCTTTTCATGATCCTGAGACGTGTTCCGGGCCGCGTCTCGGATGGGGCATACAGATTTCTGCTCTTGCGGAGACGACGGTTCCGAAAGTATGTCCCGCTTTATCTCACCGTTGCTTTCAGAGATCAGAATATGCTGGGGAAATGTCTGAGCATCAGAATCCGGCCGGCCAAGGCGCAATACAGGCTCAAAGCCCTGTTCCCCGAGAATCTGCTTCCAGGTATCCGAACTCAGCAGAGGGCTGCCTTTCAGCCGGACTGTTTCATCCTCAGACAGCCACCAGCCTTTCAACATTCCAAAGGTCAGCGTGAGATGCTCCGGGAGGGTTGTCAGTTCGTTCAGGATCAGCCAGCCGTTGGTCTTTAGGAGGGATTTTGCATTGCCAAGGGTCTTTCTGATATTCCGGGTGGCGTGAATCACATTTGTGGCAATAATCAGATCAAAGCTCCCGGCCGTGTATCCCTGTTCAGCAGCATCGTTTTCGATATTCAGAACCTCGAATGCCAGAAAAGGATAAGCACTGCCATAATGTTCCTCTCCGTATCTGACAAATTTTACGGAAATATCTGAATAGACATAATGCAGGCGGTCTTTGTAATCCTGAACCGCTTTTAAAACAAAATCGCTTGTGCCGCCCGTGCCTGCGCCGATTTCCAGGATGCTGATTTTTTCTTCTTCAGCCATGGTCGGAACCCGGGCCTGAAGATATGACCTCACCGCCTCGGCAACTGACTGATTGAAATAGTCTGAAACGGGATTTCCCTTATAGATGCCCTGAACAAGTTTCTCGGATCCATCTGGAAACATGATCTCGACAGCAGATATTTTACCTGTCAGAATTTCAGGACAGTGACACGCGCAGGTTTCCAGCAGATTCACATAAGCAGTGATTTCCGGAAAGTCTGCCAGTATCTGCTGACAGGTTTCTCCCAGGCTTCCTGAGTCACGGTCTGCCGGAAAGGCTTGGGTAATGATAGTCTCTCCGTCATCGCGGATGAATGCGGCTTCGGCCAGTATCCTCAGCAGAGCGTCGAACAGACGGTCATATAATGGAATAATCCCGAGTTGTTCTTTTAAACCGGCTTTGTCATACAGTTCATTCCCTTGGCGGAAAACGCCCATTCGCTGAAATGCATCCAACAGGAAAGACCGCCCCAGTTCTCTGAGTTCGTCAAAACCCGAGCGGAGATGTTCTGACGTTTCGGGATCAGTGTCATGGCTTATGATCCGGGGTGCTGTGTCAGAAAGAAGACGCGGAACAGCAGGATAGCGTTCAATAAGAATTTCTTTTTTATCTCCTGCCTCGGAAGTTTCGGAAGTCTGAACTGCCTCTGCTGTTGGTAAAGCATGGCTTACCCTGTCAACCAGGGGAAGCAGCTTCTGCGGGCTGCCAGAAGTGATTTCCGGGAAAACGATCCAGTGTCGGTCTCCGCCAAAGGGATAGGTGGGCAGGGAGACGCGGTTCGGAGTACCTTGGGGATACAATAACCGCCAGTCGATTTTCACGCCCATCACCCACAGTTGGGCCAGTTTGTCAAAATCTCTTTCATTCATAACCGCTTTGACAAACTGTTTTCCCGGTTCTCCGGAGACCAGAAGCACTGCGCTTTTATTTTCCTTTTTTGCATTTCCTGTAAACAGGGATTCTATATCCGGTTTGTCCTGGCAATACTGCTCCAGCTTCTCTGCCAGTCCCCCCATATCCGGGACCACTGCTGCAAGCCGTTCTTCCATGGGGGAGCGTCCGGTTTGGAGGGTAAAGGCAATCTGTGCCAGGTCATAAGAGGATGAAGCAGGAATCGCCCTGAGAAAGTCTGCCAGTTTTCGGGCGTAAGCTTTGAGACGTTCTCTGTTTTTTGCCGAAAGCACAATGATCTGAGGGCCGTCATGGGATAAGGGGTCTCTGTTTTCGGAGATATATTCACTGACAATGATATGCGAGTTGGTTCCGCTGAAACCGAAAGAGCTGAGACCTGCAATACGCGGCGTTTGGCTGTCCCATGGCATACCGCCATCAGGGACAATGGCGGGAATTTTTTCAAGAGAGATGTGCGGATTTAACTCATTGAAATGGAGATGGCGCGGGATGTGCCGGTGCTGCATGGACAAGATGATTTTGATCAGCCCGGCAATGCCGGCCGAGGCTTCTGTATGTCCAATATTCGTTTTTACGGAACCGATAACCAGAGGGCGATCTTCCGGACGGTTCTCTCCATAAGTTTCTTCCAACGCCTTTATTTCTATGGAGTCTCCTGAGGATGTGCCAGTTCCGTGGGCTTCGATGTATGATATTTCCCCGGGAGAGACGCGGGATTCAGCCAGGGATCTTCTGATAACCGCTTTCTGTGCGGTCAGGCCGTTACTGGCACCGTCCTGATTGACAGCAGTTCCCAGGATCACGCAGCGGATGTTGTCATGATCTCTGACGGCTTTTTCAAGGGGTTTCAGGAGGATCACGCCGCAGCCTTCCCCGCGGATATATCCGTCCGCGGAAGCGTCAAAGGTTCTGCAACGGCCTGTGGGAGAGAGCATTCCGGCTCTGGAGAAGGTGATGCTCGGTTCCGGGGATAGGAGGAGGTTCACCCCCGATGCCAGTGCGAGATCGCATTCTCCGGTACGCAGACTCTGACAGGCCAGATGAACCGCTACAAGCGACGATGAACACGCTGTGTCAATGGAAATTGCAGGACCCCGGAAGTCGAAAAAGTATGCCAGACGGCCGGCAGCGGTGGAAAATGATGTTCCTGTGGTAAAGTGCGCGTCAAAATCTTCGGCCCGATTTCTTTTGGCTTGGAGCATCCTGTAATCATCGCCGGAAATACCGACAAAGACACCTGTTCGGGTTTTTTCAAGTTCTGCCGCATTTAATCCCGCATTTTCCAGAGCCTCCCAGTTCGCTTCCAGCAGAATCCGCTGCTGGGGGTCTGTATGTTCCGCTTCTTTCAGAGAAATATTGAAAAACTCGCAGTCAAACCGGTCTGCATGATTCAGAAATCCTCCGTCTTTTGTGATAATTTTGCCGGGTTTGTTCTGTGCGTCATAATATGCGTCAATATCCCATCGGGTTTTCGGGACCTGGGTAACGGCATCAGTCCCCTGGCGCAGCAGTTGCCAGAATGCGTCGGGATCGTCTGCCTGGGGAAACCGGCAGGCCATACCGATAACTGCGACTGGGGCCTCAGCAGGATAAATGTTTTCCGACGGATTGCAGCACCTGTCCGTTTTTTTTTTCTGACGCGGCGCAAAACTCTCCAATTCGGAATCGTGCCGGTCAGTTTCTGGCTTGGTCTCTGTCATGTCATTGAAATACTTTCCATGCGTAACTCTGTCGGCCATGAGATTCATCTCCTGATCAATGCTCATTTTCGCACCTGATTTTTTTGCAGATACTGACCGGTGTTTCCGAGCAGCAGATCGGATATGCTTAAAGGTTTCCCGAATTTTTGTTTTTAATCTGTAAACCTTTGTTAAACAGGGATTCATGAGTTCTCATCTATATAGGAGCCGTTATTAATTGAATTTTTTTGAGATCAAAATTAACCTGTTGTAAATATTGATCTTTTTTCTGAGAAAATATTGAGTGAAAATATCACCCGATAATCAAGCTTTCTGACCTTATTCCGCTAAAAAGCCTGTCATTCCTGCTTTCGCAGGAATGACAGAAAAAAAACTTTATAATCAAGTATTACAAACAGTTTTTTGGTTTAACTGGCTTCCAGCTCACTTAACTTCCCAAATAATTTAGCACTGGAGGTCACCAAATTCCCGAACATTATATATGGTATCAAGCGCAAAATGTATTTCGGAAGATCAGTGATCTTTTCCATGATTCGGAGGTTTACAATAAAAATTTTCTGTTGTCAAGTGATCATTTTATCGATTTTTTTTTTTGAGTATATAAAATAACCATTAATATTTTATCATTCAATTCAAGTAAATACAGCTTCATTTGGGAATTTGATTCCTATAATGAAAATTTTTTGTTCTGTCAGGCAATATTGTATCAGTGAAATAGAACAGGCTGAAGATATCCCCCGGATACCCGAACAAGATATTTTAAGTACCTGAAAATTTATGGTCGGGCACCTTATATCACAAAAAGTATATAGGGAAAGGCAGGTATCATTTCAATTTTTTTCACATATTGTGATAACTATAATAAAAGTTTCCTGTTTTGTCAAGCAGTAATTTTCAGCAATTATCAATCGAAACATTTCGGACGGGGTTGCAAACCCCGTCCGGCAATCATGGCAATGTGAAACCCCGTCCGGCAATCGAAACATTTCGGACGGGGTTGCAAACCCCGTCCGGCAATCATAATCAGAACCAGGAACATTGAGAAGTTGACAGACAGTAAAAGATTCATTATTATTTATTTGTACAGGACAAAAAAAGAAACCCGGCTTTTTTCCGAACGGACCGGCTCCTCCCTGCTCATTTTTTGTCCTGAGATTATTTTTTAACAACTGTCAACCTTTATTAATTTAAGGATAAAATAATGGATCAGATGAAGATCAATTCTTTGTATGTTGCAGTTCACAACCGGGAGAGGGCAAAGGAGTTTTATTCCAAAGTATTTAATTGCAATCCCTTCCTTGAAAATCAGACGTTTGTATTTTTCGATGTCAACGGTTTCACCTTTGGATTATTTGATTATAAAAACGCCGACGAAGCCAAAAATATGGGAAAAAGCGTGACCATGGGAAACAACTGTGTTCCAAATATCCAAGTTGACAACATAAATGCTCTCTATGAACGCATCAGAGAAATTGCTGAAATTGTCAAACCGCTGATGAACGGGAGCAGCAAGCATCGTGTCTTCTATATCAAGGATACTGAGGGAAATTTAATCGAGTTTTATGAAGAAATCTGAAAAACTTTCGAGGGTTTGAAAACTTCCCCGCTCAGGTGGCATTGCTTAAAAACCGGGGGTCAGGCTTGGGAAGTCTGCCCGGTCACATATCTTCAGGTTAACCATTGCTACGGGCCGGCGGAGAAGGATTGCGTTCTTGAAGGATGGCCTCCATGCGCGTCCGGACGGGAGGTTTCGTCATTTCAGGATGGGTGAGAATATAAAATTTGTCGTCCCTGACCGCTTTGAACACATCATCGGCGACCTGGTCGGGAGACATGCCTGCCTGTACAGCCTGGCGGCGTTTTTCTATTCTCGCTTCATATTCGGGACTCTGTTTCACCTGGTCAGGATCGTTCTTCAGATCATCCGGACGATTTCGCTCTGAATCTGTAATCCGGGTGCTGACAAACCCCGGGCAGAGAACAGAGACCCCGATCCGGGATTCTCTTTGTGCCAGTTCATGGAATAATATTTCAGAGAGAACCACTGTGGCGTGTTTGGCCACAGCATAAGTCCCTCCCCCGGGCGGGACCATTAACCCGGCCATTGAAGCAGTGTTGACAATGTGGCACTCGGTATTCTGTTTAAGCATGATGGGGACAAAGACCCGTATTCCGTGTATCACTCCCCACATATTCACGCCGAGGGACCATTCCCAGTCAGCCGTGGTACTTTCCCAGATGGAGGGAGCCGCTGATGCGACACCTGCATTGTTGCACAGCAGGTGAACTGCTCCGAAGGTGTCGAGCGTCTTCCGGGCCAATGCTTCGATATCGCTGCTTTTTGCAACATCTGTCAATACCCCGGTCACGGCTGCACCGGATGCTTTTATTTTCTCTGTGGCCCGGGTCAGGGCTTCCTCTTCAATGTCCGCCAGAACGACTTTCATGCCTTCCCGGGCGCAACGCTCGGCGATTCCTCGGCCTATGCCGCTGGCTGCACCCGTGATAACTGCCACTTTGTTTTTGAATATTTTCATCGTTTTCTCTCCTCTGCCAAAGCGGAAATGGTGGGTTCCGCTTCGCTCCACCCACCCTACATTTTTTTGATAAGGTGGGTTCCGCTTCGCTCCACCCACCCTACATTTTTTTGATAAGGTGGGTTCCG
>Ga0190283_1001265_pt1 | contig 11710 bp, 9 predicted proteins | sample 48691801_MG_FD_161669 | JGI IMG/M metagenome (GOLD analysis project Ga0190283, IMG submission 161669) | Hydrothermal vent microbial mat bacterial communities from Southern Trench, Guaymas Basin, Mexico - 4869-18-0-1_MG | ecosystem: Environmental > Aquatic > Marine > Hydrothermal vents > Microbial...
TAGCGGTTTTCTGGAATTGATGGGGGCGGGCGTTGTGCTGACGGGGGGGTCTTCCAAACTGGAAGGCGTGATTGAGCTGGCGGAAGAAGTATTTCATATGCCGGTACGGCTGGGTATGCCGCACTCCGTTAAAGGGCTGGCGGATGTAGTCAGAAATCCAATTTATGCAACAGGCGTTGGTTTGCTGCTCTTCGGCCATCACAGCCGGGAGGAGGATCAGCGTCAATATGGGCAGACGGGTAAGCACTCGTTTGCGAATTTGTGGCAGCGTCTAAGGCGCTGGTTAAGTCAATTTTAGTCAGGTAGAAACCCTAAAGGAGGGTAAAGTCATGTTTGAATTAATGGATACATTCCAACAAGGTGCAGTACTGAAGGTCATGGGTGTCGGAGGCGGTGGTGGTAATGCCGTGCAACATATGGTTCAGGCCGATATCGATGGTGTTGATTTTATTTGCGCCAATACCGATGCGCAGGCGTTGAAAAATACCGAAGCAAAAGCAGTGATCCAGCTGGGTTCTAATATGACCAAGGGTCTCGGTGCCGGTGCCAATCCGGAAGTCGGGCGCCAGGCTGCGCTGGAGGATCGCGAACGGATAGAGGAAATGATCAATGGAGCCGACATGTTGTTTATAACAGCAGGAATGGGCGGAGGCACCGGTACGGGTGGCGCGCCGGTGATCGCAGAAATTGCACGAGATATGGGTATTCTGACAGTGGCGGTCGTCACCCGACCGTTCCCGTTTGAAGGTACAAAACGGATGCAGATTGCCGATAATGGTATTCTGGAGCTGGGTAAATATGTTGACTCACTGATTACAATCCCGAATGAAAAACTGCTTACAGTGCTAGGTAAAGGCATCAGCTTGCTGGATGCATTCAAGTCAGCCAATGATGTGCTGTTAGGTGCGGTGCAAGGTATCGCTGAATTGATTACCCGTCCGGGCCTGATCAACGTTGACTTTGCGGATGTCCGTACAGTGATGGCTGAAATGGGAATGGCTATGATGGGTAGTGGAACTGCTCAGGGGCAGGATCGGGCGCGCGAAGCGGCAGAGGCGGCTATCGCCAGCCCGTTGCTGGAAGACGTTGATATCAAGGGTGCGGCTGGAATCCTGGTTAATGTTACCGCAGGTATGGATATGTCGATCGGTGAGTTTGACGAAGTCGGTAATACCGTAAAAGCTTTTGCCTCTGATGATGCAACTGTCGTGATTGGTACCGTCATCGATCCGGAAATGAGTAATGAACTGCGGGTTACCCTGGTTGCAACCGGATTGTCTTCATCGAAAAGTGAAACTGTCAAACCCAAACAGGAATTGCTGCAACCTTCAGTCAGGCTGGTTGATAAGCCTGCGGGCGAGCAAGCACCTGAAGTTCCTGCTGCAGAAGATATTCAGTATGCGAAACAACGTGTTGCAGCTGCCGGCGGTGCTGCTGCCATGGCTGATGAACTGGATATGGATTTGCTGGATATACCGGCATTTTTGCGCAATCAGGCAGATTAATCGCTGCGTTGCTGTTACGAAACTATCCGACTATGCCGGGTTAATAAGTAGTCCGTCATTATCATATTGAAGGATTGCTAGCACCGGCTGTCGGAAAAATTCAGTCTAAATGCCTGATAGATTTGCGAAAATATTCTATATATGTAAAATAGCCGGCCTTTCGTGTTGGATTTTTGCAACATGAAACTATTTTTGTTGTATACTGTCTTTAAAATACAACAGGTCGGACAATCTATTTTGTCTGCAAGATAAACTGGTGCAATGGTTTCAGCATGATTAAACAAAGAACGCTAAAAAGTAGTATTCGTGCCACAGGCGTGGGTTTACATAATGGAGAGAAGGTCTACCTGACACTTCGGCCCGCGTCTGTTAATACGGGCGTGGTTTTTCGTCGTGTCGATCTGGATGAGCCTGTCGAAATCGAAGCCAAGGCGGAAAATGTCGGTGATACATCGTTATCAACGACGTTGACTAAAGATAATATCCGGATTTCTACTGTTGAACATTTACTCTCAGCCGTTGCTGGTTTGGGTATTGATAATCTTTATATCGATCTGAGTGCACCGGAAGTACCTATCATGGATGGTAGCGCAGGCCCTTTTGTGTTCCTTATCCAGTCTGCTGGTATTCAGGAACAGAATGCAGCCAAAAAATTCATTCGTATCAAAAAACCGGTCGAAGTCAGGGATGAGGATAAATGGGCGCGCTTTGAACCTTTTGACGGATTCAAAGTTGGGTTTAATATTGATTTTGATCATCCGGCTATCGATTCTGCACACCAGCTTGCGGAGCTGGATTTCTCTGCAACTTCTTTTGTAAAGGAAGTGAGTCGTGCTCGCACCTTTGGTTTTATGCGCGATCTGGAAATGCTGCAGAACAACAATCTCGCTCTTGGCGCCAGCCTGGACAACGCTATTGGTCTTGATGAATTCAGGGTTGTGAATGAAGATGGATTGCGCTATGAGGATGAGTTTGTTAAGCACAAGATACTTGACGCCATCGGTGATTTGTATCTATTAGGTCATAGCCTGATTGGTGCGTTCACCGGCCATAAGTCAGGACATGCTTTGAACAATCATTTACTACGTACTTTGATCGCACAGGAAGACGCCTGGGAAGAAGTTACCTTCGATGACAGCGAAAAAGCACCTATCTCCTACGTACACGCACTGGATCTTGCAGGCTAGCAGCCTGTCGGACTTAGGGTGAATCTACTGCGGCGGTGGCAAATCGGCCCATTTTTCCGGTCTTTTTCGTTAAATAGACTCACTATTCGCCTCAAAAGATCGAAAAAATGGACTCGATTTTCCACTCGCCTCGCTACGATCCCCTAAGTCCGACAGACTGCTAGCTTTAACGGCTGGCCATCCTCTCAAGAATTGCCCGAATTTCCTCATCGGTCACGGTTAACGCGGCATTCCTGATCGCTTTTTTTGCCGACAGGCTTAGCCTGTTGCGCTGTATCTTCTGTTGTTTTGATGTTCTGGCAGGTCGGCCACTGACTGAAATCGTAATTTCTGTCAACTGGAAAGCTGGATCAGAATTGATCTGTTTAAGCAATTCTCGTTGCTGGTAACGCAGCCTGGTAGCCCATAAAGCACTATCAACCAGTAATTCCAGGCGTGTCTTTTCAACCCCAATGACCCATACATGCTGGTTAAGAGGTGTTGGAAGGAGGTTTCGCAGGACGCTGTTAATCAGGTGATTGGCCTGAACCTTTTCCTTCAAACGGCTGTCTATGTAATGCTTTAACGGTTGCATAAACCTGACCAGATAACAAGTATTTAGGCTTATAATACTATCAAATACATTATACTTTACGTTAGTATTGCTTTCCCTCGGTACCAGAACACTGTGAAAAATAAATGAAAAATTCTCCTTTGAGCAGATCGTCGCTAATAAGTATGCCAACTTATCTGGACTATATCTGGCAGTACATATTACCGGTTATGGTACTTATTTTACTGGCTGCTACGTTGGTTTATGGGGGGTATCGTTATGGATCGAACAGGGGTCCTGTGGCTGAAGTAGGCGCATGGCGTAAAGATTTGGCTGAGCAGCAGCAGACTCTGGAGAAGGCGAAACAGGAAATGAATGCTAATCTGGATGCATTAACCCAGCGCATTGGTCTGCTTCAGGCGCATGTGAATCGCATTAACGCACTGGGTAGTCGCCTGGTTACCATGGCAAATATGGAAGCAAAGGAATTTGATTTTCTTCATCCTCCTGCTATGGGTGGTCCTGACTCCGAACTTTCCCAAAATGCTTATGAGAGTGTGGAAATAAATAAAGTACTTGAGCTGCTGGAGCTGCAATTACTTGAGAAAGAACAACAACTTATCCTGCTAGATGATGTCATTATCGATATTACCCTGCAGGGCAAAACCAAACCTGAAGGCAGGCCGGTTGTAGATGGCTGGATGTCATCGGCGTATGGTTATCGTAATGACCCATTCTCCGGCAAACGCCAGTTCCATCATGGTGTGGATTTTGCAGGTGTGGAAGGTGGGCCGATTTTCACTGTTGCCAGTGGTATTGTAGCCCGTACGAAGAAACATCCTCAGTATGGCAATATGGTCGAAATTGATCATGGTAATGGTTATATGACCCGCTACGCACATACCTCAAAAATCCTTGTCGAAGTCGGGCAGGTGGTTAAACGGGGACAGCATATCGCTGAGATTGGAAATACCGGCCGCTCTACTGGTCCTCATGTCCATTTTGAAGTCATCAAGGAAGGTAATACGATAAATCCTGGCAGTATGATCGGCGGTTAGTTCGCGCTATACGACTTATCGTTGTTCCTGCTGTTATAGTGTGCCCAACTTGCGTTATCATAACGCGTCTTTTTACCAGTAACGGATCACCATGCTTGGCAAAATAGCCAAAAAAGTCTTTGGCAGTCGTAATGACCGCCTGATTAAAGCCTACCAAAAAAATGCAGACAGTATTACAGCACTTGAACTGGAAATTCAGTCGCTGGATGATGCTACTTTACAGGCAAAAACAACCGAATTAAAAAACCGAGTCGTGCAGGGTGAATCCCTGGAAGATTTATTGCCTGATGCGTTTGCAGTAGTTCGCGAAGCCGGTGTGAGGGTGATGGGTATGCGCCACTTTGATGTGCAGCTCATCGGCGCCATGGTTTTGAACGACGGTAATATCGCGGAAATGCGTACAGGCGAAGGCAAAACCCTGATGGCGACGTTGGCGGTTTATTTGAATACCCTGAGCGGAAAAGGCGTTCACGTTGTGACGGTCAATGACTATCTTGCAAAACGTGACGCCGAATGGATGGGTAAACTGTACAGTTTTCTGGGCCTGACAACCGGTGTGATAGTAGCCGGGCTTGAACACGATGAGCGCAAGGCTGCGTATGATTCAGATATCACGTATGGCACCAATAACGAATTTGGTTTTGATTACCTGCGCGATAATATGGCTTTTAGCGCAGAACACAAAGTTCAACGCGGCTTGAATTTTGCGATTATCGATGAGGTTGATTCAATTCTGATCGACGAAGCACGCACTCCGTTGATTATTTCCGGCCCGGTAAACGATTCATCCGAACTCTACCAAAAAATCGATGCGATTGCCCCGCAGCTGAGTCTCCAGGAATCTGAGGAAAGTCCAGGTGATTATTTTGCAGATGAAAAGTCCAAACAGGTTTTCGTCAGTGAAGAAGGGCACGACCATGTTGATGAATTATTAATAAAATCCGGGCTGATGGAAGAGGGGGATAATCTTTACAACCCAGCCAACATCAGTTTACTGCATCACCTGAATGCGGCACTACGTGCGCACGCATTGTTCAAGAAAGATGTTGAATATATCGTGCAGAATAATCAGGTGGTCATCGTCGATGAATTTACCGGTCGCACCATGCCGGGAAGGCGCTGGTCAGATGGCCTGCATCAGGCCATCGAGGCGAAGGAAAAGGTTGATATTCAGCAGGAAAACCAGACACTGGCTTCGATCACTTTCCAGAATTATTTCCGCATGTACGAAAAGCTTTCTGGCATGACGGGTACGGCTGATACAGAGGCTTACGAATTTCAACAAATCTATGGTCTGGAAGTGGTTGTGATACCGACCGACAAGCCCATGATTCGGAAAGATGAAAATGACCTGATTTTCCTGCAGCAGGAAGGAAAATTTAATGCTATTTCAAAACATATCACGGAATGTCGCGAAAAGGGGCAGCCAGTGCTTGTTGGTACAGCATCGATAGAGACCTCGGAATTGCTGTCATCACTTCTAAAAAAAGCCAATACCCCGCACGAAGTGCTCAACGCCAAGCAGCATGAACGTGAGGCGCATATTATCGAGGCCGCTGGCCGTCCTGGCGCAATCACTATCGCTACCAACATGGCCGGCCGTGGTACAGATATTGTTTTAGGCGGCAATTTGGAAGCAGAGCTGGCTACGTTGGCAGAAGATGCAACTGATGCTGAAAAAGAAAAAATAAAGGCTGACTGGCAAAAACGCCACGATGCTGTCATTAAAGCAGGTGGTTTACATATCGTAGGTACTGAACGGCACGAGTCGCGGAGGGTGGATAACCAGTTGCGTGGCCGGTCAGGCCGCCAGGGTGACCCGGGCTACAGCCGGTTCTTTATTTCGCTGGAAGATAACCTGATGCGAATTTTTGCCTCGGACCGGATGCGTAGTCTGATGCAGAAGTTTGGCCTGGAAGGTGAAGAAGCGATTGAAAATGCCCTGGTGACGCGCTCTATAGAAAACGCCCAACGTAAGGTCGAAGCCCACAACTTTGATATTCGCAAAAACCTGCTTGAATATGATGATGTGAATAACGATCAGCGTAAGGTGGTCTATCAGCAACGTGATGAACTGCTGGAAGCAGAAGACATTGCCGATACGATTGCAGATATGCGTGATGATGTCGTGGCAGATATTGTTGCAGAATTTATTCCGCCGGGCAGCATGGAGGAAATGTGGGATATTGAAGGTCTTAGCGAAAAATTGCAGACCGAGTTTGCCATCGACCTGCCTTTACAAAAGTGGCTGGATGAAGATGACAAGCTGCATGAAGAAGTACTGGTCAGACGTATTCAGGAAGAAGCAGAAAAATATTATCAGGAAAAAAAGGAAAGGTATGGGCATCTTGGTATAAATTGGAACCAGATCGAAAAGGATGCAATGCTGCAAATACTGGATAGTCACTGGAAAGATCATCTTGCAGCGATGGATTATTTACGTCAGTCGGTTGGCTTGCGTGGATACGCACAGAAAAACCCCAAGCAGGAGTATAAGCGGGAATCTTTTGAGATGTTCCAGATGCTGCTTGAACGAATCAAGTACGACGTTGTTACTCTGCTGATGCGCCTGGAAATTCAAACCAGCGAAGACATACCGCAATTGCCCGATGAAGATCAGACCGAAGCTGATATGCAGTTTCAGCATCCTGATGCAGAAAATGCCTATGCAGAAAGCGGATTAGAATCGACGCCGGATCCAGTAGCAGAACAGCCGTTCCGCCGTGCTGAAAAAAAGGTCGGGCGTAATGAGCCCTGTCCTTGCGGATCAGGAAAAAAATACAAGCAATGTCATGGAAAACTGACATAACTACAGTGTGGGCAGGAGTGAAGATTAAGCTTTTATTTGACGCAGAGGCGCAAAGGCGCACAGTTCAGAAATTCAAATATTTTTTCTCTGCGCCTTTGCGCCTCGACAAAGCTTCCGCATCCTGCTCACGCCCCTTACCTACAATCCCTGTAGGCAACTGCTCGACATTTGCTCCTGCAATGTTCTACTACAATACATCCATGTATTTATCCTGCGTTGTTCTCGGCTTTGGCTCCAGGCGTCGCTCTCGACTCAGGCTCCTGCTTCGTTCTACCTCAGGCTCCTGCCTTCGTACCTCCCCCATCCTTGGAGTCGTACCTTCGTGCATCCCTGCACTCGTCTGCGTCAAAAGAGATGTTTTATAGTGGCTGTTGGATTGTCTGCGCCAGATGCTCTGTTATCCGTACCAGGTTTTAAACTTGCCACTGTAGCAGCAGGAATCCGTTATCAGAATCGCGACGATTTGTTACTGATTTCACTCGCGGAAAATACCAATACAACAGCTGTTTTCACCAAAAATGCATTTTGCGCCGCTCCTGTTATTGTTGCAAAAAAACATAGTCAGGAAAACCGAGCACGTTTTTTGCTGATTAATTCCGGTAACGCCAATGCGGGAACAGGTCAGGCTGGTATTGATGCCGCGCATTCGAATTGTAAGACAATAGCAAACAGGGGTTCTGTTTCTGCAACTGCTGTGCTTCCATTTTCGACCGGTGTGATTGGTGAGCAGTTACCAGTTGAAAAAATAAATAGCCATATTCCTGCACTCTTGACGTCACTGGATGAAAACAACTGGTTAGCTGCCGCAGAGGCAATCATGACGACAGATACAATAGCCAAAGGCATCAGTCGGCAAATCAAGATCGATGGTAAAAAGATCACCGTTACAGGTATCGCCAAAGGTTCAGGCATGATCTGCCCGAATATGGCCACCATGCTGGCTTTTGTGGCTACTGATGCGCAGATAGAAAAAGAAATACTTCAAAGTTGTTTGCAGGAGGCCGTTGCCGACAGCTTTAATAGCATTAGCGTTGACGGAGACACTTCGACTAACGATGCATGCCTGTTGATGGCCAGTGGTGAGGCAAAAATACAGATTATCGATGGATCAGTTTTACAGCAGTTTAAACAAATCCTGTCAGAAGTTTTTATGTTCCTCGCACAGGCAATTATTCGTGATGCTGAAGGCGCTACAAAATTTGTAACCGTCCAGGTCGAATCTGCTCAAAATAGAAATGAGGCACGCACAGTCGCTTATACAGTGGCACATTCACCCCTCGTTAAAACAGCTTTGTTTGCCAGTGACCCAAACTGGGGCCGTATTCTTGCGGCTGTTGGTCGTGCGCCTGTAGATCAACTGGATATCTCTAAAGTGGATCTTTACCTCGGGGATGTTTGTGTGATTCGTAATGGCGAACCGGCATTGGATTACAGAGAAGAAAAAGGCCAGAAAATTCTAACGGAGGATGAAATAATTCTACGTGTTTTTCTGGGGCGTGGAAATGGATCAGCAATAATCTGGACATCAGACCTCTCACATGAATATGTCAGCATTAACGCAGATTATAGAAGCTGATTAACCGTATGTTGTGTATTGTATTTAACCAGGCCTGGATGTCGTGTCTGAATTTGGGCTTCTACATTTATTTGAAGTACGTCAAATTTCCAGTTAACTATCTGAAAAACAGACAAACCTGTCACAAGCTGTCTGTCTTTGGTCTGTATGCGGGTTAATATTTTAGTATGCGACGATCAGAATATATCCATGTGGCAGCTGCAGCCATTATCCAGAATGGTCGTGTACTGATTGCACGACGACCTGATGATGTGCATGAGGGAGGTAAGTGGGAATTTCCGGGTGGTAAACTCGAGGCTAATGAATCTGTAACAGAAGGCCTGGTGCGTGAGTTGAATGAAGAGCTCGGTATCAATGCGACTGGTTTTCGCCCACTCATCAAAATCCGGCATCAATACCCCGAGAAAAATATTTTACTCGACGTATGGTTGGTGGATGAATTTGAGGGAGAAGTTAGCGGGAAAGAAGGCCAGGCAATCGCCTGGGTGTTACAGGAAACGCTCGACCAGTATGAGTTTCCTGCCGCGAATCTTCCCATTTTAAGTGCATTAGAGTTACCAGACTCCTGTGCAATTACGCCTGTAGAAATGACCCTGGATTCAAAGATTTATTCTCAGGTTGAAGAAATGATTACCCATCATAGTATGGTATTGTTGCGTACACCTTTGCTGGCAAGAGGAGGTTACTCTGAACTGTCAGAAAAGTTTGCCAGTGTAACAAGCGAACATAAAACTAAGCTGCTGTTAAATAGTGATGCTGAATCTGTTTATGCATTTAATGCAGCTGGATTACATTATTCGACTCGGCGCCTGATGTTGGCCAGGCGACGGCCAATTGGGAAAGATAAATATTTTTCTGTGGCCTGTCATAATGCAGAGGAACTCAGGCAGGCAAAAAAAATCGATGCAGATTTTATTTTTCTTTCACCAGTCAATCAAACACGCTCACATCATCAGGCTAAGCCTCTGGGTTGGCAGCAATTTGATTTTTTATGTGAGCAAATAGATCGCCCTGCCTATGCGCTGGGTGGTGTGGCCATGAGTGACCTGCAAACCGCATGGAAAAATGGCGGGCAGGGTGTTGCCGGCATCAACCAGTTCTGGAAGAAAACTTGAAAAATATCTGGCGTTACTGGCCCTGGTTGTTTTTAATTTTGCTATCTATAGGTGGCTATAGTATTGCTCTTTTTCAGCAGCAATCGCAGAGGGATGATATTGCGTACCGGGTAAAAGACAGGGTACCGGTTAGCTGTGACTTTGATTCGAATCCCTGTGAAATTGAGATTGATGGCCAAATCTTTTCAATTTCAGTCTATGGCAGTGTTACGCCGCTTAAACGGTTTAAAATAATATTAGAGGGAGATTCAGTGGAAAACGCAATGGTGAGTTTCTCCATGATAGATATGGATATGGGGATTAACCGCTTTGTGTTTAAGCAAACTGCAGCAAAACTATGGGAAACGCCAGTTGTTTTGCCTGTTTGCTCAGCTCGGCGTAAAGACTGGTTGGCGGAGTTCACTATTGATTTAGTCGGTGCTGGGAAAATCAAGATTGACTATCCCTTTAACACCCAATAGTTTCCAGCTCGAAAATTGCCCCTGAAACTACGGATTCAGGTTTAATCCTCTATGCAATAATGCAGCTTCATAAGCTGCAACACATAAACGCAAAGCTGACGTCTTCCAGGGTTTGCTGTGGCCGTGTTGCCAGGTCGTCGAGCTCAAGAAACCGAATATTGAATCGATGTTTTCCTGAGCTGACTTCCGGGTATAAACTGTTGTTTTCGGGTAGCCAGATGCGCAACATTAAATGCGGGTGGCGTGGATCCAGCATTTGTTGAAAAAACCCCTGTTTTGCCACAAACATCTTTCTTCCACTGCTTTCGCGGATTAAAGTTAGCAGCAGGTTAATTGGTTGATTGAGGGATTCGTAGGGCATGATCCAGTTCAGCAACTGTTGCTGGCGTTGTTCCGCAGGGTTGCATAGCCAGCGATGGTATTGCGGTAGATCAAAGGAGTTAATGCCACCAGGGACAGAACTGCGTTGACGTAGCATATTAAATAATTCGTGTTCCTTGAGATGGCCGCCCAATGGCCCGCTTGATGTATGCAGTTTGTCCATTTCCTCAGATAACTTGTCAATAATTGAACCGCGTCTTTCCTGATTGATATTTTTAACCGAGTTCAGTTTCTCCAGGTTTGCAATTATTCGTTTAATTTCACGAATCACATCGGCTCTAAGGTCGATACGGGAGGTCAGTGCGTAGAGCTCCAGGAGTGTCAGGGTGGCAGAATGCGCATCCTGCATAGACAAGTTATTCGTCGTCGCCTTGAATCGATGCATCAACTGTTCATAACGCATAAATAGGCGAATGCGTTCAGTTAAAGGTTGTTCGTAAATAATGCTGTTCGGCACGTAAAAATTAAATCCGGAGTTGGCGGGTATAATAAAAAATACTAATATTAGAGTATACAGGATGCCTTCTTTCGACGCGTGTTAAGTTTGTTGACGATAGAAGCTGTCCAGCTTCGCTATTTGAGATTGTAATTCACAGATAGTTCCAGAGTTGTCGATAATATCATCAGCAAATTTTAATCGTTCTTTGTTTTGTATTTGTTGTGATAGTATTTTTTTAATCGTTTCTGCGCTGCTGTTATCACGCGCCGACGCACGCTCCAGTTGTAATGACCTGGGGCAGTTGATAACCAGAATTCGGTCTGTCAGTGATTGCATTTTTGCCTCAATCAGCAATGGAATAACAACAATGACATAATTATGCGACTGTTTTGATAGTACATGAAGCCGGGCTTTTATGGTCTTTTCGACCAGCGGATGTAGAAGTTGTTCAAGCTTTGAGAGAATAGCGGGTTCTGTAAAGGCTAGTTCACGCAGTTTTCCACGTTTGAGTTGTCCCTGTCGATCAAAAAAATCATCACCCAGCCAGTTCCTTAGATCAGGGTAGGCGACTCCATCTGCCTGTGTGAGCTTGTGCGCTATTTCATCGGCGTCGATTACAGGGACGTTATTTTCTGCGAATAGTTCGG
>Ga0190283_1001266_pt1 | contig 11709 bp, 16 predicted proteins | sample 48691801_MG_FD_161669 | JGI IMG/M metagenome (GOLD analysis project Ga0190283, IMG submission 161669) | Hydrothermal vent microbial mat bacterial communities from Southern Trench, Guaymas Basin, Mexico - 4869-18-0-1_MG | ecosystem: Environmental > Aquatic > Marine > Hydrothermal vents >...
ATTTACCAGTCCCCTTTAGGGGACTTTAGCTTTGAGACAACGGTTCAGGCTAAAGTTTCGCGGAGCGAAACTTTAGCCTGAATAGCCGTTGGCTCTTTCTCGTTTATTTCTTAACTTAATGGCATTGGGGTATGCCTCTGCATGAATGTGTGGGGCAAGTTGTAGAAAGTCGTATCCCAAATTTACTACCCAAAACTTGGGTAGTTGCCATGCCTGATCATGATCGTGGTTTAGCGGAATTCTTTGTCGTTTCTCGCCAACGTCTTACCCCGTTGATTGGATGGACTTCAAATGATCTCCCATTTGCAGCACTGGCTCAACCTACCGGTGCTGTATTAAATGCTTTGGATTCTCTCGGTCATATGGCAAATCAAACCGTTCTGATTTTTGGGTTGGGAGGCATAGGGTTAATTTTCTGCGCTCTATTATCTCTGATAGGCGTGAAACAAATTATCGGCGTTGAACCCAATGATTTTCGGCGCAAAATGGCGAGTAAACTTTATAAAGTCAAAACGTTTGCCCGGTGCTCAAATGAACTCAATAACGTCGCTGATATCTCTATTGATGCTGTCGGACAACGTGAACAAAGTCAAATTATTGCGGCTTGCCTAGACAGTACACGTCCTCATGGAACAATTATATTGTTCGGTGTTCCAACCGTAGCAGAGCAAAAAATCTCTGTTTACTCTATTATCAGAAAAAATCTGACCCTGATTGGAACGATTAGCCCTGATTGGATTCATTATTTACCTTATGGTGTTCAAACCCTCAAAAAACACCTTGAGTTATTTAAACCTTTAATCACTCATCAGTTTCATTGGGAACAAGCACCACATGCTTTTGAGTTGTTTGAGAAGCCAACAGAAAAGCGTGTTAAAATTTTACTGCACGATTGACAGACACTTTATAAAATTCGGTATTCATCGTAGTTATTTACTTTACTTTTGCAGGTTTTTGGACTGTTTGAGGGCCATAAAATACTCTATGTTTTCATTTTTTTTTCCATTCCCGGTACGTTTTCCACAGACACCATTCCTTTTAAAACACTTAAGAGAAAAACGTTATAAAAATGGGTTGGTGGTGTTGAGAGTATTTGAACGGCCTTATTTGGGGGCCATAAAAGACTTTAGAAGCTTTCAAATTAAAGTCTGGCCCTATATCGCTCACCAAATTTTAGCCTGCGTCCAAACTTTAGCCGGAGTCCAAACTTTAGTTTGGCAGGACTCCAAACTTTAGTAGTTTGGCAGGACTCCAAACTTTAGTTTGGCAGGAGTAAAATAGCATCAGAATACAGAATTGGTTCCGGTGTTAAGTGTATTTGAACCGCCTTATTTGTGGGCCATAAAATACTTTTGAAGCTTTCAAATTAAAGTCTGGCCCTATATTGCTCAACTTTAGCAGTCGTCCAAACTAACGTTTGGCAGAAGTCCAAACGTTAGTTTGGCAGCACTCCAAACTTTAGTATAGAAGGACTACCTTCACCACACCTTGAGGACTTCAAAATTAAATCCTTGCTCATATGCAATCCTTGTCGTTAACTTACAATCAACGCCATATTAACAGGAGTCCAAACTTTAGTTTGGCAGAAGTTAGTTTGGCAGGAGTCCAAACTTTAGTTTGGCAGGAGTCCAAACTTTAGTTTGGCAGGAGTCCAAACTTTAGTTTGGCAGGACTCCAGTTTTAACTTGGCACGGCCATTAATTCTCTGGCACTGCCAAACTAACTCCTGTCTTCTTAGCGTTTGGACGGATTTAAGGGCGTTGCCAAACGTTAGTTTGGACTGCCAAACTCAAGTTTGGACGGATTTATTTAAAGGCGTTGCCTTCCCGGCGTTTGGACGGATTATCGAGTCCTGCCAAACTCAAGTTCAAGCCAATCACTATTTTTATCTTGAAAATCCACAAGATATTGCCCAGTTTCTAAATCCCCAATTAACGCTGGAACGGTGTCAAGGCTTAATTATCAGTGATGAAATTTAACGTCAACTCGAATTATTTCCGTTAATTCGTTTTTTAGTGGATACACACCCTGAACAACACGACCTCATTTTAGGCAGTGCGTCACGGGATTTGATTCGACAAAGTTCAGAAAGCCTTGCCGGTCGAATTTCCTACTATACGCTGTTGGGATTTAGGAAACGGGACTTCCCGCTTGAACAACAACTCTGGCTGCGAGGTGGTTTACCCGCTTCCTTTTTAGCGAAAAATCCTCAACTCAGCTATCAATGGCGTGAAGAAAATACAAAGCAATAAGTCCCCAACCCTGATAGGGGTTTTCAGGCTAAAGTTTCGCGGAGCGAAACTTTAGCCTGAAAATGTGAAACGCAGTAACGAGCGGAGCGAGATAATAGTATTTAACCAAATCGGGAAATGCTATAAATAAACCTGATGAATCGACATAATGTTAAAAAGTTTTTAATAAACATCTATTTATAATAGCGCATGTTCTCAATAGAAATCCTATTTCTTATCGTACGAATATTTTTTACAACCTGTTTTCTTGTCGTTAAAAAGTTTTCAAACTACTGAAGCTATTTAAAAATACCCCGTTTTTGTAATAAACTTTGTTTCTTAGTCGCCGACTGTTTCATCCGTAGGCTGTTGTGGTATGGCTTGAACCGTTTCCGGTACTTTATTATGATTCGGCAGCAGTGGTATAATCGCTTCCAACGCTTCTGAGTGAACAAAGTTGGTAATGATTGGGCGTATCGCTATGACGGTTTCTTGGTTATATAAATTGGCGTTGCTCACTAAAGCGACTACTACAAACATTAAGTCGCTGAAGCGACTACTACAAACATTAAGTCGCTGAAGCGACTACTACAAACATTAAGTCGCTAAAGCGACTACTACAAACTTATAGATTAAGTCGCTGAAGCGACTACTACAAACATAAGTCGCTAAAGCGACTACTACAAACTATAGGCGCAATGCCGTTCAGCGGGTTTTTCCAAGTCACCAAAAACGGGAAGCTTTGGACATATTGGGTCTGTTCATTCTGAATCGATTTCGTGACATTGAGTACGAGGAGGTGAGGGCGATGTTGAATTTTGATTTAATGGACACCGTGGCGGGCCGCCAGGTTTATGAGATGGGCGTCGAAGATGGAGAGAATACCGGCCACCAACAAGGCTGGCTTGAAAATGCACGGGCGTATGTTCTTGAAGTCTTGGATGAACGATTTGAAATCGTACCCGATGAGATCATTGACCAAGTTCGTGCCATTAACCGGCGAGGGGTGTTGAAACAACTTCTCAGACAGGCCATCCGTTGCCCTGACATAGACAGTTTCGATGAAATACTGTCGAAAACAGTCGGGTAACTTACTTTTTTCCTGGTACCGGAAGGCGGAAGTTTTCGTACCACCCTGCCATGAGCGGTTCCTCTGCACTAAAAGCTAAAGGCGACTTTTGCAGACTGAGCTAGTGCTCTTTAGGGTACAGTAGCTCTCAGACAAACGCAGTAATTCGCTACGCGAGATAAACAAACGCCGTCATTCGCTACGCGAGATAACTGATGCAAGCTGTTGGCTTTCGTTATCTGGGAATTGGAGCGATCCTGCACTAGTCGTCCAAACTTGAGTTTGGCAGAGTAGTGAGACGTGGTACCCGGTTATTGACCTATTTTTTTGCAGGTTTTTGGAGTATTTTGAGGGCCATAAAAGATTTTGAATGTTTTCAAATTAAGTTATGGCCCTCTGTCGCGCTATTTATACATACTTTTTGTAGGTGTTTTGTTGCTTAACTTAATGACAGTGTTTGGTAAACTCGTGAGACGTGGTACCCGGTTATTGATCTATTTTTTTGAAGGTTTTTGGAGTATTTTGAGGGCCATAAAATATTTTGAATGTTTTCAAATTAAGTTATGGCCCTCTGTCGCGCTTCATTATTTATACTTTTTATAGGTGTTTTGTTGCTTAACTTAATGGCAGTGTTTGCCAATGTGCCTGTTATTGCCGCTTTGTCTAGTTTGTTGCCGATTGTCCGCAATAGCTATCTCAATGCCATTAAGTTAAGCTTTTGGGTGAGGGCAACCATAAAGGATTGCCCCTACACGACATGACGGTTTGTAGGGGCAATCCCACGCGCAAACCCCTTTTGGGTGAGGGCAACCATAAAGGATTGCCCCTACATTACATAACGGTTTGTAGGGGCAATCCCACGTGCAAAGCCCTTAACTTAATGGCATTGAATAGCTATCTGGGATTACATGATATTTCACCCCAACTGAGAAAGATGGAGAGTGCTAAAAGGTTTGCAGGTGAAATCAAGGTGATTGACAATGGGATGTATTTTGAACAAGACACCACCTTATACAATTAGGCCTTTCTGAATGGACACTAAATAAATATGATTACAAGTAGTCATCCACAGTTGAACCTTTTTCCTACTCAAACACCCAACAATCCGGTATTGACTTCTGCTCAACTTAAAACCGCACGATCAGGCACTTTCACGGATAATATGAAATTACCCGTGCATCGCTGGTTTCGTTACTCGGCCGGTTTTTCAGCAGACTGGGTGAAGCAATTAATTGATAAGAAAAGTAAAACCAGTCATTTAAATTTACTCGATCCGTTTGCCGGTTGTGGTACGACTTTACTTGCTGCCCAAGCCTGCAAAGTTTCAGGCACTGGCTTTGAAACACATCCTTTTGTTTATAAAATCGCTCACGCCAAACTTCATTGGCATGTGGATGCCTCGGCATTGTGGCAGACTTCAGAAAAACTGATTGAATTGGCTAAAAAACAACTGAAACCCACCCAAAGACTTGATATACCCTTATTAAATAAATGTTACACGCCAGACAATTTAGCAAAACTGGATGCATTACGAAATGCCTATCTTGAATTAGATCAAAATGATGCTCGAATACTGATTTGGTTAGCTATCACCACCATTCTCCGCGCCTGTAGCACCGCTGGCACCGCACAATGGCAATATGTGCTTCCAAACCAAGTCAAAGTCTTAGAACCGTTTATCGCCTTTAAAGAAAAAATAGCCCAGATGGTTTCTGATATCGTTTATGTTCAACAAAATCAGTGGGGAAAAAATGCCTCAATTTTATTGACGGATGCCAGACAACCTCAGTTTGAACCACCCGAATTATTTGATATGGTTATTACTTCTCCCCCTTATCCCAATAATTATGATTATGCGGATGCCACTCGTTTGGAAATGACTTTTTGGGGAGAAATCACTGGCTGGAAAGACCTTCAAACCGCGGTGCGGCAATATTTAATCCATTCCTGTTCTCAGCATTCCGCAGCAGAACGTCTGAAATTGGACAATATTTTATTCTGCAAGATCAGATTTTGCAACCGATTAAAGCGGAACTCTCAAATGCTTGTCAAACACTGGCTGAAATTCGTTTCACCAAAGGTGGCAAAAAAACTTATCACACTATGGTAGCCGCTTATTTTCAAGACTTAGCAAAAGTCTTTTATTCATTACGCGCTTTGTGCAAGGAAAATTCAACGGTTTGTTTTGTGATTGGAGATGCCGCGCCCTACGGGGTTTATTTACCGGTTGAAAAATGGCTAGGGCAACTGGCTCTTGCAGCGGGATTTAAACGTTTTTCTTTTGAAAAACTCAGAGACAGAAACACGAAATGGAAAAATCGAAAACACACCGTTCCTCTACATGAAGGACGTTTATGGATTGAAGGATAATTATGATTTCTCGCAAAGCTTCATCTGGACATAAACTTGGACAATTGATAGGTGACTGGTTTGAAGAATACTTTGTGCTACCGTTACTGAATAATGTCGCTAATAAATTACAAGTATTTATTGACTCCCGTTTTATAAAAAGGGTGGTGAGAGGCAGACAAACAAATTGAATGGCTTGATAGTGATGGAAACACCGTAGATTATGATTACGTGCTTGAACTTCACGGTACTGAAAATGAGATTGGCATTCCCGTCGCTTTCGTAGAATGTTTTTGGAGAAGAGGATCCCGTCATTCTAAAGATAAAGCGAGAGATGACAGTGGAAAATTAATGCCAATGCGAGAAACCTATCCCACTGCACGATTTTTGGGTATCGTTGCGGCCGGCGATTTCACTAAACCGGCGAGAGACTTAATTAGGAGTCGGGAAATTGATTTATTCTATGTTCCAAAGGATAATATTATAATTATAAAGGCTTTTTTTTATAATGGGCTTATAATGGATTATCCTGATAATTCAACAGAAACAGAAAAATGGCGTATTGTGACAACCTTTGAAAAAACATTTACGTCAGAGAAAAAAGAACAAGTACAGCATTCTTTAATCACACAAGTGGGAATCCCAACCATTAATTCTTATGTGGATCGTGTTAGAGCGGCACTGAGTGCTTTACCACAAGAAATTCGCTTTATTCTACGACAGGACTCTACCCCTTTAATCTTTGAGTCATTGGCTGAAGCCTCCAAATTTTTAAACCAACCCAATTTCAGAATGGGCAAGCCGCAAAAAAGTTATCTCTATCAAATAACATTCAGTGATGGTTCTGAATTTGAAAAAACGGTAGCCTCTCTTGAAATGTTGAAACAGCTTCATAAACAAATTGAGTTACTCGCTTCCCATCTCAATCAGATAACGCTTTAATGTGACACATTCGTTCAGAAAGAGGGATAGTGCCAAAAGGCTTGCAGGTAAAATCAAGGTGATTTAGTGATAATCACTTCTACTCGCTATCTTTGCTCGAAAGGGTAACTCGTGCTTGATTTCAAGACACCAGCATTTGTTTCTAAGAGCTAACTATCAGATCAATCAAACCTGGTGTTAGGTTAAATTATAAAAAAAATGGCTCACCTATGGGTAAATAGGTGAAAATGTTTCAGACGAGGTTGCAAACCTCGTTCAGCACAAGTTCGGCTCTACCCTGTTTCACCTAATTCCCTACATGAGCGAAGAAAATAATGGAGGAACTATTTGTGGTTCAAAAACATCTGAACCAAATTGTAGAAGAACAACCGTTTCCTGATTATGCCAAGTGGTGGAACTTAGGTTCGGTATTCTCAGAATTTATGTCTGAGTCTATCATTTCTCAGTGGTTTGGACTCCACCATAATAATGGTGATTTCAGGTTAGTCAAAAATGAGGTTTCAGAATATCTGAAGGTTGTCTATGGTAGAAAGGCTAGAGTCTCTTTAGTAGAAGACTTTGTTAATAAAACCTTTTCTTACCCAATCCAATCGGGAGAATTTGATGCGTTATCCTATTCTTTTTACCGTTCGGCGTTTCAATTCATTGAGAATCATCTCAAAGAATATGAGCAGTCGTTAACCAGAGAAAGAAGACGGTTTACCAAACGAGTTGGAAAAATATTTTTCCAGCAAGTACGTCACTATTTGAATTTAGATTTGCCAATCGGTTTGACATATGAGCCGAGCTTTATCAGATTAAAAGCGTCTCTACAAAATCTGGGTACTTTTTTGAAGACGCAAGGATATTTACGGGATCATTTCGATTTTAAGTTTGATCTTGATGTGGAATACGCCGGTAAAAGGATAGTGCAAACAGAATCGGCATTTCTGGATAATTTAGAGAATAACGGTATTGCTTATGCCTTATACGAAATGGGGTATCCGGCTATCCTACCTTCTGCGGTTTATCTCTATCACACCATCGGAGAAGCGCAACATCATTCCTCGCGAACCATTGAAGAACTCTTTGAATTAATGGGCTACGAGGCACGAGAAACTGATGATTTTGATCCGATGGGTTATCCATCCAATCGGGTGGTTGAACTTTGGGAAATTAGGAAATGCTAGTTTGCGTACACCTCCCAATGTATTGCCCACCGTCGTCGGGTATTTTGGGGCTGGCAACAAAGTGGTTTACAAAAAACTTTACCTCAAATGAGTCACAGTCTTTTAAACGGATGAAAAATAATGAAAGCATTACTGGATAAACTACAAATTAAAGCGGTTAACGCAGGTGCTTGTACTGGATATGATCGCTGGATTTTCGTTCAAAACGGTAAAGAACGGGTTTCATATAATCCAACCACCGGCGAACCCATCGCCAAAGTGATTCAGGCAACCAACAAGACTTATGATAGTGTCGTGTGCCAAGCCGCCGATGCTTTTAACAGATGGCGCACCGTTCCTGCACCACAACGGGGGCAAGTGATTCGTGATCTTGGCAACGCGTTACGTGAATTTAAGGAACCGCTTGGCGAGTTAGTGACTTTGGAGATGGGGAAAATCAAGGTTGAGGGAATTGGCGAAGTGCAAGAAATGATTGATATTTGCGACTTCGCCGTTGGACTATCGCGCCAGTTGTATGGCTTGGCTATGCACTCAGAACGCCCAAACCATAGAATGTATGAGCAGTGGCACCCACTTGGCCCCATCGGCATTATCACTGCATTCAATTTTCCTGTGGCGGTTTGGTCGTGGAATGCGGCCATTGCGGCCGTTTGTGGTGACACGATGGTCTGGAAACCCTCCCCTACGACTCCCTTAACGGCGATTGCTATCCAGCATATTGTCAACCAAGTCATGGCCGATCATGGTCTGGAGGGTGTGTTCAATCTCATTATCGGTGAGAATCAAGTCATTGGCGAGCAGATGATCAACGATACGCGCCTACCTTTGATAAGCTTTACTGGCTCAATCCGGGTGGGCCGTTACGTGGCCGAAGTGGTTGCGCGTCGGCTGGGGCGTACTCTTCTCGAATTGGGCGGCAACAACGCCATTATTGTTGCCAAAGATGCCAATCTGGACTTGGCCGTGCGGGCTATCTTGTTCGGTTCAGTCGGTACTGCCGGACAGCGTTGTACGACGACTCGTCGTGTTATCCTGCATAAGGATATTGCCAGCGAACTGACCAACCGTCTGGTGACTGCCTACCAACAGGTATCCATTGGCAATCCGTTGGAAAATGGCATTTTGATGGGGCCGTTGGTCAATGAAAATGCCGTTCAAACAATGATGGCAGCCTTGGAGACGGCTAAGGCGCAGGGTGGTAAAATTCTTTATGGCGGAAATCGTCTACCTGAAAAGGGCGCAAATTTCGTGGAACCTACCCTCGTCAAAATGCCAGAGCAAACGTCGCTTGTGGGCGAAGAAACGTTTGCCCCAATCCTCTATTTGATGGAGTACCAAACCATTGAAGAAGCCGTTGCCATTCACAATGGTGTGCATCAAGGACTTTCCAGTGCCATTTTTACAACGAATCTACTGACGGCTGAACAGTTTCTGTCGGCAACGGGTTCTGATTGTGGGATTGCTAATGTCAATATTGGAACCAGTGGTGCAGAAATCGGGGGGGCATTCGGTGGTGAAAAAGAAACCGGCGGTGGGCGCGAGTCCGGTTCCGATGCGTGGAAGAGTTATATGCGCCGCCAGACTAACACGATTAACTGGTCAAGCGAACTACCCCTAGCTCAAGGTATTCAGTTTGGCGACTAGATGTGCGTGGACTCCATCACTCTCTCGCCTATCAAGGGCTAGGAGAGTAAAAATGGGTTTTGGTGTTGAGTGTATTTGAACAACTGTGGGCCATAAAAAACTTTAGAAGCTTTCAAATTAAAGTCTGGCCCTATACCGCTCACCACCAAACTTTAGTTTGGCAAAGGAGTCCAAACTTTAGTTTGGCAGGAGTCCAAACTTGGCAAAGGAGTCCAAACTTTAGTTTGGCAGGAGGTAAGGAAGGCAAGACTCCAAACTTTAGGGCAGGACTCCAAACTTATCCAAAGACGTTCTACTCTTAGGTGGCCCACGACGGGAGCCTATTAAGTTGATACATTACTTTAAAAAACAATGAATTAGCCGTTTAACAGGCCCTAGATAGCGGCACCTTCGTCGCTCATTGAGGACTTCAACTTGGAAAACACATCCTCGTAAAGCTAAACATCGGATGTGTTAATACTAATTGATTGGACTGTTGAGTATAAACCCGCCTAACATTTTGAAACGGGTGTATTTGGAACAGTCTTATTTGGGGGCCATAAAGGACTTTAGAAGCTTTCAAATTAAAGTATGGCCCTATATCGCTCACCAATACCAATTTATGTTGTTTTAGCGCCAGAGTCCAAACTTGGTACTGCCAAACATTCTCTGGTACTGTGAAACTGACTGCTGCCAAACTAAAAACGACGCTAAAGTTTCGCGGAGCGAAACTTTAGCGTCGTTTGGACTCCTAAAGTTTAGACTGGTGCCAAACTAAAGTTTGGACATATACTGAACAAGGTTACAAACTCTATTTTTATATAGCATGAATCGTTCAAAAAAGTCAAACTCAACAGCCTATTCTAAGGGTAAAAATAAGATAATGCGTCGTCTAAAAAATCCGTTGAGTCCCAAAATCCGTTGTTCTCCTAATAGTTGCCGATTATGCAAAAATTTATCAATAACCATCGTTTGATATTGATGGAAGCTGCCATTGTTGAGCAATTGCGTCGATATGAGAGGATTGTACTGCATCCACGTCTAGAAAATGCACTCCTCATTTATGAAAATCAGGGTCAAGAAGCCTTAGCGAAACTCTATCAGAGCTATATCGACATCGCTTGTCAGGCGAATTTGCCAATCCTTTTATGTACGCCTACTTGGCGGGCAAACCCTGAGCGGGTTCAGGAATCTAATGTTGAGTTAAATATTAATGGTGATGCCGTTCATTTTTTAAAGAAAATCCGAGATGAGCAACATATGGCAACCCCAGAAATTAAAATTGGCGGCCTAATCGGCTGCAAAAATGACTGCTATAAACCAAATGAAGGATTGTCACCTTTTGAGCGGAAAGATTTCATGCTTGGCAAATCAATCAATTGGCCCATGCGGGTGTTGATTTCTTAATAGCAGTCACATTGCCTTCTGTAGAAGAAGCTATTGGTATAGCAAGAGCGATGGCAAAGACGAAAGTCCCGTACATTATCAGTTTTGTTATAGGGAGAGATAGTTGTATTTTAGACGGTTTTCCTTTGGTGAATGCCATTAGTACTATCGACGAATCGACTAAATATCCACCTATTGGATACTTGGTGAATTGTGCGTATCCTAGCTTTCTTCATGCCTCCGAACAGCCAACCGCACTTTATAAGCGTTTAATAGGATACCAAGCCAATGCGTCATCACTTGATCATTGCGATCTTGATGAGGCAGTTGATTTAAAAGTCAACGATATTTCGGATTGGGGTAAGCAGATGCTCACATTCAATCAACATTATGGAATCAAAATTCTTGGAGGATGCTGTGGCACCGGTGTTCAACATTTAAAGTATCTCGTTAACCACAAGACCTTTGTTCAACCCGCGTCTCACTACTCTGCTGCCAAACTAAAGTTTGGAGCCCGGCGGCCGCCAAACGTTAGTTTGGACGATTAGTTGAGGCGATAAATCACCTACTACAAACGCGGAATAGTTGAGGCGATAAATCACCTACTACAAACGGGCCTTTTCTGGAACACTCTTATTTGGGGGCCAGAAAAGACTTTAGAAGCTTTCAAATTAAAGTCTGGCCCTATACCGCTCACCACCAAACTTTAGTTAGCAGTTGTCCAAACTTTAGTTTGGCAACCGTCCAAACTTTGACAGGCGTCCAAACTAACTAATGGCCGGACGTAAGGAAGGCAAGACTCCAAACTTTAGGGCAGGACTCCAAACTTATCCAAAGACGTTCTACTCTTAGGTGGCCCACGAATGGAGCCGATTAAGCTGATACATTACTTTAAAAAAAAATGAATTAGCCGTTTCACCTGCCCCAGACAGCGGCACTT
>Ga0190283_1001268_pt1 | contig 11690 bp, 8 predicted proteins | sample 48691801_MG_FD_161669 | JGI IMG/M metagenome (GOLD analysis project Ga0190283, IMG submission 161669) | Hydrothermal vent microbial mat bacterial communities from Southern Trench, Guaymas Basin, Mexico - 4869-18-0-1_MG | ecosystem: Environmental > Aquatic > Marine > Hydrothermal vents > Microbial...
CAAGTCGGGCAACCACAAGTCGGGCAACCACAAGTCGGGCAACCACAAGTCGGGCAACCACAAGTCGGGCAACCACAAGTCGGGCAACCACAAGTCGGGCAACCACAAGGGATTGCCCCTACAAACCGTCATGTCGTGTAGGGGCAATCCTTTATGGTTGCCCTCACTATTAGATATTGCTTATATTCTATTTAAACATCGTTTAGGATGAGGATTTTTAATATAAAATATTTACGAGAAATTATCAATATTGAAGGGAAAATCAATAAAATATTAGATATTGCTTATATTCTATTGAAACATTGTTTAGGGTGATGATTTTTAAGTTAAAATATTTACGAGAAATTATCAATATCTTTCCGGTTTTAGTCGCTAAAGCGACTACTACAAAGCGACTACTACAAACCTACTACTACAAACCTACTACTACAAACCGACTACTACAAACCGACTACTACAAACCGACTACTACAAACCTACAAACCTGCTACAAACTTGGAGATATAAATGGCGAAGCCACTGAATAAAATCAGTTCAAAAATAACTCAGCCTAAATCACAGGGCGCATCTCAAGCTATGCTTTATGGCACTGGCATGACTGAAGAGGATATGAGTAAAGCACAAGTGGGCATTGCCAGTGTCTGGTATGAGGGCAATACTTGTAATATGCATTTGATGGATTTAGCCACCAAAGTCAAAGAGGGCGTAACTGCGGCTGGCATGGTGGGGATGCGTTTTAATACCATCGGTGTTAGTGATGGTATTTCGATGGGTACACGCGGTATGAGTTTTTCGTTGCAATCGCGTGATTTAATTGCGGATTCCGTTGAAACGATGATGGGGGCGCAATGGTATGATGCCAATATTTCTTTGCCGGGTTGCGATAAAAATATGCCGGGTTGTATCATGGCGATGGGGCGGCTGAATCGCCCCGCCTTGATGATTTACGGTGGCACCATTAAACCGGGGCACGATAAAGACAATAAGACTTTAGATATTGTCTCCGCTTTTCAGTCTTATGGACAATATCTTGCCGGCACGTTAAGCGAAGAAGAGCGTCAAGACGTTGTAAGACATGCTTGCCCCGGGGCGGGCGCTTGTGGTGGGATGTATACTGCCAATACAATGGCTTCTGCGATTGAGGCTTTGGGCATGAGTTTGCCTTATAGTTCCTCTACGCCCGCCGAGTATCCGGGTAAATTGGAGGAATGTTTTAGAGCCGGCGCGGTAATCCGCACGTTGTTGGAAAAAGACATTAAGCCTCGCGATATTATGACTCGCGCCGCTTTTGAAAATGCGATGGTGATTGTTATGGCGTTGGGTGGCTCAACTAATGCGGTATTACATTTGATTGCGATGGCAAGGGCGGTAGATGTTGCGTTAACCATTGATGATTTTCAGAAAGTGAGTGATCGTGTGCCGTTTTTGGCTGATCTCAAGCCAAGTGGACAGTATGTGATGGAGGATATCCATAATATTGGTGGCACGCCGGCGGTGATGAAGTATCTGTTGGAAAAAGGTTTGCTCAATGGCGACTGTTTGACGGTGACGGGCAAAACGGTGGCGGAGAATTTGGCGGATTTGCCCAAACTCAGTGAAGGCCAACAAATTATTCGCCCTTTGGAAAATCCTATCAAAGCCAGCGGACATATTCAGATACTTAAAGGCAACCTTGCGCCGGGCGGCGCGGTGGCAAAAATCACTGGCAAGGAAGGTTTTAGTTTTATCGGGCCGGCAAAAGTTTACGACAGCGAAGAAGACGTGCTTAGTGCGTTGGAACGCAAAGCGATTGTTAAAGGCGATGTGGTCGTTATTCGTTATGAGGGCCCTAAAGGGGGCCCCGGTATGCCAGAAATGTTGACACCGACTTCTGCGATTGTGGGGGCTGGTTTGGGTAAAGAGGTGGCTTTGCTCACTGATGGGCGATTTTCGGGTGGCTCGCATGGATTTATTGTCGGGCATATTGTTCCTGAAGCCCAAGAAGGCGGCCCAATTGCGTTGATTAAAAATGGCGATGTCGTTACCATTGACGCGCAAAACAAGACGTTAAGTGTGGCTATCAGTGCTGAAGATTTGGCGCAACGTCAAGCGCAATGGACGATGCCGCCTTATAAAGCGACACGGGGGACGTTGTATAAGTATATTAAAAATGTTAAAAATGCCTCTGAAGGGTGTGTGACAGATGAGTAGTATGAAGTACAACGAATGACGGGGATAAACGAATTAAGCTTTTGATGGTTAGCCCCAAATATCGCCTAGGGATCAATCCCCAAGCTAAAAGCTCAAGTCTGCTAAAGCAGACTGAACCCCCAGCTTTGGCTTGGCTGAAACATCAAGTCTGCTAAACCTCGTGCGTGGGTTAGTACCCTTTAGGGTACTTGAGCTTTGAGCCATGAGGTTGATCTCATGGCGATAGTAGAAAACTTGATCATCGAGATGAACAAAGATGTCAGATCGATGATCGGAGAAACCTTATAAAATCACTTATCTGAGAGACGTTTTTATAAGTCATTGATTTCATCAATATTCATTTCAACCCTTAATTCGCATTTTTAAACACACCCCTAGCCCTGATGGTACGCACGATACTTGGTAATGAAGTACAGCGACACAAGCGGGGATAAACTGAAGTACAACGAATGACGGGGATAAACGAATTAAGCTATAGATGTTCAGAAAAATAATTTCACCACTAGGGCGAACACGCAAGGCTTGCCCCTACATGAAATCGCTGTTCATCGGTATTGTAGGGGTATACCACCGCGAATGCCCTTTTGAAATTATTTTTCTGAAAAACGATAGAACAAATCCGTTTACTGTGAAAATACCCACAGCATCTAGTACAACTGATACGCGAAATAAACGGATTTTCATATTCGGGGGTGGCGAAATAATTTAGCCATGACGATTTATTCCTAAAAGAAGTTGTACTATCACTATATTATAACTCCCTAATCGGCCCCTACATTGACTACATTAACTGATAACTGATAACTGATAACTGATAACTGACTGCCATGAAGATAAACAGTTTTAAAATTGATATCAAAGAAAAAAATTGGCATATTGAGGAAATGGTTTTTGATAACTTTAATTTATTGGTGGGTGTTTCTGGTGTCGGTAAAACCAGAATTGTTAAAACGATTCTTGGCGTTTGTCAAGTTGCTACTGGTAATTATCAACCACAAGAGGTTGTGGATTGGAAAATAGGTTTTGTACATGCCGAACAAGAATATGAATGGGAACTAAGGAGTTCTTTGGTAGAACACGATTTTTATTCAGTTTCTGAGTCAGAATTTGTATTTGAAAGAATTTTAAAAAAAGTCGGTGATGAAAAAATTGTTCTATTAGAACGTTCAGAAAAAGTCAATCAACTGGATGGCAAAGAACTTCCAAAACTTAAAAAGACAGAAAGTGCCATTAATTTGCTCAGCAAAGAGCCAAGTATTGCTCCAATCTACGAAGGATTTAACAGATTTATTTTTAGCCAAGCCGTGCAGCAAGTTGTTTTTAGTGTCAATTTAGAAACAGACAACGCCAAACAGCGAATGCCTTTGGATGATTTTAAAAAGAAATCAACCCAATTACCTTCCGTTGTTAAAGCCTATCGGCTTGCCAAGTTCTATCCAGAAGCATTTAACCAAATCAAAAAGGATTTTACCGACATTTTTCCTTCTGTTGAAGATATAAAAGTCAGTGTCATTAAAAAAACAGAAGGCTATGAGTTTTCTTTCAATATTAAAGAGAATAGCCAGTGGGTATCTCAATCGCAAATCTCCTCTGGTATGTTTCGTACCTTGGTACACTTGATAGACATTTCTCTTGCGCCACAAGGCAGTGTGATAGTCATTGATGAATTTGAAAATAGTTTAGGAATTAATTGTATGCCTGATTTGACAGATTTTGTGATGAGCAAAGCCCCGCATTTACAGTTTATCTTAACCAGTCACCATCCCTATATTATTAGCAAAATTCCTTCTAAAACTTGGAAGTTAGTTAGAAGAAAAGGAGCAACTGTGAGTGTCATCAATGCCACCAACATTCCTCAATTGCAAACGGGTTCAAGACTGAATAAATTTCTTCAGTTAGCCAATCTGCCTGAATATAAGAAAGGCATTTTATGAATTTTGTGTTTTTGGTAGAAGGCGAAAAAGTAAAAGGGGTGCATTGCTATTTTCTTGCTCATACCAAAAGTCACCAGTACAGCGAATTGAGAAATTAACGAATTCTCAAACGGCGTGGCTAGTACAGCGACAGACGAAATGAACAAATTGTCAAATTTCATTATATACTGCACACCGCAATGATTTGGTTCGCTGACTTTCAGTTCGGGAATTCGTGCATCATTCCGTTGTAACCGGTGAGGAAAAAAATCTAAATTTCACCCGTTCACACTATAACTTTACGAAAATAACAATTCCATTCAAAGCATTCGTTTATTTCCCAATTCGCTGTACTCATGGTGAGGAATAGCGGGGAAATGCGCCCAGTAAAAGTCTATAAAAAGTGGGTTGAACATAGTTTTTCTCAACTTTGTTAATAAGGTGAGTTCGACTTTCAATTGAGACTAATAAAGTGTTTGACAATAATTAATTGATAAAACAAACTTTTTTGACGATTAAACCCTTAACATTAATACGTAAAAACTTACAAATTGTGGGCCATAGAGTGAAATGAGCCAGTCAATGTTTTTTTAACTGATTAATTTAAAAGTCATTATTTATAAATAACGAGTTGATAGAATTAATAATTCTATAACTCACTGATATTTAAAGTCGAACTCACGTTAATAGTATTCAGGATCACAACGGATTGCTATTGCAGAAAATAGGAGCCCAAACTTTAGTTTGGGCAGTCCAAACAGCAAGGAAAAATCATGACACACCAACTAGATGTTGAATTATCTCCTGAATGGGAAACATTCAGAGATAAAATTGAATCGAGTCTCAAACCTTTTATTGAAATTCTGCCTCAACAAAATGAGGACTTAACTTGGTGGCAAAGTCAATTTGGCGGCTTGCCCTATTTGCCCAAAGGCAGCGAGTATCCCAAAGATGCTCAAGGCAACCCGTTATTTTTACTGGCTCAAATTAACTTTGAAGAAGTCCCTTGTTTGGCGGGTTTTCCACAAACAGGGATTTTGCAATTTTACATTGCGGATAACGGACTTTACGGGGCCGATTTTGACAATCCAACCCAACAAGAGGGATTTCGTGTGGTCTATTTCCCGGCGATTTCTCAATCAGAAGAGGATTTAGTCACCGATTTTAGCTTTTTGCCTGAACCTGAATACCTGCCCTTGTCTGGTTGCCGTTGTTCATTGCAATTTGAGAAAAAAATGGCACCCGTTGGGCTTTCTGACTACCAATTTTGCGAATTATTCGGTGAGGAATTCTTTGAAAATTTTGCTTCAAAGAAATTGGATATTTTTGAGGAATATGTCAAGAATTTCCCAGAAGACGGACATAGAATGGGTGGTTATGCCTATTTTACTCAGGAGGATCCACGTCCTCAGATAGTGGAGGGTGAAAAGTACATTTTGCTGTTGCAAATTGATACGGATAATGCTGTCGATATTTTGTGGGGCGATAGCGGAGTAGGGAACTTTTTCATCAAAGAAGCCGATTTTGAAAAATTGGACTTTTCTGGGGTGCTTTATAATTGGGACTGCCATTAAAAGCCCATTCGTTTGTAGTAGGCGATTTATCGCCTCACGCGCAGTCGTCTCCTTCCGTTTAGCAGTCCTCCAAGTCTAGGCAGTCGTCCAAACACTCGTCTAGGAAGGCAGAGTCGTGATACGCTGGCCCCTGTTATTGACCTATTTTTTTTGCGGGTTTTTGGACTATCGATTTTGGGGGCCATAAAATATGTTTTCAAATTAAGTTATGGCCCTCAGTCGCGCTTACAATTTGAGACTTTTTGTAGGAATTCCAGGTAGTTACACTGGCTATCCAGGTAGTTACACTGGCTATATTAATCTCGCCCCGTTGGGGCTTTTCGGTAGTTACTTAAGTTATGAAAGGTTTCTCAAAAAGTTTGTTTCCTTCTTGAGTATAACTTAATGGCATTGGACGAAAGGAGGGAACTTGAACTTGAACTTGAACTTGAGAACTTCTCCTTCTAAGTCCAAGATTTCTCCGTCTGTCTTCATTCCAAAAGCGCAGCAGTTTGTAACGATGCAAAGTCTAACTAAAAATTGACTAGGTGTACCATGCCAATAACCCGTTTTAAATTCACTGATAAAAAAGAAAATTGGCATCTGGAAGAAACTTTTTTTGATAACTTAAACCTCTTGCTGGGTATCTCCGGTGTCGGCAAAACTAAAATTCTTAAAGCCCTAGAATTTGTTTGTCAGGTGGCGACAGAGAGTAAGTGTAAACTCAATGGCGAAGCGTGGGAAATTGGTTTTAAGTATGCGGGGCAAGAATATCAGTGGAAGTTTGAAAGCAGTTTAGTCAAGCCAAACTTTTCACATTTTGCTCAACCAAAACAGTCATCTATTCTTTTTGAAGAAGTCGTTAAAAAAGAGGGAGATAAAAGCACCACGCTGTTAAAACGTAATGATTCTTCCTTTTTACTTAACAATGAAGAAATTCCAGCACTCAGACAGAATGAAAGTGCCATTAATTTACTTTCACAAATAGAAACGATAAGGCCCATTCATCAGGCATTTAAAAGAGTTATCGTTAGCGAGATTATTCAAGAAAAGCATGTTGGCTCTCGCATGAATCCACAATCAAATCATGTCGAACCACCCATTGGTTTGGAGCAGTTTAAAGAGAATTCAATTAAACTGCCAACGGTTGCCAAAGCTTACTGGTTGCAACAACAGTATCCTGATGAATTTGATAAAATAAAACAAGAATTTACTTCAATTTTTACGACTGTCGAAGATATTAAAGTCAATCTCACGAAAGAAGCCGGCGGTATTTATGAATTTTCTGTTAATCTCAAAGAAAAGACTTCTGAAAAATGGATATCTCAATGGCAAATGTCAGCCGGTATGTTTCGTACTTTCGCTCATTTAATAGAAATTACTATGGCACCCGAAGAGAGTGTGATAGTGATTGATGAATTAGAAAACGGCTTGGGGACTAATTGTATGCCGGGGCTGACAGATTTTATTTTAAATAAGACTTCGCACTTGCAAGTTATCCTAACCAGTCATCATCCTTATCTTATCCGTCACATTCATGAGAAGAGATGGAAATTAGTCAAAAGGAAGGGTGGACAAGTCAGTGTCATCAATGCGCTCGATATTCCGCAACTGCAAACAGACGAGGGCGTTGATAAGTTTATTCGGTTGACTAGCTTGCCTGAGTATGAGGGTGGAATTTCGTGAACTCGGAGTACGTTTGTACGAACTTGGATTCCGTCAAGATGAATAGCCACAGGTGAAACCTGTGGTAAATGTAAAGTAAAATCAACCCTGAAGGGGTTGAATGTGAATAGCCACAGGTAAAACCTGTGGATTTTGTTGTGGTAAAGCCAACCCTGAAGGGGTTGAATGTGAATAGCCACAGGTGGAACCTGTGGGTTTTGTTATGGTAATGCTAACCCCGAAGGTTTTAGCAAGCATAAAGGCTAATACCGAATGAATGCTTTTAAAACACGCTCTAAAACCGACTAAACCCGTTATAGTACCCTTTAAGGTACGAAAACGCAGCGCCAATCGCTTTAGCAATTGGCTTCGTCGGCGTTTTGCAAGTCCCTCTTTAAATAACTTTTTGATTTTATTCGCTATTCGCGGCGAATGTCGCCATTGGCGGAATTGGCGAAGCTGTTGTTTATCATTCCCGTTTTAATTGGTTTATCGCTATTCGCCATTACCGATTAGCAAAATTTTTAACGAGTTGAGTGAGCATATCTACCAGATACTGTTGTTCAAATCCGTCCATTTTTTCAAACTCTTTCACTACCGCGGCGACATCAATATTTGGTAATGCTTGGGCAATCGGGGCGGTAAATGCCGGTTTTATAGTTTCTACTAATGCTTCTTCTGTGGTTGGTTGAATCGCGTTAGTTTCTTCGTCCACACAACCTAAGTAAACCAGTTGCCGCTCAGCATCAATGCCTAAATTTTCTAGCGTGAGATTGAGTAAAGGGGGATAGCGTGTGCTTTGTTGTAAGGCATCCGCGTGGCGTGTGGCACCTCTAAATGTTTCTAAAGCTAGTTTATCAGGCTGTTCTTCTTGCAGTGCTTTTGCTAAATCTTCTGCCAAGGTGGGTTCAACGTGGACAATTTGCCACAAACGCCACGTATTATTGATTGGAAAGGCAACCACTACACAACGTTGTTCTGACAGAATTGGGCTGCATTGTAGGTGCATACGCATGTTTGCACGTAAAGCTTCGCGTGCGGCTTCTTCGCTTTCGTACAACCAATGCGATTTGGAATAGCAGCGCCAGTCGTTTTTTGCCTTGATAATCCATGTGCCATCCGGCTGTAAGCGGGCTCTTAAGGCATATTTAAAAATTTTATCGAGTATGCAACGCCCGGCAAAAGGCGGCCAAATCCATTGTGCTGGGGTGTATTCATCAGGAAATTCTGGCAAATGATGTCTGGTAGAGGGCGTGGTGGGTTTTTTAGGCACTTTAGCTTGTAACGCTTGGTTGAGTGTTTTATCCATCTTGGTAATCGGTAATTGTACTTTTAAAAAATCCGATGTCTCAAAGGCATCGGATTTTTAGCAAATTGCTAAAAGCGAATTTGATTGACGCTGGTAATTGCCAAAATCACGCCGGTGATAATTACGCCTATTATGCCACCTATTACCAAAATCGCCACCGGTTCTATCAACAACAAAAAGCGTTTCATTCGCACTCGTGAGCTTTCTTCTAGCAGTTTGGCTAGTGAACGCAACATGCGAGGCAATTCACCGGCACGTTCACCAGCGCGTATCAGATTGTGCCCCGTCGGTGTCAAGGCATCATTTTCTTGCAGGGCTTGCGATAAACTCGTCCCGCCTTTGACGGCTTTGCTGACTTGAGTGAGTTTGGCATTAAGGCTTGGTAGTTTAATCCCTTGAGCGGCTAATTCAAGTGCCCGTAATAGAGGAACGCGATTTTCTAGTAATGTACCCATCATTGCTGCCCAACGGGCGGTTTCGGCTTCGATGATCCAAACGCCTAGTAGCGGCAATCTTGTTGCGGCATCTTTGAGTTTTGCGCGTAACTTCGGTTGACTCAACCCTGTAACAAAAAAAATCGCCAACAGGGCCACCGCCGCGATAAGCCATTGAAAATAGGTATTAAAAAACATGCCAGTGCTTAGGACAAATTGGGCAAGCATGGGTATGTCGTCACCGCGATTTTTGAGGATGCCGGCAAAGCGGGGCACGACGACAGTAAAAATCATCAAGATGGCGGCAATGCCTGAGACGATTAGGATTATAGGGTAAATCATCGCGTTACGCATTTCATCAGCGACTCGCGCTTCATACTCCATTTGAACGACACCATCGCGCAAGGCGAGGGCAAGTTTGCCGGTGAGTTCTCCGGCTTCGACTAATTGTGTGACATACCAAGGTAATTTCAAAGGGCATGCTTGCAAAGTGGCAGAGAATGCCATGCCTTGGCGTAATTGAGCGGCAATGTCGGCAAAGGTTTGGGTGATAAACGGATGATGTGAGGAATTGGCGAGGGATTCTACCGCTTCTATTAGGGCAACGCCGGATTCTAGCAGGGTGGCGAGTTCGTGCAAGACAATAATAATGTCGCGCTGTTTGGGTTTGCCACCGGTGGTACGAGTTTTTGCGCCCACTGATGTGAGAGAGAGGGGCGTAAGGCCTCGTCGTTGGAGTTGACGGGCGGCCTCTCTTTCGGCTTCGGCCGTTAAAATGCCGCTGACTTCTTGTTTTTGGGCATCTATCGCTTGATATCTATAACGCATATTTTCAGTGAACAGTTATCAGTTATCAGTTATTCAGTTATCAGTTATCTTCAGTTATCAGTTATTCGTCATTCAGTAAATATTATCGTAATTCAAACTCTCGGTGTCATTTTAATAAAAACACGCTGATTTCTGATAAAGTCCAGTTGTCAGTTATTAGTTATATATTATTAACGTGAGTTCGACTTTATTTTTCAATAAGTTATATAAATCATTTCTTAATCAATTATTTGAAGACAATTAATTGATTAAAAACACATTTTTATTAGATGAAATACCCTTAGTATTAATAGGTGAAAACCGAGTATTTGTGGGCCATCAATTGGAATAAGTAAGTACAGTTTATGGGTTTTGTTTTTAACTGATTGATGTTTTTAACTGATTGATAATTAAGCCATTATCACTAACTAATTGATATAACTCATAATTTACTAAAAAATTGATATTTAAAGTCGAACTCACGTTATTAGTTATCAGTTGTTTCATTGATCACTGAAAAACTGATAACTGATCACTGACTAAAGGCTGTCTAAATATTTTTCTGCATCTAACGCCGCCATACAGCCCGTTCCGGCAGAAGTAACGGCTTGACGGTAAACATGGTCACATACGTCGCCAGCGGCAAATACGCCCGGCACACTGGTTGCCTGTGCATTGCCTTCTGATCCGCTTTTGACCGCAAGGTAGCCGTTATTCATGTCTAATTGCCCTTTAAACAAGTCCGTGTTCGGTTTGTGCCCGATGGCAATGAAGACACCGTGCAAGTCAAGTTCTTTGGTGCTGCCATCCTTGACATTTTTAAGACGCATTCCGGTCACGCCGCTGTTATCACCTAGCACTTCGTCAAGGACGTGATTCCACTCAATCGTGACTTTGCCTTCTTTTTGCTTTTCAAGCAGACGATTAGCCAATATTTTCTCGGCACGAAGGGCATCGCGCCGATGTACTAAGGTGACGTGTGAGGCAATGTTGGCTAAGTATAAGGCCTCTTCCACGGCCGTATTGCCACCGCCTATCACGGCTACTTTTTGTTCACGATAAAAAAAGCCATCACAGGTGGCGCAGGCCGATACGCCTTTACCATTGAATGTTTTTTCGGAGGGTAAGCCTAAGTACATGGCCGAAGCCCCCGTGGCAATAATCAGCGCGTCGCAAGTGTATTTGCCAGAATCGCCCGTTAAATTAAATGGGCGTTGTTTTAAATCAACGGCATTGATCTGGTCAAAAATAATTTCTGTGTTAAATTGTTCAGCATGTTTAAGCATCCGATCCATTAATTCCGGGCCTTGCACACCTTGATAGTCGCCCGGCCAATTTTCAACGTCAGTGGTGGTCGTTAATTGTCCACCTTGTTGCATGCCGGTGATAATAACCGGATTGAGATTGGCACGGGCTGCATAGACGGCCGCTGTGTAGCCGGCAGGCCCCGATCCCAGGATTAATAGGCGACAATGTTTGACTTCACTCATTGATTGCTCCAAATGTTGTATGGGTGAAAATTTAAATTATTAAAGCCAGGGGCGGTGCCCTTGGCTTTATTAATATCGCCCCGTTGGGGCTTTATTAATAACGTGAGTTCGGCTTTTCAATAAGTTTCCGGGCTTGATCCTTGTTGTTGAGTGTATATGATTGGAGAGTGATAGTCAAAAGGCTTGTCTAGTACAACGAATTACGCGGATAAACGAATTGTTACGCGAGTACAACGGATTACGGGCCGATAAACGGATTCTTACGCGAGTACAACGAATTACGCGGATAAACGAATTCTTACGTGAGTACAACTACTCTTAGTGCCCTT
>Ga0190283_1001271_pt1 | contig 11662 bp, 10 predicted proteins | sample 48691801_MG_FD_161669 | JGI IMG/M metagenome (GOLD analysis project Ga0190283, IMG submission 161669) | Hydrothermal vent microbial mat bacterial communities from Southern Trench, Guaymas Basin, Mexico - 4869-18-0-1_MG | ecosystem: Environmental > Aquatic > Marine > Hydrothermal vents >...
CATGATGACGTATCAGTACGGAAACGGAGAGACATACACCATCCCGATTTACTGCTGGTACATTGAAGGCGGGAACCAAAAAATTCTTGTGGATACAGGAGAAATGCATCCGATACAGTCCGAGGGCCGTGAGAAATCCCTCGGGGGAAAGATTTACAAATTCGAGGAAGGACTGGCCCGCTGGAATCTGACCCCGGAGGATATTGATGTGGTCATCCATACCCATCTGCACAATGACCATTGCGAAAACGACTATAAATGCGTCAACGCTGATATTTATGTGCATGAGAAAGAATTGGAGAGCATCCATGATCCCCATCCCCTGGATTTCCGTTATCTGGAGGATTATATCGAAGATGTGGAGGAGAACGGGCAGATCAGAACCGTCAGCGGAGATCAGGAGATTCTCCCTGGCATCCAGGTCATCCACACGCCCGCTCACACAGAAGGCGGCCTGACGGTGATGATAGACACAGCACAGGGCAAGGCAGCCATAACCGGGTTCTGCGTTATCGAGGAGAACTTTAACCCACCCAAGGAGATAAAGGCCATGGAGATGGAAGTGATTCCCCCGGGAACGCATGTGAATGTATATGACGCATACAACATCATGCTCAAAATAAAGGAACAGGCCGACATACTGATTCCCCTCCATGAGCCTCGGTTTGCCCAGACAGACACGGTTGACCTGCAGGGTGGGTGAAGCGAAGCGAAACCCACCAGAGGCCTTGACAGAAATGGAACGAAGCGTATTTTTGGGAAAAGGAGGAAAGCCCTGTAGGGTGGGTGAAGCGAAGCGAAACCCAGCATGATTTTCTAAGAAAGTATGATTACTCCGGGAAAGCGGGAGACTGCATATTGAATATTATTATGAGATTTTTTTGCTCAGTAAATCTGTCGCCGCTTACCGAGTGTAACTAAATAAGCTGATTATAATGGATTTAGGGGAACCTGCTGAAATTACTGAGTCAGATACCGGCAGTTCTGCCCAGTCCGAAAACCGGGCATAAATGCGTCCGTCTTTTCTCTGTGCCTTTGTGTGAGATATCGCTCTTAAACTACAGCCTCCCTAAATCCATTATAATCAGTAAATAAGTAATAAACCAAAGGTTACAGATTATGCGATTACTGAATTTGGAATTCAAAAACATCGGACCTTTTATCAAAGGAAATATCAATTTCATTTCGGAAGAAGACAATACTCAGAATCCGCCTGTCACCATAATTACAGGAGAAGATGGAACAGGGAAGACAATCATTTTAGATGCAATAAGGGGATTACTGTTCGGAAATGTATATAGTTTAGAGCGAAACATCATCAGAGACACGAACGATTTTTCGGTTTCCCTGGAATTCGTTACTGACACCAAAAAAGAAATAATATCTTCATTTTACCTGAAAAGTGATTTACACTTTAAACCCGGGACCAATGTCAGGGATGAAAAGAGAACTCATACCCCTGATAAACTGGAAAAAACCTGATTATAACGGATTTAGGGAGGCCTGTAAAGCCCCGTAAGGGCGGCATATTTGTAGCTACAAACATGCCGCCCCTGGCGGGGCTTGTGGACGGGGCTTCGGGCTACAAACATGCCGCCCCTGCGGGGCTTGTGACGGGGCTTCGGGCCTGCCGGTGCTGCAAACATGCCGCCCCTACGGGGCTTGGATCGGAGCTTCCCCTAAATCCGTTATAATCAGTAAAAAACATACAGAAAGGAGTGTTAAATGCATACACAGACAATAACTTCTTCGGAATATAAAAAAGACATCGGGAAACCGGAAGCCGTTTCATTTAAACTGTTGGAAAAAAAGACAGTGGACTGGCGTATGTTCATTCATGCCGATCCAGATATTCTCGGAGGCAAGCCAGTTATCAAAGGAACACGGCTGTCTGTGGATTTTATCCTGCATCTCTTTGCAAATGGCTGGACATTTAAGGAATTGTTTGAAAGCTATCCCCGCCTCTCACCGGAAGCTGTTCAGGCTGTTTTTGCTTATGCGGGTGAATGTCTGAATGAGGAATCTCTTTTCTTTTTCCCGCAAAGGAGACTGTCATGAAATTTCTTGCCGATGAAAATGTTCCTTTGCCTAGTGCTGTTCTGCTGAGGCATCTCGGATGGAATGTCAGGCACATTGCAGAGGATTGTCCGAGTGAGAAAGATTCGGCAGTTATGAAAATAGCAAGGGATGAGGAGCGTATTCTTATCACATTTGACAGGGATTACGGAGAATTGATTTTCAAACGTATGTTACCATCACCGGCAGGAATAATTTATCTCCGGTTTGAGCCGTATTATCCGAGCGAAGCAGGAGAAATTATTGCAGGCCTTATAGAAACAGGCAAAATAAATTTTATGGGTAAATTCACAGTGATAAGAAATGATGGTCATATCCGGCAACGCCCTTTGCCAGTGTAAGTATGAAGAACAAATCACAGTTGAACTCAATTATTTGTTTTAAAATGAAAATGATGTTATTTATTATTTTCCTGATCTTCATTGTTTCGCCAGATGGGTTCGGAGAAGTCAGGAAATTTCACTTGAAAAGTTAAGCAGCGGAAATCTGTATTTAATACAGCGTAAGGAACAGGCCGACATACTGATTCCCCTCCATGAGCCTCGGTTTGCCCAGACAGACACGGTTGACCTGCAGGGTGGGTGAAGCGAAGCGAAACCCACCAGATGTCTTGGCAGAAATGGAACGAAGCGTATTTTTGGAAAAAGGAGCGGCCCATGGCATCGGCTCGCCGATGACATACGCACATAAGAAAATCCCGGGGTTGTAGGGTGGGTGAAGGATTTCGATTTTTTACGCAGTAAAAAACGAAACCCGCAACCCACCTTGACAAACTCTCCTCCCAGAGTTGCCTCAATGTCACAGCAGGTCAATGTCTGAAGGCAACCCCGGGCTGGTATATTTAACCCCTTCGAGTAATACAACATACAAAAAAATTCATAAAAAAAATACACAGACGAAATCATTACATATAATTGGATTTACAGAGGAGGAAAGGGTTATGAGCAAGAGTACATTTCGGGACTGGACTCTCACCAAACTGGACAGACGATTCGGTCTGAGACAGATACTGACCCATACTGTCCTGGAAGAATGGCTTAACGGCAGTGCGGACATATCAGATTTTGAAAAAACCGTCCTGCTGCTCCTGAAAGAACGGGCCGCACTGCATATTGACTACTGGAACGAGCAGGAATATTCGCTGAATGTTATCGGGCAGGTACTCTTCCTGGCGGACTTCACCGGCGAAAATTTTAACGCGTTTGCCGGGCGCTATGTGTCCGGGAAAGTTGATGAGGAGGAACTTTCAGGGAATCCGGACGGCCTGATTGCCAGCGGCCGGCGGGAGCCGGAAATTCCGTATTTCTGTCTGCAGGAGTATAAGAAAGAACGGGACCCTCAAGGAGACCCCGCAGGCCAATGCCTTTCCGCAATGCTGGTGGCCCAGGTACTGAATGAAAATCTGCGGCCGGTCTATGGGTGTTATGTGCAGGGACGCAACTGGTTTTTTATGATTTTATATGGCAGGGAATATGCCATCAGCAATTCATACACAGTGACCCATGATCAGATTTTTGACATCTTCAGAATCCTGAAAGTCCTGAAACAGATCATTATAGACATTGCGGAACAGAAAAATGCAGAGGAGTGAGAGGAGGAATCTTCTGATTATAACGCCTTTTGGGGAGGCGACGGATCAGAAAAGAAACCCAGCCTCCGGTTTGCTCAGACAGGCACCGATCTCTTGACACAGACCTGTACTGGCAATTCTCGGAACGCCAAAAAATTAAACATCAACCGTAATTTTACCCCAAATATAAGGAATCAGAATAATGAGCGGAACAAATCGTGCAAATATAAAGCCAGGCTTAAATGTTTTCATAGTGCTCAAGAAAGATCAGCGATCCGGGAATCTGACACAAGGGATCGTGAGAGATATTCTTACGAAATCTCCCCGTCATCCTCACGGGATTAAAGTCCGTCTGGAAAGCGGCGAAGTGGGGCGAGTCAAAGAGATATTGCAGGCCGATGAACCAGAGTGCTGAAGTCAGGTTCCCGCCGGGGAATCAACTGAGCGAAACCGGGTTTCCGGAAGGACGGTTTTTGTTTGACTTGCAATATAATGAAATATTATAAGAAACAAAAAAATAGGGAAGGTGAGGCTTCCGATATTAAATGAGGAATATAAGCAAATAAGGAGAAATATTAATGCTGATCGTAATGGAACACAAAGCAGAACCCAAAGATATAGATGCCGTGGTGGCGGCCATTAAAGCCAAGGGATACCTGGCCCGGCCCATTCCGGGCGGAGACAGGACAGCCATCGGTGTTTTGCATAATAAAGGAGCGGTTGACAGCTCCTTTTTCCTGGGATTGAAAGGCGTCAAGGATGTCATTCCTGTCACACGTCCTTATAAGCAGGTCAGTCGTGAATTTCATCCGGAAGACACGATAGTCCGCGTTGGTGATGTGCCGGTGGGAAACGGGCATCTCACAATCATGGCCGGGCCTTGCGCCATTGAAAGCGAAGAACAGGCCCTTACCATCGCCGAGCATGTCCGTCGCGCCGGTGCCCACATATTCAGAGGGGGCGCATTTAAACCGAGAACTTCTCCATATTCTTTCCAGGGACTGGAGGAGGAAGGTCTTAAAATTCTGGTAAAAGTAAGAGAGACAACCGAAATGCCAGTGGTCACCGAAGCCATGGATAATGAAACCTTTGATATGGTGGAAGAATACGCGGACATGATTCAAATCGGTACGCGGAACATGCAGAATTTCAGCCTGCTGAAGCGCGCCGGACGGGCTGGCAAACCCATTCTTCTCAAGCGGGGCATGGCCGCTACCATTGACGAATGGCTGATGGCTGCGGAATATATTTTTGCAGGGGGAAATTCCGAGGTGATCCTCTGTGAACGGGGGATTCGGACTTTTGTTCATCACAGCCGGAATACCCTGGACCTTTCCGCTGTCCCTGTGGTTCGCAAGGAAAGCCATCTTCCAGTCATTGTTGATCCCAGCCATGCCGCGGGGCGCCGGGATCAGGTCATTCCCCTGAGCCGGGCGGCTGTGGCTGTTTCAGCGCACGGACTGATGGTGGAGGTGCATCATGCTCCTGAGCAGGCCATGAGTGACGGGGCCCAGTCGCTTTACCCGGAACAGTTTGAACGGCTGTGTCAGCAGGTCCGCTCTATCTTTGACACATTCCAGGCTGAGGAAAATGGTCTGTAGATCGAAACACTCGGACCATGCTCGGCTCGGACCATGCTCGGCTCGGACCATGCTCGGCTCGGATTGACAAATCCGAGCCATGACCGCAGGATTTGGCAATCCTGCGGGAGCGGGCTGAAGTCAGGAGCGGGCTGAGGAGGCTCGGCTGAGGTCGAGAGCGGCTGAGGTCAGGAGCAGGTGAGATATTTAGGTGAGGAGAAAGACGGAGATGAGGAGACGATATAGTGAAAATTCTTGAAATTTATAGTGCTGGCGGCAATTCAACCCTGATGATCGGAGAAAGCCTCCGAAATCTGGAAACACATATTCCTGTGGAAAAAACCGTGATCCTCACAGACACCAATGTGAGCCGTTTCTACCTGAAGGATTTCCCATCCTGTGAAGTGATTGAAATCGGTACCGGGGAAGCAATAAAAACTCTGGATACGGTTCGCCTCATATTTGAAAAACTTGTGGCCCTTGAAGCAGACCGGTCCACGTTCATTGTGGGCATCGGCGGGGGGATTGTCTGCGATATCGCCGGATTTGTGGCATCCACCTATTTACGCGGGGTGAGGTTCGGTTTTGTGTCCTCAACACTGCTCGCCCAGGTTGATGCCAGCGTTGGCGGTAAAAACGGCGTCAATTTCAAAGGATACAAAAACATGATGGGGGTGTTTAACCAGCCGGAATTTGTCGTGTGTGACCTGGAACTCCTGCAAACGCTGCCGGAAAAAGAGATATTGTGCGGATTTGCGGAAATCATCAAGCATGGGATCATCGGAGATGCCGGGATGTTTGAATATCTCGAAGAAAATTATGAAAAAGCCCTGGCCCTGGATTATCAGGTCATTGAGAAACTGGTATATGACTCGGTGGTGATCAAGTCTTCCATTGTGAATCAGGATGAGAAGGAAAAAGGGGAGCGCAGAAAGCTGAATTTCGGTCATACCTTTGGCCATGCCATTGAAAAAACTGCACAAGTCCGGCACGGGGAGGCGGTCAGTGCGGGCATGGTCGTGGCCTGTGCATTATCTGTGCAGCGGGGATATCTGTCAGCAGCGGACGCGAAACGCGTTGAAACACTGATCAGGAATATGAAACTTCCGACCCGCCTTGAATTTGACCGGGAAAAGAGCCTTGACGCGTTAAAAAGGGATAAGAAGAGAGAAGGGGAGCAAATTCATTTTGTCTTGGCCGACGGCATCGGACATGCTGTCGTGGAAGACATATCTGTTCAGGAACTGGAGGCGGTGATTCGAGATTTGTGAAGTCTTGTTCGGATATCTCCGCTGTTTATTGAGCATAAACTTCCAAAACACGGGTCAGCCGGATTGTGGCATCTTCAAACCGTCCTTGTTTTTTTCTTCTTTGGGCATTGAAAAACAAATCAAAAGCAAAAAGAACAAACCACTTACGTTCTGACTCCTCTTTCAAGCTTTCCAGCGTCTGACAATTGATCTCTCTTGCATTATTGGCATTCCCCTCAGATTTTTTAATTTTGCGAATCTCATCCATCCGTTTTAAAACATCAAGGACAGCACTGGCATTCTTTTCGGGCGAGGGCAGTTTGTCCCATGCTTTTTCATATTCAAGTTGATCCCAGTTTTCATACGAAGCAGCCGCTTGTCTCAGTTTTTGAACATCTCCCAATATATCATCAAGTCTGAAACCTGATGCTTTCTCCTGAAGCTTTGTTTCAATTTCGCCAAAAATTTCACAAGCCGCCTGATAATTATGATGATCAAACAACTCCTCAGCCTTGTTCATCAAATCCACGTTATAAATGTCATAAGGATTATCCAGCTTGTTCAGAAACTCAGTCCCGCACTGGACCTTGTCTTTCTTGTAACCCTCAAAATCCACATAAAAGATATGAGTGTCCTTTTCAATGGCAGCAGCCAAAAATGCGGAAACATCCATGGATTTCTTTCCGCCAGTGATATCAATGCCAACTTTCTTGTCCTTGCCGGCATCCTGAATGATCCGACGAATTTTTTGAAACGCGTCAACTGAGCCGATTGTATCAGTAATCACAGGTTTCATAATGGTGATGGATTTACCTTTTTCTCCATATTGACCGACGAGATGCTCAAGGTATTTTCCGAGTGGAATATTCTCATGAAAAAATTTTGTCTCATTGGTCACAAGCGGGTAAACACAACAAGGGCAGATCGTCAGGATCGTGTGCATCAGGGGCTGAAGGCTGAAGCCCACAAGTGTAACCAAAATATCATAAGATTCATGTAACTGAACAAGTCCTGACACCCCCTGAATTATTCAGATTCTGTTTTTGCAACTCAAAAACTGCCCAATTATCCAAATTCGAGGAACATGGAAACTGTGGCAGTTCCGGTTTCTTTTCAGACGAACAAAGCAATATTCCTTTCTCGATAAAAGGGACAACGACATCACTGAATTCCTGATATTTTTCAGCGGTAATCGGAGTAAATCCGTGCGCCAAAATAGACTGATTCCGAATTTTGAGTTTATCCATAATATTATTGGTATGTTGCTGATAAAGCTTTCCCAGCGGATCATCTGAAAACGCTTCCAGAAGTTCATAACTTTCTTTAAGCGCAAGCTTGATTTCCTTCCCTCCCGGGAATCGTTTCTCATAGCTTTCCCTTAAAGATTCAGGAAGTTTTTCGGTTTCGACATTTCCCGTCTTAATCTGATACGCTTTTCGTAAGCGTACCTGTGCAAGCAGTTCCAATGCACGATAAAGCCGGGCCACAGCATCGTCATAACGCTCCTGTATTACACGCCTTTTTGCATTCAACAGCAAATCCTCGACAATTTCATAGCTGTTACCCTTTATTTTAGCGGCGGCTGTATAATCCTCATCAATATCTTCCCGGCTTTGCATCACCCGTTTGAGGGAAAGTCCGAATGACCGAATTTCAGAATTTGCCATGAGATTCTGCAATAAGTTCCAAGCTCCTGAATGATCAAATCTGTCCCAAAAATCAAACGCTTTGCAATAGTCCAGCAATTGGCGGACTCTCCTTTTGGATTCAGCCAAAAGAGGTGTCGATATCAGCAGGTTTTCAAGCTGGGCAATGGCTGCCGGATAACTGTACTGGCACAGGAAAACAGGCAAAAATTGTTCAATCTTTCTGTCAACATCAATCAGTGAGGTGGAAACCATCTCGGTTCTCTCGTCCGATTCGATTCCCTTCAGATCTGGTCTGGGTCTTGTCGTCAGATAAAGGGCGATCTCATAATCCATAGCGGCCATTGCAAGCGACAATGACATTGTTTTGGTTCCGCCCGTATAGTCTGCCATAAGTTCCTGCTTATTATAATTCTCCAGCAAATCCCGAATCGCTCCGGTCACTGAGCCGTAGCATTCCGAGGGGTCATCCGGGTCATCAATGAGAATCACGTCCTGTTGGGGATCAAATAGTTCACCCAGGCTCAGGTATGTCGGAAGATTATGAAATTCTTTTTCAATTTTTCCATTTTTAAAAATTTTACAGGGTTTGCCATCACCGAAAACCTGTGACTGGCTCCCTCTGCTTCCGCCGGAACATAAAAAAATAACACGATCCGGCTTCAAAGTCTGAACCGAAGTAATAATCGGCTGTGGCGAACCTCCGACCGTGACTAAAAGAACTTTTTTCTTCATTGTTTACTCCTTTCTGATTTTTTAAAAAGGTGAGGGTGAGAAGTGAGGGGCAGGAGGATGCAGACCTCTTCTCTTTCGCCTCTGCTATATTATAGTTCTTAACACATTTTAAAGATTTTCTCTTAAAGCCTTGATACATAAGGGGTTACATGTTGTTTCATTCAAACACTTTTTTTGTATTGTTTCAGCAATCCACTGATATTGCTCAATGAGGATCAGCTTACAACTTTTTCAGACTGTCAGGAAATAACTGTTGACAAACCGGAAAAATCATGTCAGACTCCTGATTTTCTGACAGTTCGGGATCGGAATCAGTCAGATTCAACCTTAAATTTCCCGGGAGGATCATATGCTGAATTTTCAGGCAGCTCTGCCGACAGTCATTCACACACTCTGTGTGTTTTCAGAACATCGGACAGTTATCGACACTTATCTGTTCCGCGTTTTCGCATTTTTCGGTGTGGCGGATCCCGCCAGACTGTTCAGGTCGGTGATACTTCAGCAGATCATGGGCATCGAGTATCAGTATCACTACCGTCAGTTCTACCCTGAAATCAGCAGCCACTTTTCCTCATACTGCTCCCTGTACGGGGCGGACATAATCATGGAACATATCGGAAAGATTACAAATTCCATGGCATCGTGGAAGCTGACCCTGGTTCAGGCCTCCCTGATAAAAATCCGCTGTCCGCATCTGCTGTGTTCCGGCGGACAGACGGTTGCGGACATTGATGTCACCACTCTTCAGTCCTCATCCTCCCGGAAGGAGGGGGCCGAGGCCGGATACAATAAGAAAAATAAGGGAAAGCCCTGTTTTCAGCTTTCGGCAACCTTTGTCGGAAAGTTTTTCGTTGACGCGAAACTGTTTCCGGGCTGCACCAATCCGAAGGACTTTTTTCAGAAAGCCGTCAGGAGACTGATATCTCTCGGTTTTCCCGTTGAAATTGTCCGGGCCGACAGCGCATACATGACGCTTGGGAACCTGCTTTTTTTGAAAAAGCTTTCCCTCGGGTACGCTCTCGGAGCCCCCGCGACATTCAATGCGGTGAAAGACGGGAAAGAACTCTTCAGAAAGCTGGCACGGAAAAAATCCTCCCGGATTGTTCACGCCGCGAAAGGTGTCGCCATCCTTGATCTGGGACAGGTTACCATGAAAAACGGTGTCCCGACCCGGATCATTGTCATCCGCAGGATAAACCGGCAGAAGAAGGACGGCAGATTGCAGAGAAACACCTATTATTACGCCGTTGCGAGCAATCTTGAACTCTCCGCCAAAGCACTTTATTGTTTTTACCACAAAAGACAGTGCATCGAAGCCGGATTCAGGGAACTGAAAAATCACTGCGGCCTGGAGAGGCTGCCCTTTCAGGGCCTCAAGGCCAACGAATTCTGGATTATGTGCAAAATCATGGCGATGACCCTCTTCAAAATTTTTCAGGCGGAAATGCTTCCGAAGTCCCTTCATTCCCTGCTGAGAAAAACTTTTATGCGCAGAATTCTTCAGAAGGGTCTGTATCTCGGCGAATCCGGAAAAGTTCAGACCCGGCCCAAAACCAGATATACATGGCTTTTGCGACGATTGCTCTGTAAAGCGGACCGGATGAAAACAGCCATGAATGCCTGCTGATAAAGGATCTATAAGAAAATCGTAAAAATGTGTTATCATTATGAGGGACCGGAGAGTCATTTTCATTTCCGCTATGACCGGGACCCGGAACATCACAGAGCTGTGGTGCATGAGGAATGCCACCTTCATGTCATTCAGAAAGAACCGAGATTCAAGACGCATGCGACGAATTTTGATGAGGTTTTTGATTTTATTGTTGCCTGTTTTTACAGCAGGTGAAAATGAAAAAATGGTGAGATCATCTACAAGGATTGTGTGTAAGAAAGGGCCCACTCTGCTCCCGTCGGATTGGCAAATCCCGCCGGCTCAGATTTGGCAATCCGAGCCGGACAGGGGGACGAGTCTAATATTAAACAATTTTTTAAAAGGATGACAAATGAATTTAAATGAGCATTGTCCTGAAAAGGTGGTCAGCGCTGAGGAGGCTGTTTCAAAAATTAAAGGGGGCAGCCGTGTCTTTGTCGGCACGGGGTGCGGAGAACCCCAGCATCTGATCAAGGCCATGGTGGGAAATATAATGTTGCAGGATATTATCGTCTATCAGATGCTTTCCTCAACATTTTCCCAGTTTGTTGATGACGAATTTTTTCTCAGACGTTTTTCCCTGAAACTTTTTTTTATCAGCGCTTATATGCGAAAAGCGGCTTTTGAGGGCAAAATAGATTATATCCCCTCTTACCTTTCATATATTCCCAAACTTTTTTACAGCCATCGCATTGGTCTGGATGTCGCGCTGATCCAGGTGAGTCCTCCTGACAGGTTCGGATATTGCAGCCTGGGGGTATCGGTGGATATTACCCGGGCGGGCATGGCAAATGCAAAACTTGTCATTGCACAGGTGAATCCCAGAATGCCCAGAACGCGGGGGGACAGCTTTGTCCATATGGATGACATCAATTATTTCGTATTGCATGAAGAACCTCTTGTGGAGGCCCTGCCGGGAACAAAAGATGATGAAATTGCAAAAAGAATCGGGCATTATGTCTCCCAACTGGTGGATGACGGTGCCACGCTTCAGATTGGCTTCGGGCATCTGCCCAATTCCATTTTGCAATATCTTGATCGCAAGAAGAATCTGGGTATTCACACTCAGCTCATAACAGACAGCTTTATTCCCCTGATAGAAAAAAAAGTGATTACCGGCAGAAAAAAAACGCTCATTCCCGGAAAAATCGTCG
>Ga0190283_1001272_pt1 | contig 11654 bp, 8 predicted proteins | sample 48691801_MG_FD_161669 | JGI IMG/M metagenome (GOLD analysis project Ga0190283, IMG submission 161669) | Hydrothermal vent microbial mat bacterial communities from Southern Trench, Guaymas Basin, Mexico - 4869-18-0-1_MG | ecosystem: Environmental > Aquatic > Marine > Hydrothermal vents > Microbial...
CGCTCTCCATCAATCTGCCCTCCCCGGCCCCGCCCTCCCCCGGCCGCTCCCCATCACCTCTCCTCTCGTGTATAATGCGGTTGCGTTGCGACCGAACGAGGACCGCGAGGAGGATCGACGAGTATGAAACCGAAAGAGCGCCTGCTGTGCGCGCTGGAGAAGGGTAAACCGGACCGGCTACCCGTCTCCCTACACCAGTGGCAGCAGTACCATCTCGACGAGTTCTTGAGCGGAATCAGCGACCTGGAGGCCTTCGAGCGGTTCGGCCTCGACGCTCAGATTCAGTACTGTTTGGCCTCGGGGCAGTACTGGCAGGCCGTCGAGGATTTTGCGACCTTCAGCACGCAGCAGTGGTGTGACGAGGCACGCATCATCAGCGATGATCCCGACAACCGCATCGTACAGCACACCATCACCATGCCTGAGGGTTCTTTGACCTACGGCACCACCGCCAATCGCAAGACCACCTGGATCAGCGAGTACCTGATCAAACACGACGAGGACATCGAGCTGATCAGGAAGTACATGCCGGTACCGGTGCTCGACCCTGCGCCGGTGAATGCGCTGTGGGAGGAGATCGGCGACCGCGGTATCCTGCGCGGGTTCGTGTGGGGCGACCAGGCCGGCTGCTGGCAGCACGCCTGCTGCCTGATGGATGTGTGCGATCTGATCCTCGCCAGCTTCGAGCAGCCCGAGTGGGTGCACGCCTTTCTGAGCATCCTGCTGGAGCAGAAGCTGCGCTTCATCGAGACCATGAAAGGGGCGCGCTTCGACCTGGTCGAAACCGGCGGCGGTGCTTCGTCGTCGACCATCATCTCGCCGCAGCTTCACGAGGAGTTCTGCACACCCTATGACCGCGCGATGCACGACGCCCTGCACGATCTGGGTTTCAAAGTGACCTATCACACCTGCGGCGGCACAAAGGGGTTGGAAGAGCTCATCGTGGCCAACGGCTGCGACGCATCGGAGACGCTCGCGCCTGTCAGCGTCGGGGGCAACCAGGAGCCCTGGGAGTTCGCCGACAAGATCGCCGGGCGCATCGCGCTGATCGGTGGCGTGGATCAGTTCAGCGTCGTCACCGACGGTTCCAGGGAGCAGATCGAGCAGGCCGTGCGCCACCTCTTCGAGACCGTCGGCAAGGATGGCGGCTATATCTGTTCCTTGAGCGATCACTTCTTCGAGACGCCACCTCACAAGCTGCAGTGGTACGCCGACGCCGCGCGCGCGTGTCTCTATTGAGCTCCCGCCTGTGTATCGTTTTTCGTCCGACCTGTAATGCGGCAGCCGTATCAGCGTCAGCGAGTCAGGCTCCAAGGATCTGCGCCTGCGCGGGCTTTTATTCCGATGTGATCTCGGTTCTGACAGGAGCCCGGTCTTCGACGCAGTTGCAGAGCTTGTTGACGAAGTAGAGCGCGCAGAAGGAAAACACCGACGCTGCGATCATGGGGATCCTGGGACGGTAATGTTCCAGAAGGGCGCCGCTCGTGAAAGCACCGATGAAAGTCGCGATGATCGACACCTGCGCGATGAAGCCGGATCCGCCTCCGATTCTCGACTTCTTGAAGAGCATGGCGGTCATGACGTAGAAAAACACCATGAACGAGGAATCGCCCAGCTCATGGATGATCCTGAACACGTAGGCTTGCGTCATGGTCGTGGACAGCGCCAGGAGCAGGTGGCCACCCGCTGAGAGCAGCACACCCATGGTGATCAGCTTTTTCATCGTCGTCAGGTTGAGATCGAGCAGCCTGCCGAAGAGCAGCGAGGAGAGCGCCAGCGCTCCGATCGTGACTCCCATGAAAACGCCGATGTCCAGCGTGCTGAAGCCGAGCGATTCCTTGAGGAACAACGCATAAACCGTCTTCTCCGCGCCCCAGTGGTAAGTGAAGAGGAAGGTGACGATCGAAAAATAGAGTACATCGCGCCTGAAGAGCTCTCGCTTGTAGGCCGTGGGTTTGAATACTTCCGTCGTTGTTTTCGAAAGCATCAGGGTGAGTGGTGTCACAGCCACGAATAAGAGCGCTGTGATCTGGAAGACGGCAGCGAAGCTCAGTGTCATCAGCAGGAGACCTCCCGCCAGGGACCCGATCGCGATGCCGGCGTGTTCCGAGGAGGAGATCAACGCGAGGCGCTTGCCGCGGTTGTTCTTTTCGGTGGTCTTGAACACCAGCGCTTTGAGCGAGACCTGCGACAATCCGAAACAAACACCCATGATGGTGAAGGCGATGAGAAAAACCATGTAGCCGGAGGCGATGGAGATCAACGCGAAGGTCGGCGCCAGAACGCTGAAGGAGACGAAGATGAGCTTTCTGGAGGTGAGGAAGTCGTTGGAGACGCCGATCGGCAGGGTGAGGAGGAGCGACATGAGAGCGTCGATGCCCATCAAAAAACCGATCTGCCAGCCGGTAAAACCGATCGCTCTGAGATGGATCGGAACGAAGAACAGGGGAAGACAGACCGACGTCCTGAAGGCGAAGAGTATGATATACGTCAGATTGTGCCTTCCCATTCCAACCGTCGGCCTCTCTGTTGGGGGCTGCGGAAAAGCCTGTCGCGCGGCGGCCCGACATCGTAGCCGTCCCGGTCTGATAGCACAACGAGCGGGGTGAATTAACTATCGTGCAGGCAATCAGAGTCCCGAGACCTTATACAGGTGCACCTTCCCGTGACCGGTGACGATGGCGAACTCACCCAGATTGTGGGTGCGCAGGACCACCTTGGGCGGCTCTCGCGGTGTTGGGAAGCTGGCCCGAAGCCGCATGTCGCTCCCCGAGAAATCATAGATCCGTCCTTCACCGGTGCCGGCCACGACGAGCTGATTGTCGTAGATGAACTGCACGATGGCGTCCTCCAGATCATCGGCGAAGACGATCTCGCTACCCGCGCGGTCTCGAGGCGCCGTGACGACGCAGCCATGGGCCATGGAGGTCGCCACGAGCCAGTTTGCCGGCTCGGGGGCGCACGCGACGCTGAGAACCTGTCCCTCCACCAACTTGCGAGGCTGTGATTTGTGGCCCCATTCGGCCAAGTGTTGAGCGAAAGGGAAGTAGACCCGGTCTTGTCGCGCCGCGATCTTTCCAGTGGGTATGTTGAAGTAAAACGTACCCGTGATCTTTTCCGTGACTGAAGTGCGCTCCAGAATCCGGTCCTTGAAGTATGTTTCCAGAGTGAAGAGATCGTTGTGGAGGCAGAGATTGTAGAGAATTCCCTTGTCGTTGTAGCAGAATCCCAGGGTTTTGTCGGGAAGCCAGGGAGGTGTTCCGATCTCGAGCGGATGATGTGCCAAACGCAATGTCTTCATCTCCGGCCGCAGCGCCCCGTAGAACGTCAGGATCGCCGGCACGCGATGTGTCCTTTGAGCGGCAAACATCAAGGAGTCGATCGATCCCGCCAGCGGAATGTCCCCCCACTGGATCGCCACGGCTTCACCCGACCAGGTGCAGCGGGCCGCCGCCAGCCTGCCGCTCACAACGCCGGCCGCCAGGAAGGTGTCGCCGATCGACACGAAGTTGAGCCAGCGTCCGTTTTGAGGCAGCGCGAAGAGCCGCTGGATTGTCACGGGACCGTGATTGCGAACCGCCGCCGTCTCCACAATCCGATTTCGCAAAGACAATTGCGAGCGGTAGTGATCGACGTCGCGTGCCAGCAGGCGATCTCGTGGCTCCAGTTCGCGCAGGGCGTTCAGGATGTTATCGGTTTCGGAGATCGTCGCCCAGGGAAGAACCTTGCCTGCCACCACACGCGCCAAATCGCTTGCCGCAAAGCGCGTGGAGTCGTCGGGATAGCGGCGGGCCGTCGTGGCCAGAGCCTTGACGAGCGAAGCGTTTCGGTTTGCAGGCAGTGTCAGCAGATCGCCAGCCCCGAGGGTGCGAAGAGTGTCCAGCGCCACATCGTGCCGCCCAAGCCGGCCGAGCAGGGCAAAGCGTTCGATAAGACACTCCTCGGCCTGGCTCGCGGTCGGCCAGGCCCGGGATAGCTGCGCCAGCGCTTCCTCGGGGGCGGCGAGCTTCGTCTCCAGAACATGCGCCGCTGAGATATCATTGCCGCTCTTGCTGGCGGCGGCGACCTCGAGCCGGTAGAGACGCTTTGCCTCGTCGTCGCGTCCGAGACGCAGGAACAGATCACCGGCGTTCATGTACTTGAGCAGCTTTTCGTACGCGATTGCCGCCTCTTCGAGAAGCCCGCCGCGCTCCAGGCAGCGTGCCGCGCGCAGCGGCTGCTTGACGCGGTCCCTGAAGAGCACCGCCGCCTCGCGGTAGAATTCCCCCTTTTCGAGCGCCCCTGCCGCGGCCTCGTAATCGCCGAGCAGTTCGGCATAGATGTAGGCCGCCCGCCGGTAGCGCCCCAGCTCCTCTTCGCGTTTGGCCAGATCGCGGTATTTCTCGGTGAGCCGAATGTACAACGCCGGTGAGAGATCCCACCGGTCGATCGGGTGGTTGGTACTCAGCCGATCCAGAGCGAAGCGGAGTTCTCTTCGAGACAATTGCGACGAAGGGGGCGCGATTCCCCGAGAGCCTGTGTCGGCCAGCGGCGGGGCGTAGCGCAATCCCCTGTCCGGGTCGGCATCGATCGCTTTCAGGAGACGATCGAGCTCGCCCTCACGCTCTTTGCGCAGGGTCTCCGAAACCAGCCGCGACGCCCAGCCATCGAGGAATGTGAACAGACCAGGACCGGACGACGTTCGTCGCGTGCGGCGGCTGCGGTGACGACTTCCGCGGGACCTTCCGCGCCCGCTTCCTGCGAGCCGGCCCAGCAACTGGCCAAGGCGCTGAATCCTTCCCATTGCAGAACGCGTCGACCGTCCGAAACCACGAACGATCCGTCGGCGCGTCTTAGATGCAAGCTCTTTGGTTTTCTCACGTGGTTTCAGCGGCAGTCGGTCGAGCCGTCTGGTGTTGATGATCCCCCGTCCCGATTCGATGACCTCGTCGGCCTGCGGTGTCTCGTCTGGCATCACCGAGATCAGCCTGGGCGCCAGCATTTCACCGGGGCGCGCGCGGTCCCACCGCTCGTAACGAACGGGTGGGCGCGCCAAGAGATCCACCACGCGTAGCTCCTCGTCGGTGCCGAAACCGACCAGCCCCACTCCTGGGTGAAAAACCAGCACGTCCCCGCTAACCCGCTCCTGCACTTCCTCGGTGGCCAGCGGGGGTTCGAGCCGCGCACCGGCGGGGAGATACAGCTTTTCTCCGACGCAGCGATAGCTCTGGGCTCGGCGGACCGCGCGCGGCCGCTCACCTGAGATGACGAGCACGCCCTCGGGGCTTCGGTCAGCGGCCGACCTGGGCAGAACGAAGAGCCGCAGCTCCGCCATGGGAACGCGCCAGCGCACGATCTCCTCCAGCCACAGGGAGGCGTCGCTGCCGGCGATGTACCAGGCCCCAGAGGATTGGTGCTCTCGGTCGTGGCGTAAGCGCAGCGTCGTGTCGGGATTCGTCATTTTTGCAGACTCTGTTGGCCGCCGAGAATGTGATCGACGAATCGGCGGATCGGTTCGGCAAACGTGTCGGCATCGACGCTCCCGTTATCGCCGGTGAAGTATTCGTCACCATAGTACTGGTCGAGAAAGTTCCACCCGGCGCACACTCCGTCGCTCACCAGCACGATCGCGATCTGCGGGATCGACCGATCGGAGCTGACCAGGTGGAGCAATCCGCGCGCATCGACGTAGGCGCGGCTGCCGTCAGGCCAGGTGGCGCGGGCGAGCCGGATCTGGGTGACCGCCGGCGAGGACACGGGTCTCAGCGGGCGCAGCTCGTCGGTTTCATTGCGCGTGGTTGCGCGCCATTCCAGCTCGCCGGCTCCCGAATCCAGGCCGAGACGAATGATGCGATCGGTGCGCAACTGGAGCACGATGCCGCGACTATCGGCGGCCACCCCGATGGCCTTGATCTTGTTGATATTGGCGCGCACACTCTTCATGACCAGTTGAACCGGCTCTCCTTCGCTGTTGATGTGGGTGAAGGCTGGATCCCACCAGGAGTACCACGCCTGGCGGTACGGGAGGTTGATGAACGCCGGCCTCGTCCAGCCGGATCCTCCGACGGTGGCAACGAGCAGCAGGTTCCCGTCGGGAGAAATCCTGAGGAGGCGATCGATTTTCCCGATCTCCCCGACGATCTCGATCGTTCTGCAGGTTGTGAGATCGTGGATGCCTCCATCCTGCGCTAGTCCCCAAGGACCGTCGGATCCTTTACGGTCGAAGATCGCGCGCAGTGCGGGCTGCTCCGTCTCGAGGGTGACGAAAGCCGGCTCGCGGCAGTCGCGCGCCAGCAGATGGTACTGGCCGCGCGCCGAGCCGCGCCAAGTGCGACCGAACAACCATCCCAGCGCGTTCGGCACGCGGCTCGGGGGCGCGATTGCGGTGCCGCTCCAGACGTCGAAGGATTCCACGTTGAAATCGTGCAGCATAAAGAGGGCGCCCGCCTGAATGAGAAACGCACGCGGTGGAAACCTCGTGGGAAAGATGGTGTTGTACACCAGCTTGCCGGATTCGAGGTCAACCCGGGTCAGGACCACGCGTGCCGTGACATTATCCCGCAAGATGAGCAGCGCCGAACCTTCCTCGTCGGCGGTGATGAAGTGCAATGTTCGTGGCGCGATGCCTGAGGCCACCTGGCGCGCACCCCAACCGGGTCGATCCCAGTGCAGCAAGCGCCCGTCGTTGGTGAGGCCGATCATGCCGCCGCCGTCACCGGCCTCTGCGAGACGCTGGGGTTTCGGTGTGTAGGAGAGGCGCAGCGGGAAGGGATGAAGCGCGAAGATGTGCGGCAGGTCTTCCGATTCCAAACCGCCGGTCAGCGGCGGCGAGAGCCGATGTGCTCCATCTTCCGGCGCGAGGATCTGCTCCAGGGACAGGGTGGCTTCCTGCAGGGCCTTGCTCCCCATGGCGCTGTGCCGGCTCAACCGGTAGCGGCCGTGACCATCGACGGTGGCGACATAGACCTCTTCGGGCAGCTCTCGACCGAGGGCGTTCGTGAATGCCGGGTCGGCGAGGGTGTTCTCGTGGGTGACGATGATCACGTCGAGCTGTCGGCTAGATGTCGCCAGGCGGTCGATCAGGCGGGCCAGGCACGCCCTGGGATCGGGATCGCTCTCGAGCGCCTCGAGCAGGGCTTCGAGGCCTTCGCGGCTGGTCAGATCGAGCTCCACGACCTCGCAACCTGCCGCCCGAAAAGCATGGATCTCATCGCCTCGCTCGGCGGTGGCGGCCAGTGCGAGCGCCACGGCGGCGCTGTATACCCGGGGGATACCCCACATGCGGATGCCCACGTCCACGAGGATCGTGCGCGCGCCCTGGGGCTCGCGCGGGGGAGCCTCGCGACGCAGATAAAGGGCTTCATTGAGGGCGATGCGCACCGCCAGGGTCAGGTCGTCGTTGGCCAGCTCGCTGATGAGCAGCCGGTCGAGGGGGCCGCGGTTGGAAATGTCGGTGACGCCGCCCGTGGGGAGATCCTCGCGATCGGCCACGCGCCGCGGAATGTGGGTGACCGCCATCAGATCGCGCGCAAGGCTGGCCATACCGCCCAAGCGGGAGTCGTTGCGCAGTGCCTCGAGCAGCCGGCGTACCGCGTCGCGCGGCGGTTGATCAATGGGGGCCGGCTTCGGCGGGGCATCGAGGCCGGTGCGCAGGCGGCTGTCGATGTTTGACGTGACCGTACAGAGCACCGCCTCCAGCAGGATGCAAAGCACCTCGACGAGCTCGCGCGCCGCTTGCCGGTCGGCGTTGGCACTGTCCATCAACCCTCCGGCGTTCGCCTGCAACCCCTCCGGCTCGATGCCCCGTTTCAGCGCGGTAATCACCTCGCGCGCGGTGCGCGGATCGCCGCGCTGGCGGCACGTTCCGAAGAAGAGCTGCAGCACGATCGTCTTGTCGTGGGGGGTGCGAGCCAGGTCGTGGCAAACCCGGTGAAAGGAATCTAGCGCCTGCAGGGTCATCCGCGTCAGATCGACGAGATTAGCGCCGTGCTGGAACGTGTGCTGGGCAGCGAGGTGTTGGTATACCAGGTCGGGCAGAAAGGAACGGATCATGGAGGCCACATCGTCCACGGTCTGCTGGAGGGCGTGCGCGAGGCCGAGCAGGATGCCGGGACCGTTCTGGTCTTCTTTCCAGCCGCGCCGGAGCGCTGCGTAACCCAGCAGCAGCGCGTCGAACTCGGGCAGCCCCTCCGCAGCCAGGCCTTCGAGGCCCTGGAGGATCTCCTCGCGGAAGGCGATCGTTCTGCCGTCCCGCCAGGCGACGACGCGGCCGCGGTCCTCCCAGCGCCAGAAGGCGTGTGGCGAGGAGGGGCGCAAGTAGGCGTACACGGTAGAGCTCGTCATTTCACGGCTCCTCCGCCACGGTGGCGCGCACCGCCGCGCGGGTCGCCGCCATCCAGTGATCGGCGCGTATGTGGTCGGCGGTGCCGTCGGCGCGCAGGAGCGCCAGATCCCCCTGCTCGAGCCCGAGCAGGGCGACCATGACCTCGACGTCGACCGGCGGCGACCAGGCAGTGCCGAGGGGCACCGCGATCCCGCCGAGCTCGGCGAAGCGGCGCCCCCGAATCGGCGGCAGCGGCCGGCCGTGGACGACGACGCGGCCCACCGTCGAAGCCGCGAAGTGGAGCGGCTCGAGCCGCGCCTGCGGGGCGCCGGTGGCGTAGGCATGCCAGGCCCACAGATCGGCCTCCAGGACGGTGGCGGGAACGACCGGGCCGTTGCTCGCGACGAGACGCAGAGCAACTGGGTGCGGGTGCTTGCCGCCGAAGGCGGGGGCCGGGATGGAGGGATCCAGCCAGTGATGCAGGGGTGTCCAGTCGCCATCCGGAAAATGCGCTGAAGGGACGTGCTCATCGGCGCGGCGCACGCTGTAGCCTGCGACCACGAAGAAGAGCTCGAGTCCCGGAACCGTGCGTAGCGCTGAGAGGAGTGGTTCGTCGAGTGTCGCGCCGCGCAGCCACAGCCAGGCGTCCTCCTGCCGTACCTCGATGGAGGGCTGCAGGCGCAACGGTGCGAGCGCCGCCGCTGCGGCGCAGGGCAGGCGCGCTGTCCAGGGATTATTTTCGCTCACGACGTTGTTCTTCATCGTGCGGCTCTCCCGCCGCGCCACGCGGCGCGGCACATTCCGGCTAATCCTCGGCCTCATTCGCGCCGATTGCCGACCACAACGCTGCAGCTTTCTCCTGGAGGAAGCCGCGTGATGTGGCGTTCTGCACCCACTGGCAGCGCTCCTCGAGGATCGAGAGGCGATCGCGCAGCACGCCGAGGTCGGCGGCGTTGTCGGGGGCCGCGGCCGTGGCGTTCGCGGCTGCCTCGGCGAGCTCGTTCAGCTCGGCCGCCAGAGATTCTGGGTCAGGCAGTTCGGCGGACAGGGATCGGGGATGGCGCGTCGCGCCGGCGCCATCGTCCTTCGCGGCGGCACTCTCCTTTTCGATGGTGCCCTCGACGAGTGCGGCCAGGACCTCGCGCTGTTCCTCGCGTTCCCAGGTGTACTTGAGCACCCAGAAGTCGGAGATCGCGGCCTGCGTGCGGCCGCAGATCAGGGCGCTCGCCGCCACGAGCCGCTGGAACTTGATGGCTCTGCGGTCGGACACGGGGATGCCCGCCTTGCGCAGATTCTTGATCAGGTCGACGTAGGCGCTGCGCGCGCCGGCCAACTCGACCTCGGGAAGGCAGGCCTGAAGCCGGCTGGCTTCGTCTACCGAGAAGGCCGCCTCTTCCGGCGGGGGTGACATCTGAAGATCGAGTTTCCAACCGGCCAGGAGCACCTCGTCGAGGCGCTCGTCGGGGATGTTGTCGCAGCGGACGCGTACCAGAAAGCGATCGAAGAGCGCGGCGAGGGCTTCCTCTTCGGGAAGGTGGTTGCTGGCTCCGACGGCCATCAGCAGCGGCAGCCGGAACACCTCCCGGCCGCGGCGGAACACGCGTTCGTTGAGCACCGTGAGCAGGCTGTTGAGGATTGCGCTGTTGGCGTTGAGCAGCTCGTCCAGGAAAATCAGCGACGCCTCGGGCAGCATGCCGCGGATGTTGGTCACCAGCTCACCCTCGCGGAGCTTGCCGATGTCGAAGGGGCCGAAGATCTCGTTCGGCTCGGTGAAGCGCGTGAGCAGGTACTCGAAGGTGCGGCCCTGGAGTCGCAGGCCGAGCTCGTGGACCAGGGCGCTCTTGGCGGTGCCTGGCGGACCGAGCAGAAAGAGGTTCTCGCCGCCGATCAGGCAGATCCCCATGAGGTCGATGATCTCGTCCTTGCCCACGAAGGTGCGCTTGAGCGGATCGAGCACCTCGGCCGCCAGCCGCTGCCCGAGGTCGTGGTGTCGTAACTCGATCGGTTGCCTGTGCTCATCCGGCATGTCCGTCATCCTCTGGTTCTCCTCTATCGATAACCGGTTTCCCGGCGAGCGGCGCGGTCAGGTCGCCGTATATCCCCCGGGCCGCACGCACGGCTCGATTCACGCGGGGATCGCAAAGGCGCGACGTGTCGCCCCGTGCGATGATGCGATCCACGTAGAGCTGTCGCAGCGTGGGATTGTTGATGATATCGTCGATCGAGGCGGGTGTCGCCCCCTCGATTCCCACCGACGAGAGCGGCCACCGGTTGCCGAGCGTCAGGAGGGCCTCGAGCAGGGGATCGGTTGGGGTGATGCTCCTGCAAAGCGCCATCAGCCCGGGGAGATGGCGCAGGGACAGATCGACCGAGTACGCGGCGGCCGGCCCGGCAGCCGTGGTGGGGGGCGATCGTCCGATCTCTTCCCGGACGTGCAGCTCGTCCGCTTCGCGGTGCACGATGAACTGGCAGCCGCGGTAGAGCCGCTCGGCCGCCCACAGCGCCAGCGGCAGATCGAGCTGCGGCGCCTCGAAGGCCAGCTCTCGCCGGGCGATCGAGTCGATCGTGCGCAGCACCGCCGTCGTGCTCTCGAGCTCTTTTTCGGGCAGCGGATCGATGTCCGCGCTCACGAGCACCCGCCCGCTTTCGTTCAGGTCGATCAGAAACTGCTTGATTCCCATTGCTGCCATCCGGTTTGGTCGTCGTGTACATAAAAAGGGATTCAGCGTCGACCAGGAATCCGAATTTAGCATCCCACCATGTCAAAAGCCAGATCTCAGAAAACCCTCCCGCTCATGAATCCTCGAATGGCGGTGTTGAACGCCGGAAATACTATCACGGGTAACGGCGCAGGGAGTTATGGCGCCGGCCTGTTCTGCAGCGATAACGTCGCCACGATCGAAGGCAACATCATACCTCCACAACTATGTCAGTGGATTTTCAGATGATGCCTGCACCGGCGGTGGTAACTACTGCCGGAAGGGTGCGGTGACGCTGGTGAACAATGTAATCTTCGGTATTGAAGCCATGTTCGATGGCGGTGGGATCGAGGTCTTTGAGGTCGAATCGGCCGGGAGTGGGAGGATCGTTGCGGACCCTCGGTTTGCAGCAGAGAAGAGAGAATTTTACAGGACCACACGGTCTCGAAACGAAATCTCCCGGGCAACTTCTGAAGGATCGCGAAAGCGCTTCGCCAGCTGTATACCCTTATTATGGTCAGCAAAATCAAAATCTACTCTGCACTCGATATGTTTTTCGAAAGAGACTGCAGATGAAATAGTAGAATTAATAATATCAAAGTTTTTGCACAAAAAAGTTATGTCTCGTGTTAAATGATTTATAAGTGTAATTG
>Ga0190283_1001273_pt1 | contig 11648 bp, 7 predicted proteins | sample 48691801_MG_FD_161669 | JGI IMG/M metagenome (GOLD analysis project Ga0190283, IMG submission 161669) | Hydrothermal vent microbial mat bacterial communities from Southern Trench, Guaymas Basin, Mexico - 4869-18-0-1_MG | ecosystem: Environmental > Aquatic > Marine > Hydrothermal vents > Microbial...
CGACCACAAAATGAAGACTGATCGTAATCTCAAACATCAGGTCGATTTCCTTTCTAAACGCCTCGATGAAATGAAAAAATGATTCAAGAAGACCGATTACAGTTCAAAACTGTTTTTGCCTGGTGCTTTATCATCCTTAGCGGCCTTATAGCTGCCGTTATCGCCTTTTTGTCCCTTATCTCCGTCTGGGTAGGTCTCACCCATCTTTACCGGGCAGGTTCCTGGGTCCCCATCCTGGCAGGGATGGTTCTTTTCACCCTCGTTTCGTGGCTGTACTTCCGACTCGCACGAACTATACTCACCCACCGGAAAGAAGAGGGGGTAATTAATTCAATTTCTTAATCATTTTCATAAAAAGACCTGAGGAACTCCTCGTCCTTTGGAGATAGATTGAATTGGCCGGCGGCCTCCTGAATGAGCAGGGCAATACTTCTCCCCTCATCTTCCAGACGCCCTTCAGAAATCCACTTCACTGCCTGCCGCACCTTTTCACCCTTGGGCTGGATCGTGGCCATATCTTTCTCCCAATTTACCCTAACGTCCTCACTCATCTTCCATTAACTTGGCGACCCCTACCACCTTCTCTCCTTCTCCAAGGTTAATCAACTTAACCCCCTGGGTATTCCTCCCTATGACAGAAATGTCAGCCGCCCTTATTCTTATAATCTTTCCATGTCCGGTAATTATCATCAACTGATCCTGATCATTCACCTGATAGGAATATACTACTAGGCCGTTTCTTTCACTGGTCTTGATGGTGAACACACCCTGCCCCCCTCTCGCTTGGCGCGGGTATTCATCCGTCTTGGTCCTCTTTCCGTACCCATTTTCCGTCACGGTCAGGATCGTGGCGCCTTCACTGATTGTCTCCATTCCAACGACCGCGTTATCAGGCGCCATTCTAATCCCGATATTACCCGTAGCCACCCTGCCCATACCCCTCAATTCCGACTCTTTGAAACGGATCGACTTACCCTCCCTCGTGGTGAGAAAAATGTCCTGGTCCCCGCTTGACACACGCACCGCTATGAGCTCATCCCCTTCCCGGATTTTAACTCCAATCGTGCCTATGGATCTTGGATGACTGTATGCCGCAAGCTCTGTTTTCTTGACCAATCCCTCTTTCGTGGCCATGACCACATATTTCCCCTCCTCATAGTCCCTCACCGGGAGAATAGTTGCTACCTTCTCCCCCTTCTTGAGATCCAGGAGGTTCACAATCGCTTTTCCCTTGGACACCCGGCCTGCCTCCGGAATCTGATGGACTTTCTTCCAATAAACGCGTCCCTTATTACTAAAAAAGAGGAAATAGTCATGTGAAGAGGCTACAAACAGGTGTTCGACAAAATCTTCTGCCTTCGGCTTGACGCCGGTCATCCCCTTTCCCCCCCGGCGCTGTGCCCTGTAAAGACTGATCGGATTTCTCTTGATATAGCCCTCATGGCTTATTGTTACAACCATATCCTCCTCAGTGATCAGGTCATCCATATCAATGTCATCCACATCCTCAAGGATCTCTGTCCTCCTCTCATCCCCATATAGTTCCTTAATCTCCTCTATTTCATCCTTTATAATCTGAAACACCATGGCCGGACTTTCTAATATCGTATTGAACCGCGCTATATCCTTTATTAAATCCTGGTATTCCGCATCTATCTTTTCTCGCTCCAATCCGGTCAATCTCTGTAATCTCATATCTAAGATAGCCTGGGCTTGAATCTCGGAGAATTCAAACTCCGAAATAAGTCGTGCCTTTGCCTCTCTACCATCAGATGAAGACCTAATCAGCTCTATAACATCATCAAGGAATTCTAAGGCCTTTTTCAGCCCCTCAAGAACGTGGGCGCGCGCTTCCGCCTTTTTGAGCTCGTAAATGGTCCTTCGTATGATAATTTCCCGGCGATAGTTGATAAAATGCCGCATAAACTCTTTGAGCGCAAGAATCTGGGGACGTCCATTTACAATTGCCAAAAGAATAATTCCAAAAGATGTCTCTAACTGGGTAAACTTATATAGCCTGTTCAGAATAACCAGCGCCATACTGTCACGCTTGACCTCTATCACGATCCTCATCCCGTCCCTGTCAGACTCATCCCTTACTGCCGAGATACCTTCTATCTTTTTATCCCTAACGTATTGGCCAATTTTTTCTAACAATTTTCCCTTATTGACCTGGTAGGGGATTTCAGAAATTATAATCCTTTCCCTATCGTTTCCAAACGTCTCAACAAAGGCCCTTGCCCTCATCTTGATAATACCCCGGCCTGTGCCGTATGCCTCTAAGATCCCCTTTTTACCAAAAATGAATCCCGCTGTGGGAAAGTCCGGACCCGGAACGGTCTCCATCAACTCCTTTAATCCAATTTCGGGATTGTCTATTACCTTCTTAATCGCCTCACAAATTTCAACTAAATTATGAGGTGGAATATTTGTTGCCATCCCAACCGCAATGCCACCAGAACCATTGACCAATAGATTGGGTATCCTGGTTGGTAAAACCACAGGTTCTAAAAGAGATCCATCATAGGTCGGCACGAAATCAACGGTCTCTTTTTCGATGTCCGCGAGAAAATCCTGAGTAGCCCGTGTCATCCTTACTTCAGTATATCTCATCGCCGCTGGCGGATCGCCATCAACAGAACCAAAATTCCCCTGACCATCTATTAGCGGGTATCTAAGGGAAAAATCCTGCGCCATCCTGACAATCGTATCATATACAGCAGTATCGCCGTGCGGATGATATTTACCTATAACATCACCAACAACCCTCGCGGATTTTTTGAAAGCCCTGTTATAGTAATTTTTCAAATCGTGCATGGCGTAAAGCACACGCCTGTGAACCGGTTTCAGGCCATCTCTAATGTCGGGCAGGGCCCTCCCTACTATGACACTCATGGAATATTCAAGATAAGATTTTTTCATCTCATCTTCTATACTGACAGAATCATACTCTAAATCCGAAATCATTATTCTCTATCTCTCCAATCCCTTAAATGTCCAGTTCGGTAACTTCCAGTGCATTCTTTTGAATAAACTCTCTTCTTGGCTCTACCTTGTCACCCATAAGGATAGTGAAAATATTATCGGCTTCTACCGCATCCTCTACCCTGACTTTAACAAGGGTTCTCTTTTCCGGGTCCATGGTTGTATTCCACAACTGATCCGGATTCATTTCACCGAGGCCTTTATATCTCTGAATTCCAAGACCCTTTTTGGCCTTTTCCATAAACTCATTAAGGAGTTGTTCCGGATCTTCAATTTCTTCTTTTTCTCCTTCTCCAACCCTGAAACTACCCCTCTTCAAGTCGCAAAACCCATCACTTAGCTCCATTAACTGACGCAATTCGGGTGATGAGAGAAATTCCCAGTCCACCTCGAACCTGTGCCCTCCATTTTTAGTTTCTGTTACCGAGAATTCGTAATATCCGTCTTCTTCTCCAAGACTAATATCACTCACACTAAACCCGCCTTCTTCGAGTTTAACAAAGAGATTTTCCATAAAGGGCCTGTCTTTAAACTGGCGCTTATTTGTCACTCCATTTAAGACTAAGAACTCTATAAATTTGGAGCTGAAACCCTTTCTCGATAATTTATCAAGACGCTCAAAAAACCTCACAAGCCGATTGAGCATGATGATAAGTCTGTTTCCCGAAATTTCTCTTCCATCATCGAGAAGAACAGCCTCGTTTTCAGAAATACGCGTTAGAATAAAGTCATTAAATCCTTCTTCATCCTTTATAAAAAGCTCCTTTTTCTTATTCAACACACGGTAAAGCGGGGGTTGAGCCACATATAGATATCCTTTCTCAATCAGATCCGGCATCTGTCTGAAAAAAAAGGTCAAGAGGAGTGTGCGGATGTGGGCCCCATCCACATCCGCATCGGTCATGATGATTATTTTATGATATCTGATCGAATCGATATTATAGTCCTTCTCTCCAATCCCTGTTCCGAGGGCAGCAATCATTGTCCGGATCTCTTCACTCGATATCATTTTATCGAATCTGGCCTTTTCAACATTTAGAATCTTTCCCTTAAGGGGCAGAATAGCCTGATTCTTCCGGTCTCTGCCCTGTTTTGCGGAACCACCTGCGGAATCACCCTCGACAATGAAGATTTCACTCTTGACCGGATCCCTTTCCTGGCAATCGGCCAACTTCCCTGGCAGGGAATGATCCGAAAGAATCCCCTTTCTCCTCGCCAACTCCTTGGCCTTTCTCGCAGCCTCCCGGGCCCTCGCTGCATCAATCACCTTTGCCAGAATTGCCTTTATAACAGGTGGATTTTCTTCCAAAAAGGTACCTAATCCTTCATTCACAAGATTTTCCACCAATCCCTTAACTTCACTGTTTCCCAACTTGGTCTTGGTTTGACCCTCAAACTGGGGCTCAGGCAGCTTAACACTGATAACTGCTGTCAAACCCTCCCTGACATCTTCTCCTGTCAGCTTTTCTTTGAAATTTTTTGCCTGGGGAGAATTCTGCAGATACTGGTTGATACTCCTCGTTAGGGCCGACTTAAACCCTATTAAATGAGTACCCCCCTCTTGCGTATTAATATTATTCGCAAAAGTAAACAGGTTCTCTTTATAAGAGCTGTTATATTGAAAGGCCGCCTCTATCAGTACACCGCTCTTTTCCCCGGAAATGTAAATAGGTTTTTTATGAAGAACCTCTTTATTTTTGTTGAGGTATTCGACAAAAGATTTTATTCCGCCTTCGTAAAGGAAATCCCTTTTCTTACCGCTACGCTCATCCGCTATCTTTATGCGCAGGCCCTTTGTAAGGAAAGAAAGTTCCCGCATCCTCTTGGCCAAAGTCTCAAAATCGAAAACTAAAGTTTCAAAGATAGTCGAATCGGGCAAAAAATCGATCCTGGTCCCCGTTCTTTCCGTTTCCCCTCTTATCTCAAGCTTATTCTTTGTTTCTCCCTTTTCGTACATTTGAAAATAGACTTTTCCATCCCTATAGACCTCCACCTTTAAGTATTCAGAGAGCGCATTTACCACCGACACCCCAACACCGTGAAGCCCGCCCGAAACCTTATATGATTTGTTATCAAATTTGCCACCAGCATGCAGCTTGGTCATAACAACCTCAAGCGCAGGCATATTGGCGCTCTTATGCATGTCTACCGGAATCCCACGTCCGTTGTCGCGAATGGCAACACTGTTATCATTTAGCAACTTAATATCAATCCGGTCACAATATCCAGCTAAGGCCTCATCAATACTATTGTCTACCACCTCATAAACCAGATGATGGAGACCCCCTGAAGAGGTATTTCCTATATACATGGCCGGCCTTTTCCTTACGGCCGATAAACCCTCTAAGACTTTAATATCTGATGCTTCGTAAGTCCTTTCTTCTTCCATTACCTTAAACCCTCATTGGCATAATTAACCCTATAAATCCCTTATCTGCATCGCCTTTTAGGACACATGGCCTGGTACTCTCTGTAAACTCCATCCTGATCATGTCACTCTCCATAGACTGGAGTATATCAATAAAATATTTTGGGTTAAACCCTGCCTCGATTCTTTCACCCGCATATTTTATTTCTATTTTCTCCTGCCCCTCGCCCAGATCAGGGTTAGTTGAAATTAGGTCCAACAGGTCCTTTTCGAGCGTTATTTTTACAGCGCGATACCGCTCATTACTGAGAATAAGCATCTTTCTCATTGCCTCTAACAGCAACGATCTCTTTAATAATATAGGAAAAGCACATTCCTTCGGTACAACGGCCTGATAATCCGGAAACTTTGCATCGAGGAGACGTATAACAAGTACCGCATTCCCTTTCTTTGCAACACACTCTTTCTGCTTAAATCCTATTGAAACGGTCCCCCCTTCTGACGCAAGCCTGTTCAGTTCAGACATACCTTTCTTGGGAATCATCACCCCTTTTCCCAAATCGAGCAGACCAACGTTTGTAATCGCCTTATCGATCATTGATAGCCTGTGACCGTCCGTGGCAATCATCCTCAGGAAATCATCTCCATCATTGGAAACCCTTTCGGTAAAAACCCCGGACAAGTTGAAACCCGCCTCTTCTAAGGTTACTGCGTAGATGGTTTTATTTATCATATCAGTAAGTGTATCCGCATCTATCTCAACCATTGCTACACCTTCAGGTTCAATAAAGGCAGGGAATTCATCAGGAGCGATGCATGCAAGATCAAACCGAGCTACTTCATCTGAAATAAATACCCAGTTATTCTCTTTCATTTTTATCAGAAATGTTTCTGATTTGCTTTCCTTTAATATTTCAAACAGTTTTCTACCCGAAATAGTGATACTCCCTTCCTGGATAACATTGGCAGAAATCGTTTCTTGAAAACCGAGTTCGAGATCGGTGGCTGAAAGCCGAACATCTGATCCGGAGGCATCAAAAAGGATGGTTGAAAGAACAGGCATACTGCTTTTTCTTTCAATAATGCTTTGAACCCTTGAAACCGATTTTAAGAGTTCGCTTCTATCGATCTTTATTTCCATGGTTTCCTCCAGTATCTTAATATTATTTAATGTTTTAAATATAAAAAATAACCATAACAATAAGGGTTGTCAATTTGTCAGATACCGAGTTATTTAATTGAAATTAAAGAATAACTTCTTCGTTTATTCTAAAAAAAAGATAAACCATTTTTACAAAAATAGGGTCATCGCTTGAAATGAAAAACCTTTTAACAATTTTTGAAAAATTATTTAAACAATTTAACTTTAATTACTCTGTTTCTGGGCTATGACCATCTGTATTATATTGATATCATTTAAGATAGCTTTGTTTTGCGATTTCACTTTTTCGACACGTTTTACCGTATAAATAACCGTGGAATGATGCTTATTCCCAAATGCATTCCCGATTTCCTTTAAAGAATAGGAGGTTAACTTCTTGCTTAGATAGATGGCTATCTGCCTCGGATATGAGAAGGTTTTTCCCTTTTTGTTCGACAAAAGATCCCTCAGGGCTATATTGAAATATTTTGCTGTGACTCTTTGAATGTGACGTAGATCGATATCACTGGCGTGATTACTTTTTTTCTTTATGATCGAGTCAACGACGGATATGTCTATTGGACGTTTATAAGAGGAGGCATAGGCTTGAAGCTTGACAAGATATTTGATCAGGGTCTTTAAATTGTCTGTGGCGCCTGCTAAGAAAAAAACTACGTTATCAGATAGGACCAGATCTGTTTGTTTGGCTGATTTTTTGATGATCTTCATCTTGGTTTTTTGACTGGGGGCGCTGATTTCTGCTATGAGGCCCCACTCGAGACGCGACCTTAGCTGCGGGAGGAGGTTCGGGATTTTACTTGGTGGATAAGTGGCCGCTATTGCTAACTGTTTGTCAGATTCAAGAAGGGAGCTACAGAGGGCTAAAAATTCCTCCTGTGGTTTTTTGTGTTCGGCAATGAGATGTAAATCGTCGATTAAGAGAAAATCAGGGTTGCCGCCACTTTCCCAAAAATGATTAGCGGGAATTGTGTTCTCCGGGGATAAAAAACGGCTGATAAAACGTTCAGTGGAGAGGTACATAACATTTGCGAAAGGATCGTTTTTGATGACGAGATTGCCTATCGCATTCAATAGATGGGTCTTTCCGAGACTAAATTCACTGAAGATATAAAGAGGATTGTAGTTATTGGAGGGTCCATCTGCCACGTCTAAGGCGGAAGAGTAGGCAAGGCGGTTGCTGTTTGCTGTAACGAAACTGCCAAAGGTGCTCAAAGGATTGAGTCCTTGAAAGACACTTGTACCCGGACTCGTGGGAGCGTTCTTTTTTGGGAGGTCTTTTTTGTCCGAAGGTGAGGTAGAGGTAAAACGGATTTCAGGAAGGGTCTTTAAGTGTTTTCTGAAAACTGTTTGAATTTGATCTATATAATTATCCTGCAGCCAGCGGGCAACGAATTTATTTGGAACCTCGATTATGGCGTGATCCTGATCGATTTCTTTGAGTGATACCCCTGATAACCATGTATCGAATTCGGGTTTAGGGATGCCTGATTTGAAATCGTTTTTTATCTGGTCCCATATATAATTTTTTATTGTCATGGCAATGAGTTAGAATGTATTAAAGTTGTTTTACAAAATCACTATACCTTATAAAATCCTGAGCAGAATATCAATGAAAATCTTAATTAATCAGGTTCTTTGTTCACCAAGAAAAAAACAAAGAGACCATAAAACCATTCAGCTACTTATTTTTCGTGTTCTTCGTGGTAAAAGCTCTGTTTGGTTCCCCGCTTGTGGTTTTATGAATGCGGGATCAACGTTTCACCAAGACCAGTTTATCCAGCAACCTTGAATAGTCGTTTAAAATACTTAGAATTTCTGAAATAAAAAATGAGGAGGAGATTATGACATATTCAATTGCACTCGCTGGTAAAGGAGGCACCGGAAAAACGACAATGGCCGGTATGTTGGTCAAATACCTTGTGGAAAAAGGGAAGACACCGGTTCTCGCTGTTGATGCAGATGCCAACGCCAACCTTAATGAGGTGTTGGGGCTCCCAATCGCTCAAACCTTAGGAGATGCCAGGGAGGAGATGAAGACAGGGGTTTCTGCGGGCATGACAAAGGATATCTTCATGGAGATGAAATTGCAGGAGGCGGTCATAGAAACCGATGGCTTTGATTTGATCGTCATGGGAAGACCTGAAGGGGCAGGATGCTACTGCGCAGCCAACACGCTCCTGACTCAATCCTTGGAGAGGTTGATTGATAACTACAACGTTGTTGTTATGGATAATGAGGCCGGGATGGAGCATATAAGCAGACTGACAACAAGTGATGTGGATATACTCCTTATCGTATCCGACCCTACCCGGAGAGGACTTCAGGCGGCACATAGAATTGTTGAGCTAACAGATAAATTGTCTCTGAATGTTGGCCGCAAAATGGTCATAGTTAACAGACTCAGAGATGGGCAGTTCGAGTCTTTAGGTCAGGCCTTAGACGAGTACAAGCTCGAGCTTGCGGGGGTAGTGCCGGAGGACCTGGACGTACAGAAGTTTGATCTTGATGGGAGAGCCACAATAGAATTGAAAAAGGAAAACGAGGCCGTGAGAGCGGCATATGATATTTTTGATAAAATGCTGCAGGGGTGATAATCTGCATTGCCCATGAAAAGGGATTTTTCTTTAAGCGCTAAATCGTGCCTGAACGAAAATCCCAAAATCCAAAATCGTGCCTGAACATGGTTTTTGTTCAGGCGCTCACTGTATATTGTGTTATGATCTTAATCAAATACAATATATAGGATACTGAAAAAGCATAAAACCCCTTCAAATTGCTACAAAAAATACTTGACAATGAATTGAGATTCATTTAATTTAGGCCGGGAGACCTCAGAAGCAGAGGTGTTTTTTTTCTCTGCTTTTGTTATATTTTTCACAAGGCTTAAAAAGGTTTTTTGGTTAAGTGCACAACGGTAGAACCGATCGTGCCCCGGATTATAAACAGAGAAAAAATTTAAGTAAGGAGGTAAAATAAATTGGCTTTTGAGATTCCTGAACAGCCCTATTCTGGAAAAATAGGGGAAACCACAGTCGGAGCAGGCAGTAGCGCTGTTACGCTGGGAGGGGAAGATTCATACCCGTTTCATCTTTTCGAGGGGGATATGCCAAATGCCCCTAAGATTGCTATGGAAATTTGGGATTACGACCCTTCTGACGAATGGCCGGCAGCAGCAGTGGCGCCATTTAAGGATGTGATTTCTTCGCCCGAGGCCTGGGCAAAGAAATGTGTCGATGAGTATGGCGCAGACATTATTGTGCTTCAGCTTAAGAGTACGGATCCCAATGGAATGGACAGGGGCGCTGACGAAGCCGCAGCGGTGGCCAAAAAGGTTTCAGATGCGATTGACGTACCGCTTGTCCTATGGGGTACGGCTAATAATCAGAAGGATGAGGAGGTCTTAAAAAAGATTTCCGAAGTTTGCGAGGGGAAAAATGTTGCATTAGGACCGGTTGAAGAGGCAAACCACAAGGGTGTGGGTGCAAGCGCCTTAGGTTACGGTCACACGATTGTCTCTTCCTCACCCATAGATGTTAATCTGGCCAAGCAATTGAATATTCTTCTTGGAAATCTTGGTGTTACACCTGAAAAGATAGTTGTTGATCCCACCACGGGCGGACTGGGTTATGGTCTTGAGTACAGTTATTCGGTTATGGAGCGTATAAAAATGGCCGCCCTCACCCAGGAGGATGATAAGCTCCAGGTACCGATGATCAACAATATCGGCAACGAGGTCTGGAAGTGTAAGGAGGCAGGGGAGGGGATTGCTGAGGGTCCCACGATGGGAGATCCGGAGAGACGAGGAATTCTTATGGAGTCCACCGCCGCTGTTGCATACCTTTTGGCCGGGTCTGATGTCGTTATTTTAAGGCATCCTGAAACCGTGCGTCTTACAAGGGCATTTATTAATCTAATGATAGATGGCGGTCTTGCAAGCGATGTGGAGGAGATATCCAAGACCTTGGAGCTTGAAGAAGCAGATCTGATCGCTATCTCGCCTGAGCCCGATCTTGATTTTGGGGAGGCTGAGGCTGCTCCCAAGGAAAAGCCCGCCGCACCTAAGAAAGAGGCCGCTAAAAAGCCGGAAGTGGCTCCAAAAGCAGAAAAGAAAGAGGAAAAAAAGGAAGAGAAAAGGGTTGAAGTAAAGGCTGAGCCTGAAAAAGAGGCCAAACCGGAAGTGGATAAGGAGGCCGAAGCGAAGGCCAAGGCTGAAGAAGAAGCCAAGGCCAAGGTAGAAGCGGAAGCCAAAATCAAGGCCGAGGCAGAGGCAAAAGCCAAGACCGAAGCAGAGGCAAAAGAGAAGGCCGAGGCGAAAGCCACAGCAGAGGTAAAGGCAAAGGCTGAAGCAGAGGCCAAGGCCAAGGCGGAAGAGGTGGCCAAGAGAGAGGCAGAAGAACAGAAGATAAGGGAACAACGGGCAAAGGAACAGGAAGAACGGCTTGCCAAGAAGGCATCCGGTACTCCTGAAAAAGCTTCCATGAGCGCTGCAAAGGAGCAGAAAACCAAGCAACAAAAAACCCTTAGCAAGTTCAAACGGGTGCGCAGGTAGGGGTATCTAAAAAATAACCATAATAAACAAAATAAACATGAGGAGGAACCTCTAATGGCAGAAGAGAAACCAAAGGTAGTTAAGATAGAAAAGAAGAAAAAAGTGGTTGATCCTGTGGCAGCATCCATAGATGTTGCATCACAGGAGATGATAGCAAGGGCAACGGAGCTGAATGTAGAAACGATTTTTGACAGAGCGCTGACCATGAAACAGTGTAATATCGGTGTGCAGGGTATATGCTGTAAGAACTGCGCCATGGGGCCCTGCCGGTTGCCTCTTCCAAAAGGGGGTATAGAGGGCGAGGACACAAGAAAAGGGCTTTGCGGCGCCACCGCAAACACGATTGCGGCCAGGAATTTCATAAGAATGATAGCTGGCGGTGCAGCCGCCCATTCGGACCATGGCCGTTCCGTGGCAGAGGTCTTTCTCTCTGTCGCGAGAAAAGAGACAGACGATTATGAGATAAAGGATTACGACAAACTCCTCGCCGTGGCAGGGCACCTCGGTGTGCCGACCACCGTGGAGGTGGATGGCGAAGAAGTCGACAGGGATATGGACGAAATCGTGCTTGAGACGGCAGAAAC
>Ga0190283_1001275_pt1 | contig 11632 bp, 12 predicted proteins | sample 48691801_MG_FD_161669 | JGI IMG/M metagenome (GOLD analysis project Ga0190283, IMG submission 161669) | Hydrothermal vent microbial mat bacterial communities from Southern Trench, Guaymas Basin, Mexico - 4869-18-0-1_MG | ecosystem: Environmental > Aquatic > Marine > Hydrothermal vents >...
CAATGAATTTTGGAAGGTCACACAAGAACTTACAAAAAGTGTATCAGATCAAAGTAAGGGTAAATATTTTACAGCCGCAACAAATCTTATATTTGGGCTTGATATAATAGCATCGCTAAGGGGAGGCCAGAAACTCCTCTTTGATCTTATCGAGTGTCCAGAAGAAATTAAGAAACTAAACGATAAAATATCTGATGTCTTTATAGAATGCCTTTTCAGGTTATTTGACCTTGTAAAAGACAATCAGGATTTTTTTTCTGGATGGATCCCTGTTTATAGCCAGGGATGCAACCATCCTCTTCAATGTGATTATAGTGCAATGATCTCACCAAAGATGTTTGAAGAATTTGTTGTTCCGGACCTTATAAAGGTAGCAAGGAAATTAGATAAAAGTATTTATCATCTCGATGGTCCTGATGCTGTAAGGCATCTGGATATTCTTCTGGATATACCTGAAATTGATGCTATACAATGGCTTCCCGGGGACGGAGCACCTCCAGCGGTAAAATGGATCCCTATGCTGAAAAAAATACAAAAAAAAGGCATGCCTCTTATTATCTATGCTGATAACCCCAAAGAAGTTGAAGAACTAATGATCGAGCTTGAACCTGAAGGATTATTGATATCAGTTGCTGTAGATTCAGAAAAACAGGCAAAAGATATAGTAAATAATGTAGAAAAGCTTACGGCAAGAAAGGCCAAACCATGAAAATAACCTCAGTAAAATCCCTAATATGTGATGCCTACCGGACCAACTGGGTATTTGTAAAGGTAGAGACAGATAAAGGCATATACGGAATAGGCGAGGGAACCCTGGAAAACCATGAGCTATCTGTGGCAAAAGCCATAGAAGAGATAGGCGATACCATAATAGGCACCGACCCCCATAAGATAGAAGCCTTCTGGCACTACTCATACAGGGACAGCTACTGGCAGGGCGGGGTAGTAATAACAAGCGCCATGGCAGCCATAGAGATGGCCCTCTGGGATATAAAGGGTAAAGACCTTGGAGTACCCGTATATGAGCTTTTAGGGGGAAAGGTAAGAGATAGCGTACCTTGCTATGGAAACGGCTGGTTCGTAGGGGCTAAGACACCCAAGGACTTTGGAATAAAGGCTAGAGAAGCTAAAAAGTACTCCCTTATAGGCCTTAAATGGGATCCCTTCGGCATAAGCTGGCAGAATATGGAAAACGGCGACTTTAAAGATGCCATAGAATCGGTAGCAGAGGTACGTAAGGCAGTAGGGGAGAGCACCCTTCTACTTATAGAAGGACACGGACGCTTTAATGTCCCCACCGCCATAAGGATAGGAAAAGAACTGGAAAGATATGATGCCGCCTGGTTTGAAGAACCCATACCCCCCAATGACTTCGAGGGGCTGGCCCAGGTAAGAAAAAGCATAAGGGTGGCAGTAGCAGCCGGGGAGAGGATAACTAACCGCTACCAGTTTAAGACCTTTATGGCCATGGGATGCGCCGATTACATACAGCCTGATATAAGCCATGTGGGGCTGTTTGAGTTAAGAAAGATAGCGGCAATGGCAGAGGCCTACCATCTTCCGGTATGTCCCCATAACCCGTCAGGGCCTGTTGCCAATGCAGCAACGCTTCAGATCGCTGCCTGCACCCCCAATCTATATATGCTTGAGACCATGATAAATGATGTACCGGTAAGAAAAGAAATAGCAAAAGAAAAGCTAAAGCTAAAGGGCGGCCATATGATAATACCCGACTCACCGGGACTGGGTGTTGATATAGATGAAGATAAGATATTAAAATATCCCTACCGACCCCACAGGATAAGGCACTATACGGGTAACCTTACCGATATACGTCCCAAAGACGGGGTTGAATATTTTGAATTGGAAAGTAAGGGAGAATAATGAATAGGCTTACTGATACTATCTATTCCAGGGTTACAGATACCTTAAGAGAGGCCATATTAAACGGTGAATACAAACCGGGCCAGCAGCTTAAGATGAAGGACCTGGTTGAAAGGCTGGGTACCAGCCAGATGCCTATAAGGGAATCCCTGCAGCAGCTTAAGGGTGAGGGCCTTATAAGGATAATACCCCAGAGGGGAGCCCAGGTAATAACCATGGAGCCCAAGTTCGTTAAGAATATATGCGACCTACGCTACGCAGTGGAGATGCTACTTATAAAGGAAGCCTGCGAAATTAAGGACCTTTCCTGGGTAGGCAAGCTAAAAAAAGCCCAGGATGTGTATGACTCCCTTATAGATGAAAAAGACTCCATAAAGATAATCCAGGCCAACCGGGATTTCCATAAGGTACATTATGACATAGCTGACAACAGTGAAGCCCTGGGGGTACTTGAAAGGACAAATACCATACTTACCTTTATAAGGACGACATATGGATACTCAAAGGCAAGGATACTGCAGACCAGCAAAGAGCATAAGGATATAATAGAAGGCTTTGAAAAGGGTGACAGGGAGAAAGTTATAAAGGCTGCCTCCATTCATCTTGAGAATGCCAAGAAGACATTTTTGGAAGAGATGGAAGAAGATTAGTTAAATGGGTCCAAAGGAGGATGATAAATGTCATATAATCTTGAACTTCAGCATAGGGTAGCAAAGCTATATTACATAGATGACTTAAAGCAAGAAAGCATAGCCAGGAGGCTAAATATATCGAGATACAAAGTAAGCAGGGTGCTAAAAAGAGCCAAAGATAGCGGCTTAGTAAGGATACTGATTCTAAGCCCTGATAAGAAAAGACTAATTGGGTAAATAGGAGGAGTTTAAAGTTATCATAAATATATATTAGTCCTGGGAGGAAGAAATAATCATATTCACAAATTTTTATATATGAATCCATATCTTAAATCCCCTTAAGACCCTCCGATCTTCCTCCCATTAGTATAGATCCAATCCTCGGAATAAATTGATTGAATTAGAAGCTCTGCACAAAAAGTTTATTTTAAGAAAGGCTAAAACTCTCTAATATTAAATGCAGTATGGTATTATTACTGAGTAATAAATGAAAAATAAAATAAATACAGTAAAAGAACCTTCTAGAGACATACCGGTTATAAGCGAAGTCGATGTAGCAGTCATAGGCTCGGGCATGGCCGGCTCAGCTGCAGCTATAGCGGCAGCCAGGAATAGTGCCAAAGTCTGTCTTATTGAAAAAGAAAACTGCCCTGGCGGCCTGGCTACCCTGGGTCTGGTATGGTATTACCTGCCGCTATGTGACGGATATGGCAGGAAAATGATGGGAGGCCTGGCAGAGGAGCTGCTGAAAGCATCGATCAAATATGGTACGGGAAGGATCCCGCAAATATGGAAGGATAATCCAGATGGAGGGACTGGTACCCGGAAAAGATATATGGCAGTCTTTAATCCCGCATCATTTATTCTTTCTATGGAGGAACTTCTGCTGGAAGATAAAGTAGAAATATTTTATGACACCAGGTTCTGTAATGTATTAAAAGATGACAATTCCATAAGCCACATCATTATTGAGAATAAAAGCGGCAGGTGTGCAGTCCAGGCAAGATATGTGATAGATGCCACTGGTGACGCCGATGTATGCCACCGGGCGGGAGAGAAGACCGTATCCATGGATGATAACAGACTATCCGCCTGGTCATATTATTATGATGGAAGAGGCATCAAAAGGCATATTGATAAATTTAATCTCGATAGCGAAGTATCCGGAAGGACTTTTTCAGGAGATGACCACAGAGATGTTACCGATTTTAGCATAATGGGAAGGAAGGTCATCCTTTCAGAGATTAAAAAGAAAAGAGCTACAAACAAAGATATATACCCCTTTCTGCTTCCAACAATACCTCAGTTCAGGATGACTAGGAGGCTTGATGGGAAATATGTGCTTTCTGGGAAAGATGAAGGCAAATACTTTGAAGATACTGTAGGTATGACTGGGGACTGGAGGAAAGCCGGCCCCAGATACTCAATACCCTACAGGTCGCTTGTTGCAGTAAAAACAGATAACCTTATAGCTGCCGGCAGGTGTATCTCAGCATCCGGTGACGGATGGGATGTCACCAGGGCTATCGGGGTATGTGCTCTTACCGGGGAGATAGCTGGCACTGCGGCTGCAATGGCTATCGGTAATAGCAGCGATTTAAGAAAGTTTGATATAAGCAAGCTGCAGAAAAGACTCATAAAGCAAAAAGTGATAATAAATAAAAAACTGCTGGACTAAAGCTCTAAAAGAGGTAAAACATGCAAGAAAGAAATCTATATAAAGAACTAATAACCGCCATAGATGCAATAAAGGTCTTTGACACCCATGAGCACTTAACCTATGAATCGGAATGGAAAGAGCAAGACACCGACTTCTATGACATCTTTCTGGTATATATCGGAGGAGATCTTTTATCTGCAGGGATGGAGCAGTCTGATTTAAATAAACTGCTGGATAATAAAATAAGCCTAAAGGATAAGTGGGAAACATTTAGCTCCGTTTGGGATCTTGCCAAAAACACCAATTATTCAAGATCTGCCCTTATTATGCTAAAAGACCTCTTTTCAGCAGATAAAGTAAATTATGAGACAACTGTAAAAGTAAGCCAAAAGCTTAAAGAGGAAAAGAATGGCAGCTACTTTAATAAGGTATTAAAAGATAAGGCCAATATAGAATATATAGTAAATGATCTTGACCTGGTGGTAGATATGACAGGAATAAAGCAGCTTAAGCCTGATTATGACTACTTCCTCCCTGTCCTAAGGATAGATAAACCGTTAATGATAAATTCAGAAACAGCTCTTTTAGAACTGCAGAAAAATGGTGCCAATATCTATTGTTTTGATGACTATATAAGCTTTATAGACGGATCGATCCAGGAAAGGCTTGATGATATATACGGAATAAAGATAGGTCTGGCATATATAAGGGACCTTGAATTTAAAGAGACATCAAAAAGTCAGGCGGAAGAGTCATTTAAAGAAATATATAAGTCCCCAAAATACAATCTCCATAACTGGCTGGGAAGCGAGCATATAGGACTGGATAAGCTAAAGCCCTTCCAGGATTATATGGTCCACCATATAATAAAAAGAGCGGTAGAATATGGCCTTCCCATCCAGGTACATACTGGTATCCTGGCCGGTGCACCAAACGATATCACAAATGCCGATCCCAGGAAGCTGGTAAACCTGATACTTAAATATAAAAAGGCAAGGTTCGACCTCTTCCATACCGGATATCCTTATTCTGACGAGCTCCTGTGTATGGTAAAATCTCTTCCCAACTGCTACTTTAACTTCTGCTGGATGTCCTATATATCAAGGACCCTTTATAAGAATATACTTGATCTTGCCATAGAGCTTATTCCCTCCAGTAAGATATTCGGTTTCGGTGGTGACAGCAGGTATGTGGAGGCGAGCTATGCCTCTCTTTCTGTGGCCAGGAAGTCTGTAGCAGAGGTGCTTTATAAAAAAATAAGTGAAGGTTATTTTACCTTTGATGATGCGGTCACTTTTGCTGAAAGGATATTATCCAAAAATCCGAAAGCGCTGTATTTGAGGAAATAATATCAGAAATATTATTCAAGTAATTATAATCTTTAAAATCATTCCTGAGAATATGAAGTTATTTTTTTAACAATAAATAACATTATCGTATTTTAATATAATAAAATTCTTACCATAATATTTCTTAAAAGTGCTAAAAATAGCATTTTTAAGAAATATATTGAAGCACTGAATTTCAATCAGAAAGATCCCAGAAGAACATCCATTTACAGAATTTATAAAGAATGCTAAATTTCAATAAAGTATATTACAAAAAAGATTGAGGTTCTTTGCAAGAAACAATATGAATGAGAACCAGACTCACATAAATGAGATCTATGAAAAACTGGGTGAAGCTGAAGCCCATATAGAACAGGGGATTCCCATGATAGATAGTGAAGAAGTTTTTGAAAAATTAAAAAAGAAATATAAAAATTCAGATGGGACCAGGTTTTATTATGAATAAAAGGAAAAAAGATTTAGAAAAGAAATTGAAGCTGCATCAAAAGATCCTTTATTCATGAAAGATGTTGAGGAATCAATGGACAGTTTTAAGACTTCTGATATCGAAACTGCCAGAATGATTGATGCTGAAATAAGAAATACCAAAAGAAAGAGCATAGAAAGACTGAAGAAATTAAAAACAAAGATTTCATTTGACGAAAAATCGAATAAGTCTTTAAAAGATTTAGAAAACTCATAGATTCATTGGGAGATATAATAAAAAAGTTAAATATAATAATAGTCACATACAATAGTCTTGCATATATATCCGAATGCATTGATTCAATATATAATAATCCTCCTGATAATGGATTTAAACCAATAGTAGTGGACAATGCCTCTACTGATGGTACCAACCGGCATATCCGGAAAAACTATCCCGATATCAAGCTTATCACCAATGATAAGAACAGGGGATTTGCCGCTGCCGTAAACCAGGGCATAGATAGCTCCGCCTCCGATTACATCCTCCTTATAAATGCCGACTGTGAAGTATATGTACTCTGTAGCTCTATAGTGTCTTCCCTGGTCCCAAGAGAGCGCAAACGGTTCTTGCTATTTTCGATATCTTTAAGCATCTTAGACATTTCTTTGTCCCATTTTTCATATTCCTCATTAAGCTGGTCCTCAACTTCCAGAATATTGAATTTTCCGTAATTGTCAATGAAAATGAGACACTTTCCTCAAAAGTTTAGTGTAACTCCTAATCATCATTATTTGATAATGGTTTATTGATCCAAACAGCCTTAGGTAAAGCCATGGGTTTGGGCATCTTACCTTTAAACCGCTCTGGATGTTTTATAAAAGCTTCATTTAAAACTGCCTGACGTTTTTTAATGATCTCTTCAGTCCTGCCATAATGGGCATCTTCCGGCGTAAGAAATCCTATACCGGAATGGTAATGGCAGCTATTGTACCAATTAAAAAAGCTGTAGCAGAACGATCTGCTGTCCTGAAAGCACCCGAACCGCTTTGGAAACTGGGGCCGGTATTTTAAGGTCTTAAAATGGGCTTCTGAGTAAGGATTGTCACTGCTCGTATAAGGCCGGGAAAGGCTTTTTGTTACCCCCAGGTCGGCAAGCAGGAAAGCAACAGGCTTTGATGTCATAGAAGATCCCCTGTCGGAATGGATGACAAGCTGCTCTGGCTCAATCTCCTGCTTTTTGGCCGATAGTTCGATAAGCTTTTTTGCCAGGCCCCCTTTCTCCCTTGAGGCTACCATCCAGCCCACTACATAGCGGCTGAATATATCGATTATCACATAGAGGTAATAATAGGTCCACTTTGCGGGCCCTTTAAGTTTTGTTATGTCCCAGGACCAGACCTGGTTGGGCCCTTCTGCCAGAAGTTCCGGTTTTGTATAAGAGGGATGGATAAGCTGATCTCTTCTTTCCCTTACTTCATCGCAAGCCTCAAGGAGCCTGTACATCGTCCGTGTAGAGCAAAGGTAGCTGCCGCCGTCTAAAAGGGCGTGGTAGACCTCCTGGGGTGCCATATCGACAAACTGCCGGCTATGGAGCATATCAAGGACCTGCTGCCTCTCTTTAGAAGATAGGGCCAGAGGAGGGGTGTATTTCCTTTCCGGTTTTTCGGATTTATCTTTCCACCGGTAATAGCTGGCACGGGAGATGGCCAGACCGTCACAGGCAGCTCTTGCGCCTACATCTTCTGCCAGGGCTTCTGCTATCTCCATCAGCTCTCCTCTTTTTCCCGGTCGAGTGATATCTGGAATATCTCTGTAATTTTTTTTTGAGCCTCTATTATGAGCTGAGCCTTTTTTAGTTCCGCCTTAAGCTTTAGGATCTCCGTGTCCTTTTCCTTTATGAGGCGGGCAGCCTTATCGGGCCTTTTTGCCCGGGGGCCTCTATTTTTAGAAAGGGCATCCAGTGTGCCTCTTTCTGCCTGGCGGCGCCAGGTATCAAGATTGGAATAATACAGCCCTTCTCTTCTGAGAAGTGCCCCGATTTGCCCTTGCTCCCTTAAGGCATCGGCTTCCCTTATGATAGAGCGCTTGTATTCTGCCGTAAACTTTCTTCGGATTGCTTTCTCTGTGACTTCATTATCGGGGATGTTACGATATTTGTGTGAAGCTTCGGGTGAGGAAATTCCAGTCGCCCTACGGGCTCCCTCCATTTCCTCACCCTTTTTCTCAGCATTCATAACCATTAGTTCTTTCTCTTCCATCTATATTTCTCCTTCCCTTTCTACTCTAAACTATTTATAGGGAAGTGTCTCACTTATATTGGCACAGAGGGTTTTCTCCATGATTTATTTTTGCCTGAAAAAGTTCGATCTTTCTTTTGAGTCTTGCGATTTCACATTCAGTTTTAAAAAGGGTAAATTCATTTTTTCCTATTTTTGTGGCATACAAAGCTTCAAGGTTTTTCTTGACTGTGTTTTCAAGAGTGTCTCTTTCTGAGATCAGCTTGGCTAGTTCAGATTTTAAAGATTCTAGATTATTAAGTTTTTTCTTATACTCTGGAGTTTGTGTGATATCTGTAGTATTGCTATTTATTGGATCGGTCATAATCTTCTTATTGGAGGATAAATATATAATTTATTTAGTATTGTTGAAATTTTAACACTTTAAAATTTCTTTGTGAATTTATTATAGAGCTATATAATACTGTTAAATAATATTATCTTAATTATTAAAGGTCTAACCTTTAGTTTAAATCTGTGATGACAGTGATACAATTGCATGTATTACCGGAGGGATAGCAGAAGCATATTATGGAGGAGTCCCAAAAGATATTCAATCGGAAGTTTTACTTAGATTAGATAAAGACATGCTTGAAATTGTCTCTGAGTTTTATGATAAATTTATATGTTAACCTTGATAAAAATAGATACTGCAACCGGTCTGGGAACCAGTGAAAATTAAAGGTAAATTTGGTGGAAGATAAACGAAAAAAGAAATTAATAGACCTTGGAGCAGAGAGCCTGGCAGATGCTTTAGTGGAACTTGCAGTATGGTCAGATGCAGCCGATGATCTGGTTGAACGTATGATTGCTGCTCCTGAAGAAAATATCCAGCGTTTTAAGAAAAAGTTATCCAGCATAAAGCGGTCGCAGCGCTTTATAGGTTGGAGAGAATCTTCAGATTTTGCCGCTGAGCTTCAAACATTGCTGGAAGATTTAAGGGCCGGTGTCAGTGATCCCTCTGTCGGGATCGAGCTTATTTCTTTTTTTTATAAAGCAGACGGAATAGTTCTTAATAAATGTGATGATTCAAATGGTAATATCGGAGATGTATACCGAGTTTATGCAAAAGAATTATTTGAGGAATATGCTGCGCTCTGTGAAGATAAGGAGAAAGTCGCCAGTATCATATTTGAACTGAGCCAAAACGATGATCACGGAGTTCGGGATACCCTGGTTGATTGTGCTGCAGAATGTCTACCGGAAGCAATTATTCGATCTATAATAGTAAAAATTCAGGAACTGGTTAAGCGTGAAGAGGATGGATATAGAAAACGGCATAATCTAATTCTTATAGAATCTCTGGCCCGCCAGATCAAAGGCGCAGAACTTTTTAAACAAACACGGATTGCTTCTCAGGAGAAACTCTCAACGGCTGCCCATATTGACATTTCCCGTGTTTATTTAGAGAGCGGGATGTTCAGACAGCTCTTTTATGGTTAAAAAAAATCCCAGAGAATGAAACATACCAGTCTTATGAAAAGAATCAATTGCTGATAGAAATTTACACCGAACTTGGAGATGATAAAGGATTAGCCGAGCTTCTTTATAAAAAATTCAGTTCATATCACTCAATCGAAACACTTCAGGAGCTATTGAGTATTATTGGTAATAATAAAAAAGATGAAGTTATTTCAAAAGAAGTGGCTGCTATTATTGCAGATGATCAATTAAGCCTGGTCGATACTGAATTTTAATCTCAATAGGGAAAATTGATGAGGCAGAAAAATATTTTCTTAAACGATCTGATCAGCTTAATGGCAGATTTTACACAGGCCTTCTTCCGTTAGCCAAAGCCATGGAATCAGAAGGGCGCAATCTTGCAGCATGCATTATTTACCGAAGCCTGCTGAGTTCCATTCTTGAGCGTGGGTACATAAAAGCATATCCTCATAGCGTCCGTTATCTGAAAAAATTAGATAAATTGGCAAGTCTCTATTCCTGATTGGAATAATTTCGATAGTCACGAAGAATTCAAGGATCACATTTATAATAATCATAGCAGAAAGCGAAGTTTCTGGTCCAAATATAAATGAATAAAAAAACTTTAATATTGAAAGTTGGAGCATATCACGCTTATGTAAAATACTGGAACAGTAAGCTTGAATGAATTTTTATTATTAACAAATATGAATAGTATGTTAAAGTAGCATTATTGCAAGATATCTTATTATGGCAAAGAGGCAAAGAATAATTTACATATAAGTGTAATTGTGTTAATATACAATTTATATAATGCAATAGTTTAATTATTAAAAACCAAAAGAAGGAGATATTAATGTGTGAGAATAATAAAAAACTATCATATATAGAAAAAACAGGAAGCGCAATGAGAATTAGCCAAAAAATTAGTGAATTAGAAAAAAGCACAGCTCCTCAAAAGGAAATAGTAGTACCGAAAAGCGACCGATATATTGCAAAACAAATCATTGATAATAAAGATTTATCAGGGTCAATTAAAATAAAATCCATATAAGAATATTGAGTAGTTTTAAGGAATATTTAGCATTAAAATACAGGTCAACAAATTTGTTATTGGATCCGATCTATAATTCAATTCAATTTACTTCTAATGTTTTACAAGAAATTGATGAAAAAACAGAAAGAGATCTAATTGATAATCCATGGCTTCAAAGATTACGAAAAATTCATCAGCTCCAGAGTACATTCTGGGTTTATCCTTCAGCAGAGAATAGTAGATTCACACACTCAGTTGGTACGATGCATATTGCAGGTGAGTTTGGCAAGGTATTGTATGAAGACCTTAAAGAGAATTTTAAAAATAAATGTCCTTCTATGTGTTTTATTGAAGAATTTCTTAGATTGTGTGGTTTATTGCATGATATCGGCCATGGTCCATTCGGACATATGTTTGACGAGTCATTTTTGGAACAAAAATATCAGTTGAACCATGAAAAGATTGGTGAAAAAATAATAAATACTGAATTAGCTGATATTATTTTAAAAATCAAGCGCAGTCCAAGCGGATTTTTTAAAAAGGAAGAAAAAATAAAACCTGAATATATTTCTTATGTTATTAACAGGAGTGCTGTATATAAGACATCCTTTCCACCCTGGTTAAAAGCCCTAAGAGCATTATTTTGTGGTAAATTTTTCACTGTTGATAATTTAGATTATGTAATAAGAGATAGTTATTTTACAGGATATTCAAAAGACCCAATAAAAACAGATAGAATAATGTTTTATACTTCAATCAATAAAGAAGGTCTTGTTTTTGCTTCTGCTGGTAAAAATACTTTTAAACAATTTTTAAATATAAAATCGGATTTATACAATAGTATATATTTTCATAGAACAGTCCGTTCTATTGATCTGGCTATTGAATCAATTTTTTATAAAACAATGGAAAGATTTTGTAATTTTAACCCTGTTGAAAATCTAGAAAAATATTTAGATATAAA
>Ga0190283_1001276_pt1 | contig 11612 bp, 10 predicted proteins | sample 48691801_MG_FD_161669 | JGI IMG/M metagenome (GOLD analysis project Ga0190283, IMG submission 161669) | Hydrothermal vent microbial mat bacterial communities from Southern Trench, Guaymas Basin, Mexico - 4869-18-0-1_MG | ecosystem: Environmental > Aquatic > Marine > Hydrothermal vents >...
GTGGGATCGTTCCTCTGCAGTGTCCCGGTCGGATCATAGCCCGCCATCCTTATCTCCCGGGTTATCATGTCCATGGATGCCCGCGCGGTTTGAATCATCTCGGTAACCTGCTCCTGGACGGCATAATTTTGCTGTTGGCTGATAAAGGCGGATGATGTGGCTGTAATCACGATCAGCGCAATCACCATTGCAACAAGGAGTTCGATCAGGGTAAAGCCCTGCTCCCTCTTTTCTACGGAACTGTCCATCATCGCCCTCTTATTTTGCAAGGATCGTTTTAAGTTCAACCGAATGGTTATCGGAATCCCAGAACGTGGTTACGGTAATCATCTTCATCCCCGAAACCGGATTGTCCACGTCTGTTTCTGTGACCCTCTTGTATTCGGCATACCCCGCAATAGAATTGTAATCCTCGATCACCGTCGTTGTGGTTGCCGGGGTACCTGAGTAGCCTAACCTTCTCATATCTTCCATCCCGTCCTGCGCCAGGGTCGTGGCGGTAGTCAGGTCATTGCTGAACTTATTCCCCTGGATGATCGCTACGGTCAAGGAGGCCATCCCGAGCAGCCCTACTGAGAGAATCACGATTGCAACCAAGACCTCGATAAGGGTGAACCCGTTATGAGACCTTTGAAAAACGTCCCCTTTCGCCCAATCTCTGCGTTGCATTCGAATTTTAATCCTCGAAATATTCAATATATTCCTGTGGTTAAAATCCTCATGCGTCTTGATCTTGAACGAAATTGAACATTTTTCTAAGGTCTCCCCGTTATCCCTCTCTTCTCTGATGATCCTATGCGGTTTTCGAGGTTTCATGCCAAACATATTAAGCAAGTTCTGTGCCATGGCTTATTATTTTAATGTCTTTCATTGTTAATAAAGAGAAATATTGTTTAATATTTAATATTTCAGTTTGTCCCCGGGTTCCCTTTGCGGTTATTTGTTAAGCTATTTGCCAACTGTAAAATTACTTTACAGTCATAGGCTCATGCAAAGAAAAAAAGACTAACGGCTGGTCTCATAATGATTTGACGGGAAGATAGAGGCTTTAATCGCAGCTCAATAATTTCAGATCCGGCTTTACACCCCGAATTCACCTGACCAAAGCATTTCAAGAAACATCTGCCATGGCAAAATCTCAATTGAGGAATCAAGTCTTCTCGGTTGTTTTTCCAAAGACACGATAACCGCCCGTTTGACATTATGCTCTTCAAGCAACGCTCTCAGGCCTTTGGTGTGTTTGCTGTGTATCCTCGAGGAACCCTTTACTTCAATGGCCACATCCATGTCTCCAAGGATGAAATCTACCTCAAAGCCTGTGCTGGTCCTCCAGTAGCGAATTTCGAGTTCGGGGTTTCTATAGGCCTGATATGCCTTCAATTCCATTATAATATACTGCTCGAAGGAATGGCCAAATTCAGGTGTGCCTATTCTTGGGGTGCGACGAGCCAGGTAATTGGCCACCCCCACATCAAAAAGATAGAACTTTTCGGTCTCTATCAGACGCCGGTTTCTGACCTTTCTCCACGGCGCTATTCTATAACCTAACAATGTATCTTCCAGAATCTGGAAATAGTTTCTCACGACCTTTGCGCTTACGCCTGTCTCCCTCCCTACATTGGTATAATTCAACAGTTCCCCGGAAGTCAGCGCTGCGACACGCAGGAATTCGGCAAATGCCGGGATGTTCTGAATGATTGCCGCTGCCGCGATTTCCTCCTTCAGATAGTCGGCCACATACGATCTGAGGTCTTGAACGGGATCGAATGAAAGAAAATGGGGAGGCAGTAGCCCGGAAACAACAATCTGCTCCAGCTCGAAATCATCCGTCTCCGCATAGGTGAGCGGGGCCATGGTATATCGCCAGGCTCTGCCGCCAAGCAGATTGGCATGCCCTCGCCGCAATTTGCGAGCGCTTGATCCCGTCATCAAAAAGGAGACATCGGAGTTCTCTATGAGCCAGTGGATTTCATTGAGCAGATCCGGAACCATCTGGATTTCATCTATAACAATCAGGCCCCGATGCTCCTGGTAACGCTCTCGGAGTAATGAAGGACGAGAGGCATAATCCGCAAAAAGATCGGTTTTCAGCAAATCAATTAGGGGCGCGTTGCCGAACTTCCTGTTAACCCAATAAGTTTTACCGGTTTTTGCGAGGCTCGGGAGAGAATGTCTATGAGATGCGGGATGAGATTGAAAATCTCATGTGGGAAAAGGCAGGCCTGGTCCGTAACGGCGACAAACTGACAGAGGCGGCGGGTCGGCTGGACGAGCTCCTGGAAAAGATAGAGGGCGCCAATGTGGCAGACAGATACATGGCTCAATACAATATGGAATGGAACAATATCATCGATGTGACCAACCTGATTACCGTATGCAGGATGGTCGTAAATTCGGCGCGCTGCAGAGAGGAGAGCCGGGGCGCCCACTACAGAGAGGATTTTTCGGAGACCGATAACGAGGATTGGTTAAAAAATATCTATCAGAGAAAGGGGGACGGATTTCAGCTCGAGTTGACGCAAAAACCTGTTGTCCTGAATCGTTTCAAGAGGGAAGAAATAGAAGACCGGTTTTTTGAAAAAGTCAAGAGATAGTGATTCCGACGTCTGGGGTGTGTACCCAATGAATAAAGACCCGTCGGAACAGGCCCCTGAGAAAAATAGGTATGAAGGGTGAGCTATGGACCTGTAACCGCGTATAGGGTTTTGTCGTCGTGACGTAAAGGTTCAAGTGGTCCAGGATCTATGCTTGTTGGCATTCTGCTTTTGACAACGTTTTCGGATATGCCATGGAGGGCTGATGAAAAACAAGATGATCATAACAGCTGCGGTTACAGGTTCTTTGCCTACAAAAGAGATGAATCCGGCTGTTCCGTATACGCCCAAGGAAATCGCAAATGCTGCCGTGGAGAGCGCAAAGGCGGGCGCCGCAATCGCCCATATCCACGTGAGAGACCCGAAAACCGGGGTCCCTGCGTTCAAGACAGGGCTTTTCAAAGAGGTGCTGGACCGTATTAGAGATCAATGCGATATGATAGTAAATTTAACCACCAGCGGGTTACGTTTGAAAGGACCTGATATCATTTCCCAGAGGCTGGCCCCCGTTTACCTGAAACCCGAGATCTGTTCTTTTGACCTGGGATCGATGAATTTCGGCGACCGCGTTTTCAGCAATTCACCCCAGTGGGCCCAAGAAGGCGCGAGATGCATGCAGGAAAACAATGTGAAACCCGAAATAGAAGTATTTGATGTCGGACATATCCATCAGGCTATCGATCTCATAAAGAGGGGATTGGTTGAGCCCCCTCCATTTTTTCAACTCTGTATGGGAGTGAAGTGGGGCATTGAGGCATCTCCTGAGAACCTTCTATTCATGAAAAGTAAGTTGCCGGCGGATGCTGCTTGGAGTGTCCTCGGGATAGGAAAGACTCAGCTTCCTATGATTGCCATAGGCATCATTTTGGGCGGCAACGTCAGAGTGGGTTTCGAAGACAACATCTATATTAAAAAGGGGCATCTGGCCAAAAGTAATGCCCAGATGGTTGAGATGGCCGCTGACCTGGCTGAACGTCTCGGTCGAAGCGTGGCTACACCCGACGAAGCGCGGCGTATGCTCGGCATTAAGGAGTCAAAATAAGCTGGAAATCGCTCCCCGTTCATCTGCTCTATGAACCATCACTTGGGCTGTTCGGAGCGATGGTGATGGTTGTATTACGTAAAAAAATGGGGGCAAATCTTGATTAGGGTAATAAAAACGCAAAACTTGCCTCTCGCTGAAGACTAACGGGATTTCTGCGCGACCATAGACCATTTCTAATCCTCTTTCCTCTCTCGAATGGTAAACAAAGGTCGGAGATCGTCCCGGTTGAATCCCCTTGGACATTATTTGTCTGGTCCTATTTTTCTTTTGTTTTAACAGAACCGTCAGGATAAACTGGGTAAAGATAAGTTTGGTTGCATTAATGCCTTAATCAAGGCGTGACACCAATTTCGCTATGGGCTCCGGTGTACTCTAACGTAACATCGGGGTTTACCTACCTTCTTTGAGGAAAACTCTGTGGTATTCCTCTTCGGCAAGGCAGGTCTTCAGCAACAGTGTAAGAAGATCAAAAAGCTGCTCCATGTCTCCCTGTGATATCCGCTCCCGAATGAGGGCCATGCACTCGTCATCTGAGAATTTCTGGAGATAATATGTCAGGGTATTTTCATCCCCTTCACGGTCAAAACCGAAACCAACAAGACCATCATATTCTTCTACAAAGCGGTGAGTATGTTTTGTCATCAGAACCCCATAGACTGGTTTATCAGGATTACAGATATATCGGTCATCATGGGCCTGCGGTGAAGGATTACCGTAACCCGGCAAATGCGCTGCGGGGCATTGCAGTCATTGCATATGCCGGTCTCGGCGCAGGGCGTTTCCATACCAAGGCTCTTGGCCCTCATGGGTCCGGCAACATCTCTGACTCTCGTTAGCGCCGATTCGAGATCAGGGGTAACCTTGTTCATCCCTGCAATGATCAGGACTTTCTTTGGGCCAAAGGTCATTGCATCGGTCCGGTTGCCTATGCCGTCCACATTGATTACCTCTCCGGTGACTGAAATGGCATTGGCGCTGCAAAGGAAGCAATCACACCTCCCCTGCTGAAGGCGTATTCTTAGATCCTCTTCCTTGGTAAGGCCTGTTTGCCAGTGATCATATACAGTTTTATCGTCAGTCTTCAACTTTTCTATTATCCCCAAAGACCTTGTGGTATCAGACCCCCCGAATCCAAAGGTTTCATAATCTAAAACCATGCCGAGGATAAGGTCCTTTGCCTCATCAGGGGTAGAGACAAAATGGGCGTCAAACCCATGCTTTTTCAGATTCTTGACACACTTCTCCCCCAACTTCTCCCAGAGCCATGGCTGATAATTGTCCCCCATCATTAGACCTCCGTTGGTTTGTTATTGGTTACGCACCTTTATCAATTCCGCTACGATGCTCACGGCGATCTCTTCCGGCGTCTCTGCACCTATATCGAGACCGATGGGAGAATGGACCCTGTCAATATCCTGCTGTGTGAGTCCTTCCTCCAACAGTTTCTCATAAATAATATCTCTCTTTCGTTTGCTTCCGATCATCCCGATATATCTGGCCCCTGTTTTTAATGATTGGGCCAGAACGGTCTTGTCATCCATATGCCCCCTTGTCACTATCACCACAAAGGAGGATTTATTTATGGGCAGTGTCTCTATCGCCCCCTTGAAAGGCATGTAACGAATCTCCGCTGCCTCCGGGAAAAACCTGGGATCGGCAAATTCCTCCCGGTCATCGATTACCACCACATGGAAATCAACCAGGTTTGCCAGGGGAACGATCTGTTTTGATACATGACCGGCGCCGAATACATAAAGATGTGAGGTGGCCATGATCGGTTCCGCAAGGACCTCGACCGGGTTTCCCTCATCATCGTTCATGGAGAAGAGGGAGAGTTGTCGCGATCGCATAATCTTCCCCAGCCTTTTGGCGAGGAGGTCCTCTATTTCCTGTGCGTCTGGCAGTGAACCGGCCCTCTCCCCATTTTTCCCTAAGAACAGCTTGGGCGATTCGCCATCCTGCCACCGTTTCCGGTCGATGAGGGTTACAAGAAGACCACCACCTCCCTGGCCCAGACCCTTTCCTGCCTTCTGAAATACTGCGACATGGGTCGGGTTTAGGGCTGATATAGGTTCCAGAAACACCTCAACCCGACCCCCGCAAAGCATATCGGTTTCAGCAACATCAGTGCCCTCAAGAGAAAAATAGAGCCGGACCGGAAGACCGGCATCAAAGACCTCCCTGGCCTTCTCCAATGTTTGGGCCTCAAGGATACCCCCTCCAATGGTGCCGATAAATGAACCGTCATCCATAATCAGACATTTGGTCCCGGCCCCCCGCGGCGAGGGGCCTGCCTGCCGGATAATGGTAGCGAGCACTGCAGAGCCATCTTTTTCAAATAACTGGTCAAGCGTCTCGAATATCTCTTTCATAGTAACTTCCTAACCCGAAAAAACCCGAACTAAACAAAGCTTTTGCCACACGAAGGGCACAAAAAATGAGTTGCTAATGGTTTTATGATCTCTTCGTGTTCTTCGTGATCTTCGTGGTGAACAAATCCCTATCCGCAGATTACCTGTCTGCGTGCGGTCACGCACAGGCAGGCGCAGATTATTCAAACACCGGGTGTCCAAGACGTAAGGCGCAAGACACAGGGCGCAAGGAACTGAAACAGACTCCAGTATTCCCTCCTAAAAACGGGATCTGCATCGCGCATCCAATCCTTCAATCCCTAAATCCCTCAATTTTTGGTTTCTAAATATTCTTTTCTCAATAAAGAGCCCATCACCACACGTTCTACCGGTGCATGCGGGTCCTCAATCAAGAGACGGGCCAAGGCTCTCCCTTGTTCCTCAGAGGCGGGAAGATCCAGCTTATTCAAAAACGCAATCCTTCTTGCGGAATCAGGGGCGCCTTTGAAAAGACCATTGGGTGACTGAAAGACCCTGGCAAGCGCTGCCGGTGTAATGGGTTCTCCATCTCCAAGGCCCGTGACCTCTCTAAAAGGCCCCGGCCTGAAGACGATCTCTGGATTCAAGGGCCTCCCCATGGCCTCGAGACCTATCACGGCAATTACCATGGTCGCGGAAGAGGGAATTACAGGCTCATGCGCGGCCGGCGCTTTGACCGGCCGCCCTGCAGCGCCATCTGCCTCTATAATTACATAATCGACCTGCAGGTCCAGAAACAAGGAGTCTGCCATGGCCCGAGTTATCCCTTCAACCTTGCCGGATTCAAGAAGCCCTTGGCTTACAAAAATATGTCCCTCTCTTTTGAGCCCCTCCTTCAGATCTTCATAAGAGGGAGAAGCGGAAGGAGAAAAAACCACACAGGGAGCGCGATTTGCCTCTATCTGCCAGACCTTAGTAGTGGTGGTAGTGACTACTCTTGTTCCAGCCTGCAGCAGTTCCTCAGCTAAAGCAAAACAGAGGGAGGTCTTTCCTCCTCCACCTACAATGGCTATATGCTCTCTCGGTCTGAGGTCCAATGCAGAAATCAACCCCATCCGCAGTTCCGAGATCCGGCCTCTGTCCTTTTCACCCATCCCATTCAATACCCAGTGCCTCAAGTGAGTCCCGCCATCTCAGGCGGGATGACTAAAATGCCTAAAGTTTGAGGTGCCTAAAGTTAATGTTTGTTTTTTCACGCATTGGCGTGATCGGAGTCTTCGCTTACCTGGATGTTCATTTCTTCCTGAGAACCCTGCTATCCCCGACCCTGACCGTTATCTGGGATAAATCAAAGTACTCTATGAGGGGGATAGTATATTTTCTGGAGGTGCCGGTCATCTCTTTGAACTGTGGTGTCGTTATTTCACCATGCTTTTTCAGGAAATCAATCAGCCTCTTTTCCAAATCTTCAACTGCCCTGCGATGAAAATAAAGGTCCTCCTTTATCTTCAGTAAAAGTCCTTCCTTTACCATAACTCCAAGGACATCAATCGCCGTATTCCCAGAGAAGTCCTCCTTCAGATCCTTGAAATAGGGGGGCTGGAGCCCGCCTTTGGCATAGATCTTTTCTATTTTTTGCCGCGCCTTCTCCTGGTCCTGGGCTAAGGTTACCCTGTGCTCTTTCAGGCGGACAACCTCTTTTTCCTGGACTATTATTCCATCTTGTGAGAGCTGTTTAATAATATAATTGAACAGCTTTGGATTTCTTGAACCGGTTGTCCTTGATCTTAACTCCTCTTTGATTAAACCTGTTTTTAACGGGAAGTTCTTGTGATATCCGCCAATGGTCTCCAAGACCTCATCCTTAGCTTTGTCTAAAAAATCGGCATGGATCAGAAGTGATCGTTCAAATTGGATAACTCTTTTTTGCGCCTTAAGCGCCTTGAGGGGTTCTGCTAACTTTTTCTTGCTCATATTTGCCAAAAAAGAAAGTCCTGATTCCTCCACTCCATGAAAGCGACTTAGAGAGACAAATAGCTCAAGGACTTCTTTCTGTCCTCCTGTATGGAGAATCTTAAGCTCAGACAGGACCGCATCTGAAAACCGCTTTTTTTTGTTCGGCAATGGGTTCAGGATCTCCCCACCGCCTATTGTCTGTACCGGGGAATAGCTCCTGAGCACGTAACGGTCCCCCTTCAGCACTGCGGTGGGGGCATCAAGCCTTATCTGTGCAAAACAGGTTTCCCCTGGATTAAGTTCGTCCCTGTCTAAGAGGATCAGGGTAGAGATAATCTCTGATGTGCCGGCATGGAAACGGACCTTGGCCCTGTTTTTCAGCTTGCGAGGGGCGCTCGAGAGATGGTCCAAAACCACATCCACCATATATGTCGGTCTCAGGGAATCTTTGGAAGCTAAGATATTCCCCCTTCGCAGCACCATCTTCTCAATCCCCTGCAAATTGACGGCGGTCCTCAGACCCGCTCGCGCCTCCTCGACCTCCTTATTATGGACGTGCAACCCCCTTATCTTGGAGGAAATGCCCTGAGGATAGATGGTCGCCTCATCACCGGTTCCGATGGTACCGGACACGCTGGTCCCGGTTATCACGGTGCCAAAGCCCTTCATGGTAAACACACGGTCGATTGGGAGTCTGAAGAGATGCCCCATGTCCCGTTCGGGGATCTCTTCCACTAATTTATCGAAGATTTCGATCAATCCCTTCAGGCCTTCTCCGGTCACAGAGGAGACCTCAACAACGGGGGCATCGGCTAAAAAACCATCCGAAAGGTACTCTGAAACATCCTCCCTTACCAGGTCAAGCCAGTCCTCATCCACCATGTCGATTTTGGTCAGAACAACAATCCCGTGCTCGATTTTCAAGAGTTTACATATTTCGAGGTGTTCCTTAGTCTGGGGCATAACCCCCTCGTCAGCGGCAATGACTACCGCAACAAGGTCAATCCCCGTGGCCCCGGCGACCATGTTTTTTACAAACTTTTCATGACCCGGCACATCAATGATCCCGAGCAGCTTGCCCCCTGGCAGTCTTAGATGGGCAAACCCAAGCTCAATGGTAATGCCCCGTTCCTTCTCTTCCTTAAGGCGATCCGTGTCGATCCCGGTAAGGGCCTTTATGAGGGATGTCTTCCCATGGTCAATATGTCCCGCTGTGCCCAAAACGATCTGTTTCATGTTAAACCTTTTTATACGAATTGAGGAATTTAGGGATTTAGGAATTGCGAATTCTTATAAACAATTACACCTAAGTTCATTGGTCCAAAGACCGAACCTTGCGACTTTTTATGAGACCATCAGCAATAATGCGCCAGTAAAGTTCTTTTTACGGGTAATTTCGAATTTAGTACCTATTTATTGAAATCACATTGTGTTTGAGTATGATTTATACCATGGCCAGCTTGAATATTTTGAGGAATTCTTTAAATGTTTAAAAGACCTATCAAAAAATGATTGAGCGAAGCGACTTCCACAAATATTCAATAGTCAATATTCAATAGTCAATTCCGGCTTCGCCGGGTTAGGAACATCAGCCCCCCGAGGACCTTATCCAAGAGCCACTTCTTCACAAAATCAAAGATCAGGTGGCAGTCCCTCATCATGGCGGTGATGGTGGGTTGGCCTGTTGAGCGGCCATAACCACGATAATCCACGGGCAGGAAGTTGATCCCGATCCGGTTGTAGGCGCTGCCCAGTTCATCATAATCTGCCACGATTTCCCCGTTTCCATGAAAAAACAGGATATTGGGCGCAGATTCTTCCTCCATGTGAAACCGGGCGCCTACAACCACGTCCATTTCAACGGGAATTAAAAGGTCCTCTCCCCTGTTATCTGATCCTGTGCCTCCCCATTCGGGTCTGGGATGAAACAGAAACGTGAGGATCTCAGGCTGATCCAGCTCTGAATAATCGATCTTTGAGATATTGACCAAGGTTATGCCCCTCAAATTTGTTCGCGGAATGGAAATACACTCTTGACAGCGAAGCCCTCTTTTGTCAAGATTATATCTGAATTCTCGTTCACCGGCAACCAAGATCTTCAGACCATAAATCCCGGCGTTGATCTAATTGGGGGAGCTGATTTTTGGAAAAACTGAAACAAGGAAGAAGTTCAAACGAAGAGGATGATAGCGGGCTCCAGACTTACGATGTTTCGATCTTAAAGGACCTTTACGATCTTTCAGGATCAGAGGTGATGGATAGAATCTTAGAGCACCCCGATCCTCCGGGATTGATCAAAAGGCTTCCTAATGAAGATTTTTTCTGGTTGGTAAAAAGGGAGGAAGAGGACTCCATGCAACTGTTGAAACTTGCCTCCCTGAGACAGTGGCAATATCTCCTGGACCTGGAACTGTGGGAAAAGGATCGCCTGGACCTGACACACGCCTTCCAGTGGCTGCAGAAGTTGCAAAGATCAGACCCCGAGCGTCTCACCAAGTGGTTATTCACTGACAACCAGGCCTTGGCCTATCTTTATCTCTTCAGGAGTGTGCATGTGGAAATAAGAGATGAAAATGAGGCCTATGACCTTGAGCAAGGGTTCATTACCCTTGATGGGCTTTTTTATATCAAAATCCTTAAAGAGGAGCAGAGGGAGACGGTGGAGGGAATTCTAAAAACAATGGCCGGTGAAGATCTTCTCAAATACCACTCCCTCCTTACGGGTCTGGCCGGCGTGCTTCCCGCAGAGTTAGAGGAGAATATGTACAGGTTAAGAAACGTCCGCATAGCAGAGCATGGATTTCTACCTCGGGAGGAAGCCCTGCTGGTTTACGCCCCCCTGGGCCTAAATATCATTCAACAAAAAGACTCGCCGGAGATGGTTGAGCCCGCTTTTGATGAAGAGCGCCTTGACCTGGCCCCTTATACACCCTTCTACTTCTCTAAAAGCCAAAATCTGTTGACAAAGAGCGCTTCAAGAATAACCGATGCTCGTCTTTTAGACAGGATACGCCTTGAATTCGCCGGGCTTTGCAACCAGGTCCTCTCTGCTGATGGACTTGTAATCGATGACATAGACGTCCTAAGAAAGACAGGTCTGAAGGCGGCAGGGTATCTTAATCTTGCCCTTGAAGAGATGTCCGGCAAAGATATCGGGGCTGCTGAAGAACTTCTGAGAAAAAACCGGTTAATATCTCTCTTCCGGATGGGCTTTGGTCTGGCCCAAAAACTAAAATGGGAGGCGGAACGCTGGTTAAAGAAGAGCTGGTTTGATCATAATAGCATGGGTTACGGTTTTTGGGGCGATGAATGGGGGAATACACTTGCAGGTCTTATGGAGAACAGACCTCAATACTATTGCGGACCGGAAGGGGGGAGAGAATACAGAGACTTTGAACAGGCCTCTGACCTGACAGCCGTTCGTAAAATCCTCCATGGTCTGATTGGACTTGACAAGATGTTAGCCCAACTAACAATAACCTACCCTTTCAACAAAAAAGACTCTCAAACCTATGATCGGACACTCCATTCGCTTCTTTTCACTCTATGGGCCCGGCAGATGTTGGAGCTAACACCCTCTTTTGAGGCTATTTCTCTGAAACAGGCAAGGCGATTCTTTGATCAGCTCAGGAAAGGGGATAAAAGGCCGCCCTATCAGATGTTAGGGTTTGAAGACATCTTTGTGAA
>Ga0190283_1001277_pt1 | contig 11610 bp, 7 predicted proteins | sample 48691801_MG_FD_161669 | JGI IMG/M metagenome (GOLD analysis project Ga0190283, IMG submission 161669) | Hydrothermal vent microbial mat bacterial communities from Southern Trench, Guaymas Basin, Mexico - 4869-18-0-1_MG | ecosystem: Environmental > Aquatic > Marine > Hydrothermal vents > Microbial...
TACAAACACTACAAACACTACAAACACTACAAACACTACAAACACTACAAACACTACAAACACTACTAAGGGAGTTGTGGCTAAATAAAATACCCACACAAAATGAAAAAAACCAAGTTAAAAAAACTTTGTTTCTATATGGGTATATTATTTTCACGCTCCTCCCTAAGCTTTCGACAAGGACTGACTCGGGGGGCAAATCCTCGTCAATTGAGGGCCATGCTGAGGCTTGAAACAGCTCGTATTTTCTCGACACGCTGCCAGAAATCTCGGCGGGATAAGCCTTCGACAAGGACTGACTTGGGGGGCAAATCCTTATCAATTGAGGGCCATGCTGAGGCTTGAAACAGCTCGTATTTTCTCGACAAAAAACGGTGCCACAACTTACCACCTATCAGTTTTTTATAACTCATTGAATATTAAGTACAACGACACAAGCGGGGAGAAACGAATTGCACAATAAATCGTCCCGATATAATCAATTGGGGATGAGGTGTGAAATCAAACGGCTAAGTAACCACGATGGCTCTTTAATTAATTCGTTTATCCCCGTCATCAAAGTACTAAACAAAACGTTGTGCCAGTTTCAACAAACTGATAGGTGGTAAGATCATTAAACTTTTCCTAGTACCTTGTCAGCTTTGTCTGGTACTTAAAAAAGGCAATTAAAAAATCCTAAAAATTGCTATATTACTGAAAATGTTATAAAATAAAAGATACTATTGAACTATCAGAGAACACCAAAAAGATGAAAAAATTTCCGGTAAAATTTACCGCAAAAAATCTAACTGGAAACGCCGGAGTTGTTCATCTGGGCAAATTTGCCGATAAATTGCAACTTGCCTTTTACCTTGAAAAAATTTATCTCGATAGAACGAGGGCATACAGCGAACTATGAGGTAGCTAATATCGTCATGATGTTAATGATGGGTGTACTTGCTGGAATAAAACATATTAGTCACTTTTTTATTTTACGTCATGATTCAGTGATTCCCAAGCTATTTAATTGGGATAAATTTCAGGATAATAGGACGTTTGGACGTATTTTTTAATTATTTAACTCGGCAATCATTGCAATGAACTCCATCAAGTTGAAACAAACTTAAGGAAAATGTTTGGTCAAAAAAAAGGGTTTGGGCGTGTCACGCTGGATTTCGATTCAACTGTGATCGGAGTACATGGTTCACAAGAGGGAGCTGATAAGGGATTTAATCCCAAAAATAAAGGACAAAAGAGTTATCACCCACAGCCCAAGTTTTATTGCGGAAACCAAAGACTGTCTCCATAGTTGGTTCCGTACTGGCGGCGCGATTACGGGTAATGGAGCACCTGAGTTTATAAAAGAATGCTTTTCTCGTCTTCCCAAACGGGTATGGAGAGTGTTTGTTCGCGCTGAGAGTGGTTTTTTTAATGGTGCTTTGCTCGATGTTTTGTTCGATACAAAGAGTGAGTATCTCATCAAAGTCAACATGAAGAACCTAGCCAGCCTTAAAATGCTCGCAAAAATGACAAAAAGTGACAGGTAAAAAGGGGATTGAAAGCACTGAGTTCACCTATAAATGTGATGGGTGGAAAGCGTCGATTGGTTGCTATTAGGAAAATTGTCGATGCAACAACTGTGGGTACCCTTTTTCCTCTTCCACAATACGAAACGCAGTAACGAGCGAAGCGAGATAATTCTTTTGCTATGTCACCAATTTGAAGCTCAGCGCTTTCCAAATTCATAAGTGTTATGGAAAACGTTCTTTGATAAGAGAATTGGATTGAATGGTGTAAAAATCATAGGCCGCCTCAGGTACGATAAGAAATATTTTTGGGCTAACTCTGCTATTTTTCTTAACGAAATTTTAGCTTATAACTTGATGGTTTGGATGATGTGGCTGAATACCGAAACCCGTTTTCATGAAGAACCAAACACTATTCGAGCTTGGTTGATTCAGGTACCAGCAAAGTTGATCAGTCGAGCACGTCAATTAATCCTAACGCTTATCTATGATTATGTTTTTAAAGAACGTTGGTTGGAAATTGAAGACTCAATTTCCACATTAAATTTCGCTTGAGCTATTTCAACTGGCTTAACTTTATTCCCAAGAGGAATAAGGGATAATTGCGTCCGTTTTTTAGATTGATAGTTTTAATCAGCCTTCAGTGCAAGCGAAATCGAACGATAGAACTCAAAATTTTAACTTTTGACGAAAATAAACCCTCAATCTATAGGTCAATTTTAAAAATTTCTTTGAGAAAAAGACTATCAATTCTTAATTGCCATTTTTAGGTGGTAATTTTCGTTCGCTGTGGTGGGTTTCGTTCCAGTCTGGGTGGCTACAATCAGACAAAATAAAATTGACAGAGTACTAGATGAAGTTGTCACAGAGAAAATAAAGGGAGCTGAAGCACTAGAACTTGGTTGGTGTTTTCTGCGCTATCCCCAGTGATTCACAACGAGGATGATATAACAATATGTTACCAATTGGACTTTTACTTACTGGTGGTGTTGCGTATATGAGCATAAAAGCATACAAAAAGTTTATAGGAAAAGAAAGTACTGAGAAAAAAGTAACGCACTCAAAGGTCAAATCTAAGAAAACCAAACCATTGCCTACGGATTTGCGTCAGCAACAAATGGCAGATATATCATCTTCTACCACAGATAATGGTGAAATCAGTGAATTTGATCAAGAGACTAAAGAGATTAACTACTATCTGTCCATTTCGTCAATTGGGCTAGGGCTTGCCACTGCCGGTGCGTTGTTTTCTCCCTTCCTCAGTCTCCTAAGTGTACCTGTTAGTATCTATCTTAGTTTGCCCATTTTCCAAGCAGCTTATAAAGGCATTTCAGAAGAACGCAAATTGAAGGTGGCACTACTTGACTCCATAGCCGTCATTAGTGGGCTTGTTACCGGCTATTACTTTGTGACTGCATTTTCAGAGTTTATTTATTACACCGCCGCAAAGCTTTTGAGCAAAACGAGGAATAGTACCCGAAAAACTTTGATTAATGTGTTTGCTGAACAACCACGTTTTGTTTGGTTGCTAAAAAATGGGACTGAACTAGAAATTCCACTTTCAGACTTGTATGTTGGTGATATTATTGTGGTTAATGCAGGGGAAATCATACCGATAGATGGTATGATAACTAAGGGAATGGCTACAATAGACCAACATGCGCTCACCGGTGAAGCCCAACCAGACGAAAAAGGAGTGGGTGATAAAGTGCTTGCCGCCACCATTGTGTTGACGGGCCGAATTTATATTCAAGTCGAAAAAACAGGCCCAGAAACCATTGCCGCCCAAATTGGTGAAATCCTGAATCACACTTCCGAATTTGAGCTATCTCTCCAGACACGAGGCGAGCAACTGGCTGAAAAAACGGTTCTGCCAACGTTAGCGACGAGTACTTTAGCCCTATTGACTTTAGGGCCTTATAGGTCAGTAGCCGTTCTCTATGCCAATTTTTCAGAAGTCATCAGGGTTACAACCCCAATTGGTATGTTGAACTTTCTTAATTTAGCCTCTAAGGATGGCATTCTCATCAAAGATGGACGGTCTTTGGAATTGCTCAATCAGGTGGACACCGTCGTTTTTGACAAAACCGGCACACTGACACAGGAACAACCCCATATGGGTAATATTTATACGTGCAATGGGGTTAAAGAAAATGACTTGTTGACTTATGCGGCGGCTGCTGAATACAAACAAAGTCATCCGATTGCGAGAGCCATTCTTACTGCGGCCAATGATCGTACTTTAAATTTGCCAGAGATTGATGAGAGTCAATATGAAATCGGGTACGGAATCAAGGTTAAAATAACTGATCAACTCATTCGAGTGGGCAGTATCCGTTTTATGGAGATGGAAGGAATTGCCATACCTGCTGAAATAACGGCTCTACAACGCTCTAGCCATGAACAGGGCTACTCAACGGTTTATGTGGCTATTGATCAGCAACTGGGCGGGATGCTTGAATTGCACCCCACCATTCGGCCGGAAGCCAAACAGATTATTCGTCAGTTACGGCGACGCCACTTATCTATATACATTATTTCTGGAGATCAGGAACATCCTACCAAACAGTTAGCCGAAAAACTGGGTATTGACCACTATTTTGCTAATACTTTGCCACAAGATAAGGCTCAACTGATTGAGCAACTGCAAAAAGAAGGTAAATCGATTTGTTTTGTAGGAGATGGGATCAACGATTCCATTGCTCTCAAAAAAGCTAAGGTGTCGATTTCCTTGCGTGGTGCTTCGACAGCGGCTACTGACACCGCTCTTGTTATTTTGATGGATAAAACTCTCACGAAACTTGACCATCTATTCAAACTTGCTCAACATTTTGACACAAATCAAAAAAACGGTTTGGCAACAACATTTGTACCCGGTGTACTTTGTGTGGGTGGCATATTTTTTCTACATTTTGGTATTTTCAATGCCATGATGTTCAACAATATCAGTATCATTGCTGGTATAGGCAATGCTTTGTTGCCCTTGCTAAACCATCAAAAGAAACTCAATTGTTTGTAGTAGTCGCGTTTGTAGTAGTCGCGTTTGTAGTAGTCGCGTTTGTAGTAGTCGCTTTAGCGACTTAAGTTTGTAGTAGTCGCGTTTGTAGTAGTCGCTTTAGCGACTTAAGTTTGTAGTAGTCGCTTTAGCGACTTAAGTTTGTAGTAGTCGCTTACAAGACTTAAGTTTGTAGTAGTCGCTTTAGCGACTTAAGTTTGTAGTAGTCGCTTTAGCGACTTAAGTTTGTAGTAGTCGCTTTAGCGACTTAAGTTTGTAGTAGTCGCTTTAGCGACTTAATCTCGTTAAGGCGATAAATCGCCTACTACAAACACTACAAACACTACAAACACTACAAACACTACAAACACTACAAACACTACAAACACTACTAAGGGAGTTGTGGCTAAATAAAATACCCACACAAAATGAAAAAAACCATGTTTCTATATGGGTATATTATTTTCACGCTCCTCCCTAAGCCTTCGACAAGGACTGACTTGGGGGACAAATCCTTATCAATTGAGGGCCATGCTGAGGCTTGAAACAGCTCATCTTTTCTCGACACGCGGCCAGAAATCTCTGCGGGATAAGCTTTCGACAAGGACTGACTTGGGGAGGCAAATCCTCATCAATTGAGGGCCATGCTGAGGCTTGAAACCGCTCATATTTTCTCGACACGCGGCCACAACTTAGCACCTATCAGTTTTTTATAACTCATTGAATATTAACTACAACGACACAAGCGGGGAGAAACGAATTGCACACGTCCCGAAATAAGTCGAACTCACGTTAGTAGTCTGTCAACATTGTTTTGACGGATAAAATACTCGATTAAAAGTCCAAATTTAAATTTGGCAAGGAGTCCAAACTTTAGTTTGGCAAGGAGTCCAAACTTTAGTTTGGCAGTGCCACAATCAAAAACTTTTGCTCAAGGAATTTTCAAAAAATCCGATGTCTTTAAGACATCGGATTTTTAATCGAATCGAAAGTATTTTTATGAAGTTAAGGTAAGACAGGGGCCCATTTGTAGTGGGCTTGTAATTGCCCTTCTTAGGGAAATTGAGGCGATAAATCGCCTACTAAGTACCGAAGCACATATTATCAGGTATTTTGCCTGAATCAAAAGGGGCTTTGCACGTGGGATTACCCCTACGAACCGTCGTGTCATGTAGGGGCAATCCTTTATGGTTGCCCCTTCGATATTGGCTTATCGATAAATACCATAAAATTTATGCTTCAGTACTTACTAACCTGAACTTGAAGTTAAAATACCTGAAAATTTCTGCTTCTGGACTTAATTCGACTTTGTCACATTACATCTAAGCCATTGATTTATATAGAGGGCATAAGCCGCCATTCTGTTTAAATCAATGAGTTACATTGAATATGGCAAAGTAGGATTAATTTTGCGCGTTTTTTTCACCCTGCCAAACTAAAGTTTGGACTCCTGCCAAACTAAAGTTTGGACTCCTGCCAAACGTTAGTTTGGACGACTGCTATCGTGATTTTTTAGGACACGTTTGCGCCGGCTCAAACCACTCAGCTAAGCCCCTTTGTAGGTGATTGGCTGCTTGTTGTGGAGTCATTTCACCTTGGAGGACGGCTTTCGCGGCATTATCCATCAACGAGTAACCGTCAGGTAAACCTCTCCCTAACATGGGCGATGACCAACGAACATCCACACCAACTGCCTTATTCACTAGGGCTAAGAAAGTCTTAGCATGTTCGTTACGGATTTTTGGCGGTTGCTTGTGCATGGGGAAGTAACCTGGCGACTCATTGGCAATCACTTCCGCAGCTTGTGGGGTAGTCAGCCATTCTAAAAATAGCCTTGCTTCTTTCTTATGCTTTGAAGCCGCATTCAAAGCGATAGCCGATTCGGTACTGAATGTGACATACCTTGGCTGTCTTGCAGGAGCGGGCATAGCAAAAACACTCCAGTTAAGGTTCGGTGCATCACTTTCAACATTGAAAACTTCCCAAGACGCGTTCATCCACATAGCCGCTTTACCCGTCTGGAACAACTGTTGGCTATCATAGTAGGTTAGGGTTTCTTGCGATGGGGGCAAAAAGGGTCGTAGATCGGCCAGCGCCTGAAATGCTGCTACACTGTGTTTGTCGTCAAAGCAGCGTTCCCCCGATAAATACTTTAATCGGCCATCACGTCCACCAATAAAATTGGGGGCCAAACCAACAAAAAGTGTTTCAATCAAAGACCAATCGTCACCTGAGCCATTCGCAAACGGAACATAACCGGCCCTCGTACCCGCCCTTTTAATTCGTTTAGCGGTATTCAGTAGTTTTTTCCACGTAGTGGGTGGTTTTAATCTCAGTCGCTTAAAAATATCTACATTGTAGTAGATAGCATTAGCAACCGCTAAAAAGGGCACAGCATAAGGTTCACCATCGTCACTTGTCCATGCCAACCGGATATCTGGCTGAAAATTGTCTTTGAGGCCCGGCAGATCACCTAAGGCTTCCAGATAGCCTTTTTCAAACCAAGGCCGTGAGGGTGAAAAAGATTGCACATATAACAAATCACCAGCAATCCCGTTTTCTAGGTTGCTGATTATAGTAGAAACATATTTTTCCCAGTTAAGTGGGACATGTTTAATCTTGATATTGGGGTGTTCACGGTGGAACGCGACCAGAATAGTGTTTATCTCCTTTATGGTATCCGTATCCCATGAATTGAGTGTCAGTGTTGTTGTGACCGCTTGAGTTTTCTTGGTTTCAGCCTGATAGGATGTGGCCCCCTCTACCACCTTGGAAGTCGGTTCGGAAAACAGGGAAGAAAGTTGGAAAGAAGGCAACTTCATCACGCCATACTGATGGGCAAACAAAATACCACCGATTATAAGTACAGCCGGATATCCCACTTTACCAAATAGGATGATGACTTTAACCTTTGTTTCTTGGTTCTTTGAATCCCACCGATAAGAAAGAAGTGTTACCAGAAGTCCCGCAACGATTATGACATAAATAGCATAGAAGCTATAATCCAGTGCGACCAGATAGCCAATTCCGGGCAAACCACTGGACATCTTTAAGTGGAAAAAAGCCACCGCTAATAAAGCATTGATACCAATCGCAACCCGTGAGGTTAATTCATCAGGCGACATAAAAAATACGGTATATGACAAAACGAGAAGGATAATGACCGGCAGCATGTTTTTGATAATAAAGCTAAAAATATCCCTCTCAACGGAGAGACTCGCATTGAATCTTGAATACTCAATGTTAGCATCAGAGAGAAAAAACTGTGGGTTACCCAAGGTCGATTCGTTTTTCAGGGTATCTTGAAAAAAACTGGCCTTTTTGACTGTCCATTCCGTAATGGATTCAAATACTTGGGCCCTTGCCAATTTTTGCAAAATGGCGTCACTGCTGATTTGACGCATACCGACTTCATCCACCACATAAATCAGGTTTTCTCGTGTCAGATTGGGATGGCGGAATGTGATTTCCAGTTCTTGCACGTCAAAGGGATAATCAAAAAACTGAAAACTCCCCTTAAAAGCGGTTTTAATACGGTAGGCACGATAGGTGATATCGTCCATCACCCTTTCGGCTATCGGTTCTCCCAATTTGATCGGCGTTACCGAATTAATAAATTCAATATGAGTCTCATCAAATTGGCCTTGGTAGCGGAACCACAGGTAAAAATCCATCGTATAAGACGATGTTTTGATATCAAGGTTAGTCACCTCATTAATGTCGATGCCGGTATAAACCACTTTGGTTTTGTGCATGTAATTGTTGTTAACAATGACAATATTTTCGGCCTTTAATTCTTGTTCAAGGTCCTGAATACGTGTGAGATCATTGACCAGTTGTAACTGGGTTAAGGCGGAAATCAACAGCTGTTTACTAAAAATGCCTATTGCCAATGGCTTAGTCACATTACCTTGGTAATCAAAGTAAATGTCGCCAGTAACACCGTTGATCGCATTTTTAATGTGAGTTATTGAGGCCAAAGAATCTCGGATTTTCTGACGTTCTTCGGCCAGATGACGACCACCCTTAACGCCGGCCTGTTTCATGGCTTCAATGGCAACCATGGCGGCATCATAATAGGTCATGGCTTTCCAACTGGGTGCATGACCGTACTTGGTAATAAACTCATTGCGGATTTGTTGCGCTTTTTCACTGGCAACATCAAAGATGATGGGAGAAGGGGCGTAAATACCATCCGTAAAATAGCCTGGCTCTGCTTGTTCTTCGGGAAATTCATTAAATCGTCTGGCAAACCCTTTTCCACCCAAGGAATCAGCGCCTATCATAGTGTATGAGAGACCCATACGTTTCATTGGGACGATGAGTTTGACCGCTTCGCTCCCATGCACAGCTAGAAAAATAAGGCCTGGGTTGTCCTTTTTATGCTTCACTAAATCTATGACAATGTTTTCAAGCTGTTGATCCACATTTTCATCTGTGGTATCAAAATGCCATTCAAATTTGAGCGTGCCCCCTAAACCACGGAATGTGTTTCTAAAAGGTTCAGCGAGAGAAGTGCCATAGCTATCAGTATCATAGATGATGCTGACGGTATCCTGTTTCAGGATTTTATAAACATAATTCGCCAAAAAAACGGCTTGGGTACGGTTGTCAAAAATGACTCTAAAGTACCAATCGTTGTCTTCTACCACACTATCTGCTGTGGCAGAGCCAGAAATGGCCGGAATGCCGGCTCGTTTGTAAACTTCACCGCCCTTGATAGAGGTGGAGCTGTACAGGTGCCCAAGTACAACGTGGGCTTTATTTTGCGCCACTATTTCTTCAGCGCGTTGTTGTGCCAGCGTTTTGTCATTTTTATCGTCAAAGGCCAGTAATTTGACATTCTTGCCATTGACACCGCCTTCTAGGTTGACTTGATCGAGGTACAATTGAATACCCCGGATCATATCCAAGCCTTCGGATTTACCCTTGCCGGTCATAGGCCCGACAACAGCGAGATAAACTGTACCTTTTTTTTCGCTTTGAACAAAAAAGCTAAACGCGGCAATAATGCCTATCACCAGTAAAGTGAGGGCGATAAATGCCTTGACTGAGCGTTTTTTCATCGTTGCAGTTTCTCCAATAAGTGTGTGTTCGTATACTAATGAAAAATGAAAAATGAAAAATGACGCTATTTTTTATAATGGGTTCACTCAAAATTTTCACGGATTTGAAGTACGTTCCGTATAAAAAAAACTCGATCCCACCAAGAAAATCCTCCCTAACCTTTGCGAAATGGAGGACAGCGCGACCGGGGGATTTATACTAAGCATTGAGCTTTTGTCATTTCGACTAAAGGAGAAATCTGTTGCCACCCAATAAGATTTCTCCTAGTGTCGAAATGACAAAAAAAGCGCAAATGTAAAGTATATATCGCTAAGCGCCATTACCTCTTGCCGGTTTTTATCGTTCCCAACCTGCGGTGATCTCGCACAGCGAAGAACAAAGTTTAACATGCAGCAACTTAAGAACTTTTCACAGCTTCGTCGTTTGTGAACAGGTGTGATGGCCCTGAAGACGAATCGGTTCTCAATCACTGCCCGGGGGAACAAAGCTTGGTTTTCGCTTTTTAATCCCCACGCTCAAGGCTTTTACGGCGATGAACCAACCCCAAGCCCCCCAAGTCTCATACTCTTTGAGCGTTAATTTCGATAGAGCCTATCGTACTGAGCGCGGCATTTTACCAAAACGTTAGGCGATGTCAAGGTTGTACTTTGTGTACCTTGCCACCTGTCAGTTTTGAAATCTTCAACACCCCAGACACGGAGTTACACGGAGTTTCACAGAGAATTCCTTTGGCTTTATGACTCTGTGAGACTCTGTGGTACTCTGTGAACTCTGTGTTGAAAAAAAATGGGAAAAATGACGATATTAATTGTATGTCTATAATTTTACAGGGAATTTAATGATTGGTTGCCCCTTCGTCATTTTCACGGATTTAAAGTACGTTCCGTATAACACGTCAAACAATTGGCGAATTGGTATAAGTTGGTTGAGATGTCTTGTTCACTGGTGAGCGCACATAAAATCCAATTGGGAGCAAAAATCCATTAAGCCTCGTTTTGGTAACAAAGCCTAAAAGGATGTGCAGTGGGACATTAAGTCCAATGCATTGCTAAGCGCAATGCTGAGCTTAACTTAATGATACCCCGCATGTATGCAGTTTACGACGTTTCTCCAAACACCAACTCATAAGTCACATAAGCCGGTTTTTCCATTTCAATGATTTCTTTAATCAAGGCTCGCTGCGGTTGCGCCGCGGATGGCGCAATCACTTGTAAATGAAAGGGTTTAGGCTGCCCTTGAGAATCCAATACGTTATCATTCAGATCAAAGCCTCGCACCCCCGTCGCTATTTCAAGGAAGAGACGTAGCCCTTTCGCCGTGCCACGCCATTGAGATAGATAAGTCGCCGCCGCAATCAGTTCGCGTAGGTGTCCAAGTGCAATCAAAGGCGTGTGTAACGAGGAGTGCGAAGGGGATGCGGCGGCATCTACCAAATGGCCTAAATTAACCCAATGCGCTAAAAAAGCTACAAATTGATCGGGGGTGTAACGCGGATTAAAATAGCGTTCCCGTTCCATTAGCACTTGTTCTGAGGGCGCGTGTAGAGCTTCCATGACGGCCAACAGGGCATTTAAAGGTTTTCCCGCTTGTAGTGTGCGTTGGAATATCGCCGGGAGTAATTGTGCAATTTCAGTTTGTTTCATTTTCGTTATGTAGTAGGCGCTTTAGCGCCTTGCGTTTGTAGTAGGCGCTTTAGCGCCTTGCGTTTGTAGTAGGTGTGAGAAGGCGGGTTCGCTAGAAAAGGCAAACACTCAACCCATTGGACGACACCTCGGCCGCTTTCGCGCCGCCTTTTGATAAGGGAGGAGCATGAAAATAATATGCCCATAGAGAAAAACAGTTTTTTTAACCTTGTTTTTTTCATTTTGTGTGGGTATTTAGCCACAACTCCCTTAATAACGTGAGTTCGACTTTAAATATCAAGGCCGGTTATAAAATTATTAGTTATATCAATTATTTAGTATAATGACCTAATTATCAATCAGTTAAAAAAAACACATAAGCTGTACTGGTTCATTCCAGTTGATGGCCCACAAATAAGGG
>Ga0190283_1001278_pt1 | contig 11605 bp, 13 predicted proteins | sample 48691801_MG_FD_161669 | JGI IMG/M metagenome (GOLD analysis project Ga0190283, IMG submission 161669) | Hydrothermal vent microbial mat bacterial communities from Southern Trench, Guaymas Basin, Mexico - 4869-18-0-1_MG | ecosystem: Environmental > Aquatic > Marine > Hydrothermal vents >...
TACCTATCAGCTAACAGGTGACGAACTGGATGGGCCGCGCGGACGAATCTATCTCATTAAACAAATGCTGGAAACTGGCAAAGCAGGTATCTCGACTCGTCTGCATCTGGATCGCTGCCTGACCTGCCTGAGTTGCCAGACGACCTGCCCTTCAGCTGTAGCTTATGGCCAGTTACTTGATATTGGCCGACACCTGGTTGAAGAGAAAAGTAAACGTGGCATCGCTGAACTAACATTCAGGAAGTTGCTTCGAACGATATTGCCACACAAAAACCGGTTTCTGTTTTTTCTACGGCCAGGGCAATGGTTCAGGTTTCTGCTTTCCACTAAACTCAAAAACAAAATACCTGAGCGGAAAGATACCCGCTCATATGAAACCCCCAGCGATGTTCATAGTAGAAAAATGTTGTTACTTGAAGGCTGTGTTCAGCCTGGCCTGAGTCCGGCAACAAACCTGGCGGCACAGGCTGTTTTTAATCAAATCGGCATTTCACTGCTCTATGCAAAAAATGCCGGTTGCTGCGGCGCAGTCAGTCATCATTTGAATGCGACAGACGAGGCGCGAAAATTTATCCGTAAAAATATAGATGCCTGGTGGCCCTATATCGAACAGGGTGTTGAAGCCATTGTCATCACTGCCAGTGGTTGCGGCTTAATGATTAAGGATTATTTTGATTTAATGAAAGATGATCCCGATTATGCAGAAAAAGCAAAAAAAATCAGCGAGATGGCAAAAGACCCGGTTGAAGTTCTGGAAAACGAGAATCTGTCGGCTTTCGTTTTAAATCAACACAGAGAGATTGTTTTTCATCCACCCTGCACTTTGCAACATGGACAAAAGCTGGCAGGTCGCAGCGAAGCATTGCTTAGCTCGCTGGGTTACAAATTACAGCCGGTTCAGGATAGTCATTTATGCTGTGGCTCAGCAGGCACCTACTCCATCCTGCAACCTGAATTATCCCAGCAACTACTGAGCAATAAAATCAGAAGCCTATTGGAGCATCAGCCAGCAGTCATCGCAACAGCAAACATCGGTTGCCAGCAGCACCTCAAAAGCGGAACGAATGTCCCTGTGATTCACTGGCTGGAACTGTTGGAATAAGTTTTTTTTATAGCGACTAATCAATCTTTATTTGCAACTATTTCAGTATTTGCTAATATATCGGCTGGATTATCATTGTCTGAGGTTTATTCATGTCTATTGATCGTATTGTGCTTGCTTTTGCTGGCGTTGTTATTCTTGTTTCTGTTTCCATGCCATTATTGTTTGGTCAAAGTCTCGTCTGGCTCTGGTTAACCGGTTTTGTTGGCCTCAATCTGCTGCAGTCTGCTTTTACAGGTTTTTGCCCGCTGGCGATGATTCTAAAGAAATTTGGCGCCAAGCCTGGTGAAGCTTTCACCTAAAACGCTTCCATATTCTGCCTTAAAAAAGCCCCTCTTCCAGGGGCTTTTTTATTCTGAGAGCCAGTTTGACCATGCGTTGAACAAATCTTCATCTACTGCCGCAACCACAGAACGAGGTTGCAATGAGTGCTTATAAACAGGTTCTTTGAACAAGGTTTCAGCATAACCGCCTGCAGACTGGAAGATAAAATGACCCGCTGCGTAGTCCCAAATCTGTTGCTTGCCATGTAGATAAAGCTGTCCGCGTCCAGCTGCCAGCCAGCACCATTCGAGGGCAATAGAGCCAAAATTACGTTGCGATCCATACGGCGGCTCTGTGGCCAATCGTACTGCCAGGTTCTTTTTCAGCCTTTTTAAATCAACCAAAGCGTTGCATTGCTTAAGTGGCAAGCCGGTATCAGTCAACTTAAGTGGAGTTTTGTTCAGCTGAGCAGGCTCGTTTGTCGCTGCAAAAAAGCATTCATCACGTATCGGATCATAAACCAGCCCCATACTGACCTCCCCGTCCTCAATCAAAGCCAGCGATACGGAAAAATAGGGAATTCCATTCGCAAAATTGCTGGTACCGTCCAAAGGATCCAGGCACCACATAGGCTGACCGCTTTTGACGACAGCCTGTTGTTCCTTTTCTGTCATTTCTTCGCTTAGAAAAGCATAGCCGGGGGTTAATTCTTTTAATGCAGATTCAATATGACGCTGAACAGCAAGATCCGCTTCAGTAACGATACTGCCATCCTGTTTTAATTGTCGTTCAACTACGGCGAAGCGAGGAATCAGTTCGTTTTTTGCAGCAGCGATGACAGAGGATTTTATTTTTTCATATTCACGGTCTTTCATTAACTGGTTAGCCCTGATATCGCTTGAAGGAATAGAATTTCTGGTACTGCTGTCTCGTTTAATGTTTTTTAAACTTCCCCCTTTTTAAAGGGGGATTGAGGGGGATTTAATAGGCCTGAAAATACTTTAGTATTGCAGCATTATCCAGCGTCTCAATCTCCCCCAACCCCTCTTTGCTAAAGAGGGGAGTTATTAACGACTGGATTAGTGTCATGTCTCCCAGGTTCTGAAAGCATCAGGCATATTTAAAGAACGGCCTCTTTGCGATACACAGCACACGATTAACTGGATGACAGTTGAATATATTATATGATTCATCCGGGACTGACCGACTTTATGCGATATCCAGGCTATCGATACATCCGCAAATATTTCCATTCAAAAAAACGTTTTGCCATATGAAAGAACCAGCTTTCCGGCAACATCAGCGTGCGCTTCTGATCACGATAGACCAGAATCCCTTTATTTAAGGTATCGACCACGCAGATCAGTTCTACCTTGAAAGTTTCACTTACAGGTTTACCCTGAAATTCCAGCAATAGATTTTTTACCGAAGTAGCAGCCTGAAGGTCAGCCATATGCGCCTGTTTGGGTAGCCATTCCGGGCCAGGGTAGCTGCCGGAATCACCCGCGACATAGACCTTTTCAAAACCTTCAACCTGGCAATGAGCATTTGCCTTGATCATGCCACCTTCCGATAGAGGCAGGCCTGAATCCTGGAACCAGGCAGCCCCGGTCATGCCCGGCATAAAAAGCATCATATCGGCTTTGATTTCACCACCTTCGGTAAGCACCTTATCGCTTTCAAAGCCTTTCATTTTATTTCCCAGGTGGGTTTTGATGTTACGTTTTTCCATTTCACGCAGTAACCCTTTAACCGCATTTTTGCCCAGCCTTTTACCTGGCTGGGGTGCAGGGCTGAAAAAAACCAGCTCAAATTGTTCGCGTCGCTTTTCCCTTCGGAGTTGCGTATCCAGCCCGAACAACAATTCAAACATCGGGCCACCGCGCATGGCGGAAGGTTCTTTGGGATTACCACCGAAACCCAGCGCTATTGTCCCGCCCTTCATGGCTTTTAATTGATCGCGCATTTTTTCAGCGGCGGGGATGCCTTCACAAATAGTGATGACATTTTCGATACCCGGCAGTTTTTTTATAAACCGACCACCACTGGCGATAATCAGCGCATCGTTTTCCACCTCATCATGATCTGTGACGACGACTCGCCCACCATCCCTCAAACCAGTCACGGTTCCCTGATGATAAATAACATTTTTGTTTTTAAAGAATTTATGCAGATCAATCCGTAAATCATCAGCGGAACGTAATCCTGAAGGTATCCAGATCAGGCCAGGATAGTAAATAAATTCAGGCTGTGGGGCGATCAGTGTTATTTCAAGCTGTGCACGCTGCTTATGTAATTCACGAACCGCTGTAAGCGCGGCAAACCCTGCGCCGATGATGGTAACTTTTTTCATAACATTTACTGTGTGGTCTTTGGTTGATAATGCCAGCCAACATGAAACTGTACATCTGGAGCTGAATCTACATCGATATCTTCTACTACCGCTATGGCTATTTCACTGTTATTAGAAATACGGATAAATCCACCAGTCGATAAGGTTAGGGCCGGCCCCAGTAATTTCAGGTCTGATCCATCAAAAAAAGCGCTATGCCAGTCCGCCTGTAATTGCAGAGTAATAGCGGGTGTAAATTGCCAGGCCAAAGCGCCGCCCGCAAAAAAAACAGCGTCACGTTGTTGCGCCGGCAGAATTTCCCCACTACCCAGCCCTAAAAAACCTGCGTGGCCGATTATATTCCAATCTGGATTGAATGCGTACTCACCAGATAGCCAGGCCGAAAAATCCACAGCCTCACTACCTGTCAATCGAGCACTATCTCCGGTGGGTAATTTCAGGCTTGCGTGCAATGCCGTGGCGCTGCTGTCCGTTTGCGAAAGCTGGTAATCAATCAGTGCGCGGATATCACCCACCCCCGAACTGCTGCCAGTCTGGTTTAATAATACTTTTCCATCGCGGATATACTGGTAGTGTAGTTGATTATTTTTAAATTCATCACGTTCACCCTGTGGGAAACCAAACAGATCGTGGTAGCCCTTAATAAAGCTGTCGAGACCACCGCCGCTATGGCTGATGAAAGGAATATGAGCACCGATGCTCAGTTTATTATTAATACTGCGACTGAAAACCACATCCAGCACAGCCGTTTCGCCGTCAATAATCAGTGAATCTCTGGCGGAGCTCAGAACATTGGTTGTATTGCTGACATTTATCAGTACATCCGTTCGCCACGCAGATTCAGATGGCTGTCTGGCATAACCGGGTAATGGCAATCCAAATACCAATGCCAGTGGGTTTTGTTCACGCAGCTGGAACTCGCCAGCAAAAGTCGGGTTAAACAGGAATACCCATAATAATCCAACACAAAGGAAATATTTAATGCTTCTCATCATGATTGGGATAGTCACCAGCATGGGAAAGATAAAGCGCCAGACCAACCAGTGCGATACCACCCGCACTACCAGCATATCTTAAGAGGGTATGATTATTCCACAAACTGTTTTTAAATGTCTTTTTCGATATTGTTTTTATTCACATTTTACCTGTAACAGAAAAAGTTACGGCCCCGTCAGGGGCCGCGTTATTACTCTTGATCAGTATTGAATCAGATGTACAAACAAATATCTGACTCACCTGCAAATTCGAAGAAGGTGGCGGCACCACCATATTCCATGTCCTCAATAAAATCGCTGTGCTCAAATCCAAACAGCTCAACCGTCATCTGACAGGCAATGAATCTGACTTCTGCTTCCAGGCATAGATCACGCAGTTCTGAAATAGACGCCACGCCAGTATTGGCGATGGTTTTCTTCATCAAGGTTGTCGCCAGTGCTTCGTATCCTGGCACCAGACTCTGAATGGCATTGGGGATGTTCCAGTTAATCCCTCTAAACCAGTCAGGACCAAATGGCATTTTCATCGGCATACCGGGATTTCCCAGAGGGCTGACTTTCAGAACAGATACGTCCTTGCGGACCAGTTGCAATCCATAAAAAGTAAAAAATATTTCTGTATCGTAGCCCAATGCTGCTGCTGTTGAAGCCAGAATAAACGGTGGATAAGCCCAATCCAGTGTACCTTTAGTTGCAATAATCGCCAGTTTCTTCTCAGACATACCCCACCACCTCAAAAGTTATATGATTAATAATCAGCCGTTGATACATTCCACAAACAAGGAATTATCCGGCCATGATACCAGCTTCAGGCGTGACCAGTGATTCACCGATACTCGCCCATGCGATTACCCCGCCCCGCAGGTTATAGGCTTCTACACCCTGCTGGCCAAGAAAAGCACAAACCTGAGCCGAACGCGCGCCACTACGGCAATAAATAACCAGCTTTTCACCCTCTATAGCCTTAGGTGGTTTCACGGGTATCAGATGCATGGGAACCGCCTCTGCCCCTGTAATAATGCCGCGACTTATCTCAGCGGGCGTTCTTACATCAACCAAACGTACAGACTCACCGGCATCCAGCCAGCTTTTCAAGGTTGATACATCAACCTCGTGGATATTAATTCCAAACATTCAAACGCTCATAATAAATTAGATAATACTAATATACTAGAGAAAGCTGTAGAATTGAAGACGAAATGCATCACAGTTGTAGAAATTTACGTAGTAATCACCCTTCGGGCTAGTAAATGCTATTATTAGACTAACTACCATGAACCCAATAATCCTGTGGCTGTCCAATTTACTGAAGTTGTTCTCAACGATCAGAGTCGAAATTAATATTATCTCTTACACATTAGCTGTAACAGCCTGAATAACATGGTAAATAATTGGTCAAAAAAACTCGGTTTATTCGCTTTATTGGGCTGTATCCCATTCGGTTTCGCCCATGGGCAACTACCAGACATTGGTGATCCAGCCAATCAAATCATCACTCCCGAAGAAGAATACCGCCTTGGTAAAAGGCTGCTTAGAGATATTCGCAAACAATTACCCGTAGTCGAAGATCTGGAGCTTAACTACTATATTAATAACCTTGGTTATCATCTTGTTTCTTCAAGCGATGACACACGTTTTCCATTCACCTTTCTGATAATCGACGATGACCACATTAATGCCTTTGCAATGCCTGGTGGGATTATTGCCGTTAATCGTGGATTAATCGATGCAACTGAAACAGAGGCAGAACTTGCCGCTGTCCTGGCCCATGAAATTGCACATGTGACGCAAAGACACCTTGCCCGATTCTATCAAAAATCCCGTGGAGTCGATCTAAAAACAGCCCTGGGTATTCTGGCTGCAGCTGTCCTGAGCAGTTACTCATCACAGGCAGGGCAAGCCGCTTTCTATGGCACACTGGCTGCCAATGCAGATAGCAAGCTCAGATTCACGCGGACCAATGAACGTGATGCTGACCGCACAGGACGTATGATTCTGGCCCAGTCAGGTTACGACACTTCTGCCATGCAAAGTTTTTTCAACAAGCTGGAACAAGCCAGTTTGAATGATCCAGATCAGGTCAGCGAATTTTTACAGACCCACCCTCTGACCAGTTCACGAATAACTGACAATATACGTCCAGCCCAGGCTACGCAGGCTCAGAAAAAAACAGACTCCTTAGACTTTCAGTTAGCAAAGTCACGTCTTCTTGGAATTAGCGAACCACTGCCGAATCTCCTGGTTCGCTCTAAAAAGCTGAAGACATCACAAAAACCTGAACATCAATATCTGCGAGCGATCTCTCTGCTGCGCAATCACCAAAATCAGGCCGCCGGGGAATTATTACAAACGACCAGAACGGGTCAGAGGCAAAAATTATCCGTAAAACTACTTGAAATCCGTACTCTGCTGGCAGGGAAAAAATACCGTCAAGCAATCAGTCAGGCAGAAGTGCTGTATACAGATTACAGCCGGCACCCAGCCGTTGTCGGCCTACTGGCCCAGGCCAGGCTCGAGGGAGGTAATGCTCAATCTGCCCTGCGACTACTTAAACGCACTGAAGTATCACTCGAAATGTGGCCTGAACTGCTTAAGCTGAAAGCTGAAGCTGCCGACCAGAGCGGCTATCCCGCACAAAGTCACGAAGCACTTGCAGAATATCATTATTATCGTGGAGACATTCCACTGACGCTGGAACACGTTAAACTTGCGCTGAGGACATCAGAAATTTCCAGTGTGATGCGTGCCAGGCTGGAACAAAATAAAAAAGATCTTGAGGAAGCAATCAGTAAAAAAAAGCTGCGGGATAAAAACGAATAAACAAGAATTTTAATAAGTTCTAATATACTTCTTCTGCTTGCCAATAAAAGTTTTTTGCGTATGCTGTTACCAGCTTTCAGGCATGGGGAACTTTTGAGGCTGTTCAAAAGTTTTAGATACAAGACGAAGATCTTGCTCATCGCCCGGCTATTAGAAAGATCTTTACCGCGGTAACTGGAACTTTGGACAGGATAATCGCAATCATGACTTGTTCGGAGGTTCCTTAGGTTTAGCCAGAATAATATTAACAGCAGAATGTGGAATATTTTTCTGATTAGTCCGTCCTAAACCATGACATATGGAACATAAAAAATACCTGCAAGATGCATTTTTTAAAAAACACTACTTTTAACATTCTTAAAATATCTAGGAGGAAAATATGCGCATTGCATTAAAGGCTGTTTCAACAGCAGCTTCTGTGTGTGCGGTTGCTGCTGTATTGGCATTCGCTCCCGTTGCCGTCAGCGCTGACGAGGCATCAGTCCTTGAGGAAGGCAAAAAGTTATCTTTTGATCGCAAAAAAGGCAATTGCCTGGCCTGTCATATGATTGCCGGAGGCGACCTGCCAGGCAATATCGGACCACCTCTGGTCGCCATGAAGGCTCGTTTTCCCAACAAGGCTGATTTGCGAGCTCAAATTGCCGATGCCCGTACAAAAAACCCCAATACAATCATGATTCCCTTCGAACCACATGGTGTGTTAAGCGCCGATGAAGTCGATAAAATCACAGATTTTATTTACACACTATAACTACTTGAGGAGTACACAATGCAACGTAGAACCTTTTTAAAAGGCAGTCTGGCGGCGAGCGCAGCCGGAGTTGCCGCAGGCGCAGGCCTGCTTGTTCCGGGCAGTGTCCTGGCCGAATGGAACACAGCGGCTTTTGGAGCCAAAGACATCAATGAAGCCATGACCGCCATCGCAGGCGGTGCCGGAGAAGCCTCTGGCGACATCAAGATCAAAGCTCCGGACATTGCTGAAAACGGTGCGGTCGTCCCGGTCACCGTCACCAGCAGTATCGCCGGTACCGAATCCATCTCTATCTTCGCAGCTAACAACGCTACCCCGCTCACCTCCAGCTACACCATGGGTGAAGGGGCCGAAGGCTATGTCTCCATCCGCATCAAAATGGGCAAGACCGCCGACGTGGTGGCACTGGTCAAAGCCGGTGGCAAAGTCTACAGCGCCAAGAAAGAAGTCAAGGTTACTATCGGCGGCTGCGGCGGCTAATCCTGACTTAACTAACGAATTTTGGAGATAAACAAATGAGTACAATCAAATTACGAGCAAAAGACAAAGACGGGGTTGTGACCGTCAAGGCGCTGGTCAGCCACCCGATGGAAACCGGTCTGCGCAAGGATAAAAAAACCGGCAATAAAATCCCGGCCCACTTCATCAACACCGTCACCGGTGAAGCCAACGGCAAGACCGTGATGACGGCTTACTGGAGTGGTGGTATTTCAAAGAATCCTTATCTGTCATTCAAGTTCAAGGGCGCCAAGGTGGGTGACACCGTCAAGCTGTCCTGGGCTGATAACACTGGTAAGTCTGATTCTGGCGAAGTGAAAGTAAAGTAAAGTTCATCTGATCTGATCTTTATGTAACAAACACCTTTCGGTTTTGGGGCGCTCTAGGGCGCCTCTTTTTTATTGTCTGATTGTGCTTATAGGGTTAAGCTGTTCGCTTGTTGTGAACGGAGCATGGCTGGTATAGACGTTCTTTTCTCAATCTATGGCTGTCGCCATTCAAGCCCTGCACGCACTAATGCAGGCCGGGGACAGTTGTGCTGTCGATCAGGTCTGCTGTCTTTACTATTTGCTTGCTTGATTATCTCGTCCCCGGTTACTGATGCCGGTCTATCCTCTGCTGGTAATCCCAATAATCTGGTTGGTCATGGTGGCCCGGTAAATTGCGTTTCTGTCAGCCCTGATGGCAGTTCAGCACTCACCGGTAGCCTGGATTACACGGTCATGTTGTGGGACATTCAGCCACAAAAACCCAGGCTCGACAAACGATTTGTTAAACATTACGGTGCAGTCAGTACGGTAGAATTCCTGCCGTCAGGGAAGCAGGCTCTTTCCGGAGGTGATGACGCAACGGTTTATCTGTGGCATCTCGAATCCCGGAAGTTATTGCATCGGTTTAAGGGCCATGACAGCAAGATTGTTGCGCTGAGTGTTTCTGAAGACGGCAATACTGCCGCCTCTGCAAGCTGGGATGGTACGGTTCGTGTTTGGGATATAAAAGCACGTGAGCCTGGTCCGGTGATCCGGGTGCATAAAGAGGTGGTTAATTCTGTGTTGATTTCTGCCGATGGGAAAACTGTTTATTCTGGTAGTTACGATGGTGGTATCAGGGAATGGGACGCCAAAACGGGTGGACTCAGACGTAGTCTTTACAGCCATGGCTGGCCAGTGAATATCATGCGTTGGCTGCCTGATGACAGGCATATTGTTTTCGGTGCGGCCAATGGCGATGTGCAGGTGCTGGATACAGATCAGGGGAAAGTTACCAAAATATTAATCCCGCATGAAAAACCAGTACTCGGGCTTGCCGTGTCTGACAAACATGGCTTGATTGCAACCGGCGGCAGTGATGGTGTCATTCGCGTCTGGAATATCGGGGACTGGTCAGTCACGGGAGAAAATTTTAATGTCAATGGTCCAGCCTGGTCTCTTGCCTTTTCTGGTGATGGCAGGCAACTATATTACGCCGGTCTGGATGATCAGGTTACCGCCTGGAAAGTTGCGATGGACGATAAACGTGAGCAAGGTCAGGTTACCAGACGCTTCCAGGTAAAAGATGGGGCATCCTTAGGTGAGTTGCAGTTTGCGCGCAAGTGTAGTGTTTGCCATACGCTGGAGCCGGGTGACGCCAACCGCGCAGGACCGTCACTTTATGGCGTGTTTGGACGCAGGGCAGGGACGCTGCCTGGTTATCCCTATTCGGATGGTCTACGTCGGGCTGATCTTATCTGGAACGAAAAAACCATAGACGAGTTATTTGTCAAAGGCCCGCAAGCTGTGGTGCCCGGTTCCAAAATGCCTTTACAAAAAGTCGCTGACAGAAAAAAACGTCAGGCATTGATTCAGTATCTGAAAAAAGTAAGTAGTACGGATACGCATTCTGATTGACGCTGTTCCATCCAGCTAATCAGAAAGGTAGATACTGCTTCCACTGATCTCCAGGGGTAATGCTGTAAGTGATAGCTGTTTGCACGGCCCTGCGAAACAATAGCCGTTTTCTATGCGGAACTGGGCGCCGTGAGTAGCGCATATGATGTGAGTGAATTTGTCGTCCAGGAAATGATCCTGCCGCCATTCCAGTGCTGTGCCGGCATGAGGGCAACGGTCGATATAGGCAAAAATATCCATAGCATTTCTTACTAAAAAAATATCCTGTGTTTCACCCTCTATTTCTGCAGTCAGGCTTTTAGCCTGTGTCGCATCAAGGTCTGTTGTTTTACAAAGAAACTGCTTCATGATGAGTAAACGAGATCAGGTAGCCAGGTCGCCAGTTGCGGCCAGAGCGCCAGCAGGGTGAGAACGAATAGCTGGATGAGAATAAACGGGATTACGCCACGGTATATCTGACCAGTCTGTATTTCAGCAGGTGCTACGCCGCGTAAATAGAAAAGTGCAAAGCCAAAAGGTGGGGTCAGAAAAGAGGTTTGCAGGTTAATGGCGATCATGATGCCGAGCCAGACCGGGTCCAGCCCCATGGTCAGAAGTATGGGGCCGACGATGGGGACGACCACGAAAGTTATTTCGATAAAGTCCAGCACAAAGCCGAGCAGGAACATCACCAGCATGACGATTAGTACAGCGGCGAATACACCGCCGGGCATATTGGTGAGTATTTCGTGTACGGCTGTATCACCACCGAAGCCACGAAAGACCAGCGAGAACAAAGTCGCGCCAATCAGAATCATGAATACCATGCTACTGACGCGCACAGTGGTCTGCATCACATCGATCAGCCGTTGCAGATTAAATTGCCGATTCAGGATGGCCAACAGGATGGCGCCCATGGCGCCGACCGATGCGGCTTCGGTGGGTGTGGCCATGCCC
>Ga0190283_1001279_pt1 | contig 11603 bp, 9 predicted proteins | sample 48691801_MG_FD_161669 | JGI IMG/M metagenome (GOLD analysis project Ga0190283, IMG submission 161669) | Hydrothermal vent microbial mat bacterial communities from Southern Trench, Guaymas Basin, Mexico - 4869-18-0-1_MG | ecosystem: Environmental > Aquatic > Marine > Hydrothermal vents > Microbial...
CGTGTAAATATGGACATGTAATCCACATCATCCTTTTCCTGGTCTGTCAGAACGGCATTTTCTATCCGTGTGTAAGCTCCGATGTTGCTGATGAAAGCAAAACCCGATTTCCTGCTGGGAGAAAAAGCAGGGTGTTAATTCGGGGCTGAAGATCTCGCAGGCGGCAGCGGTATCCGGAATTACGCTGAACAACGTGATTTTGTGTCCAGGGGTGAAGAAGTTGGTTACGAATTCCACTCCCCGCATCGCGTTCTCAGAGTCGTCAAAGGCCACCAATATCTTCTTTTCCATAGTTTACCTCCTCTTTTTTAAACATTTATCTTTCATACCTAATACGCTCACAGGGAGAAATCGACGAGATAATGCGCCTATAATATACTATTCGACCGCAATATTGCAAATAACAACTCCGTTTCTTTGAAGCCACCCTGTTTTGAAAGTATGAAACTGGCAAATCGATGTTTCGTCACGAACTCATGTTTTTCAACATATGGAAGGCAGAGGAAAAAGATCTTCTTGTCAACGCTTCCTGGCTATATTGACCTCTCACATCAGGTCTTATTATTGTTTAAGTACCTACCGCTTGACAGGTATTCTGAATGAATGAAAGTGAAAGGTCCCAGGCAAATAATACTTCAATCATCGCCTTGACGGCTATGGCCATGAAAAGGGACCGAGAAAAGTGTATTGAGGCTAATAAGGCCTCCGATTACCCACCTGCGCCAAGGAAGCCTGCAACCGCCGCCTTTAACTCCTCCAATTCTTTGACGGACAGCCATGACATCACCCGTCGAGCTTCAACAATACCGTGTCTGCGACTGGAGGAGCGAAACTCGCCGAGACGGACACGGGAGGGCTTCTTGATTCAGTATGATAATGGTATGAGAGAAAGCAAAAATGGAGGGCGAATCAATGAAGGCCGTACTTCTTGATCTTGGCGGCGAGGGTCTTTCTGTTGATTCCGAGGATGTTTGCAGCTTCGGTCTTTTTCCCTTTTGTCCGCTTCAGCACAAATGTGATATACTCATTTTCCAGTTCCTCAAGGGTCAGGGGTTCTTCAGAGAACATCTGTAGTTCGCCCTGCCGCTGAGTAATAAATGAGGGTAGGTTCCTGACCCGTATCACGTCGGGGTCTTCGAGGATGAGTATCCGTTCCATGGAATGTTCAAGCTCCCTCACATTTCCGGGCCACGCATACTCCGTTAAAATGTCCATTGCCTCTAATGATACCTCCGGGAGTGATTTCTTCATTTTCCGACTCAGTTTTTCCAGAAAATGCTGGGTGAGGAGAGGGACATCTTCCTTCCTTTCCCTCAGAGGGGGGAGGTGTATCGGAACCACGCTCAGCCGGTAGTACAAATCCTCTCGAAAATCCCCTTTCTGTATTGATTCTGAAAGTTCGCTGTTGGACGCAGATATAATTCGTATATCAAGGTTGATCTTCTTTTGGTCACCGACCTTCATAAATTCACGTTCCTGGATGACTCTGAGGAGTTTGGCCTGGATTTTCAGACTCAAGTTTGCAACCTCGTCAAAAAAGAAAGTGCCGTGGTTGGCCAATTCAAAGAATCCGTGCTTGGTTTGATGGGCGCCCGTAAAAGAGCCTTTGACATGTCCAAAAAGTTCACTTTCAAGGAGGGTCTCCACAAGCGAGGAACAATCAACTGCCACGAATTCTTTGTCTTTACGGTGGCTGTTGGAGTGGATTGCCTGGGCCACTAATTCCTTGCCTGTGCCGCTTTCACCGGTGATTAGAACTGTGCTATCGGTTGGCGCAACCTTCAGTATCTTCTCAAATATCTTCTTCATGGGTCGGCTTTGGCCAATAATGAGCTTCTTAGTTGAGTCTATTTTCAGGCCATTGCTGTCCGTGGCCGATTTTTGGGATGATATAGCGCCTAAATTCGTCTTTTGTAAGGCAGCTTCCAAATCATCAAGGCTGAAGGGTTTGACGAGATAGTCTAAGGCCCCGAGTTTGGTACAGTGAACAGCAGAGTCAATTGAGGGATATCCTGTTATCATGATTACATCTGTTTCCTGGTATTGGGTATGTATCTGTTTGAGTAGTGTGATGCCGTCCATATCCGGCATCCGAATATCTAACAAAACCAGGTCAAATGACTGAATTTTTAGATAATCAAGGGCTTCTTGACCGTTAGCAGCCAACTGCGTGGCCATCCCTTTGCTGTTGAGCGCCCTGCTGATGCCGTTTCGTACAACAGCTTCGTCATCAACGATCAGTACCTGCCGTGAGCTTTTTTTTGAGTTTTTCATTGGCAGGAGGGTCAGGTAATCATGGGAAGAAGAATTCTAAAGGTAGTTCCCTTATCTATAACACTCTGCACATCAATGGTACCGTGATGCGCTTCAATCACCCCTTTTACAATTGCCAAGCCGAGTCCCGTGCCTATTACCTGACGGGTCTTGGGATGTTTAACCCGGTAGAACTTATCAAAAATTTTGGGTAATTCCTCAGGGGGGATCCCAACACCTGTATCTTCGACCTTTACTTCCATGTATTCGGCCAAGCCCCGTGCGGTGATTGTTACCCGGCCCCCTTCGGGAGAATAGTTAATGGCATTGCTGACGAGGTTGTTGAGGACTTCTTCAATATTTTTTGGGTCGGATTGAACCGGTTTCAGGTCCTGGCAGGAATGGGTGAGGGTGATGCCCTGTTTTTGCGCCCTCGGTCCCATTAGGGCCACGATCTCCTCTATGATCAGGCCGATATCGGTGGGGACCTGGTGCTGGACATATTTCCCCGCTTCGATTTTTGCCACGTCAAGGAGATCGTTAATGAGATCAAGCAGGGAATCGATTTTATTCATCCCCCTTTGCACAAAGTCCTGTTGTTTTTCCTCAAGTGGGCCTGCTAATCCCTCCAAAAGAACGCTGTTTAGCTGTCTGATGGAGACAAGGGGGCTGCGAAGTTCGTGGGCTACCATATTGACAAAGTCAGATTTCATTTCGTCAAGCTGTTTAAATGCCGTTATATCTTCCAGAACGGTCACGGTTCCGGCGACGGCCCTGTTGGGGCCAAGGGCAGGAGCCGAAATGGCCCGCAGGGCAGTAGCCCCTACATTGATTTCCTGTGATATAGACTCCTCTTCCGGGGAGTCCCCAGTTAGAATTTGTTTAAGGGTGTCTATCAGCGACTCTTCATGAATGATTTTGCTGATAGGGGCAGGGTTTTCTACTTCTTCTGATATTTCCATCAATCGCATCAGGGCCGGATTGTGGAGTACCACTTCCAAGTTACGGTTGGTTACCATGACGCCGTTGGCCATCTGTTTGATAATCGTTTTCAGCCGGCTCTTTTCAAGATTGAGATCGTATAGATTCCGGATATTCTCCTCTTTAAACTGCTGAGCCTTTTTCTCTAACCTTCTCTTTTCAGCAGCCCGAGTGATAGTCAGGAGAAACTGGTCGATCTGGAAAGGCTTGGTTATGAAATCATAGGCCCCACTTTTCATGCACACCACCGCCGTATCAACGGTCCCATGCCCAGTGATAATAATGACCGGGATGTCCGGGTATTTTTTCCTTGTAATTTCCAGGACCTCTTCACCCCCGATAACGGGCATCTTGAGATCGAGAAGGATGATGTCTGACGGTCCTTTAGCCAGGATGTCCAGCCCTATTTGCCCATTTTCAGCGGTAATAACCTCATAACCCTTGCCGGTCAGGACCCGATTGCACCCATCTCTAATCGCCTTTTCATCGTCTATTACTATGATTTTAATTGTCTCATTCATAATTCATCCCATCCCACGAAAACGGATTCCTCTGTTGATTCATCATTGGGACCTATGAAAACAGAATGGTCTGTTGACTCATCTAAACCCACAAAAACAGGCTCGTCCGTTTGTGCGTCATTAAATTCCAAGGGGAGTTCAATGGTAAATGTTGTGCCTCCACTCAGGGGGCAGTCAAAGCCAATCGTCCCCCCATGAAGCTGAAGAATATTTTGTGTAATACTCAGGCCAAGTCCGGTACCTTTTCCCACGGGTTTGGTAGTAAAAAAGATGTCAAAGATCTTATCTCTTAACTCCGCCGGAATACCCGGTCCCGTATCGGAAACTTTGATGACAAATCGCGAATCGTCCGGTTGGTAGTTGGCAACTACCTTAAGCATACCCTTCTCTTCCATTGCGTGAGCAGCGTTGATAAAGAGATTGGTGAAGACCTGTTGGAGCTGTCCCATATCCCCGACCATCTCAGGCATATCAGGCTCGATCTCGGTTGTGACCCGGATGTTTTGAAAAAGGGCCTGGTTAATGAGCAGGTTAAGACACTGGTTAATGAGATATTCCAGACTGAATGAAGATGTCTGCCCGATGGACTGCCGGCTGAATTCTAACAATTCTGCAACAATTTTTTTGCAGCGAAGGGTTTGATTGATGACCTCCTGGATGTCGTTCTGATATTGGGGTTCGTCCTGAAGCTCTTCTTTAAGGAGTTCCGCATAAATAAGGGCCCCGGCCAGGGGATTATTGATCTCATGAGCAACTCCGGCGGCCATTCTACCAACAGAGGCAATTTTTTCCGATTGGACCAATTGGAGATGCGCATCCTCTAAGTCTTTGCGCATCTGTAGAATCTCCCGCATGTCGGTAAACACTCCGCTGCTTCCAACCTCTTTGTCGTTTATTGTAATAATAGAGGCCGAAAGAGTCACCGGCACCTCGTTACCGTCTTTGGTGGTAATAGACATGCTGGTTGGATTCAGTTTGCCTAAGGGACCGTGCTGGTCGCTCCGCATTTTTATCATATTTTCTTTGGCCACATCTATGTTGTAAAAGCTGGCAAGATGACCGTGTTCCATGATTTCTTTTGTGGAATATCCGGTCAAACGTTCCATCCCTTCATTAAAAATCAGGACGCGTCCCTTTGTATCTACCACAACGATCCCATCAACAGCGCTCCGAATAACATTTTGAAAAAAGATTTTGGATTTCTCGGCCTCTCTCTCCAATTTGATTCTTTGGGTAACATCCCTTGATGCTTCCAATAGATTAACAATCTCCCCCTGTTCATTATAAACGGGCGCAATGGTAATCACGTCAAAATGTTCCTCCCCGTTTTCCCCCCGATATTCTCGAATTGTGTTGATGAATTTAGCTTCTTTCATCTCCTCCAAATTCAACAGAGGGCATGCATACCCTGCTTCTCCACAGGGCTTTTCCAGTCCATGCCTTACCTCATAGCAATGCCTTCCCAGGACATCCTCCCGGGTAAGGTCAAATTCCTTGAGAAAAGTCTGGTTGACTTTCTCAATGGTCATATCTAAGTTGACCACCATAATCCTGTAGGGGAGCGAATCGAGTATGATCTGAGAATACTTTTTTTCCTTCTCCTTCTTTTCAAGATTTTCTCTCTCGAGCTCATATTTTTCCGTCTCAATCTGGATGAGGTCCCAAAGGAGCCTTGCACCCATATGGTCTATGACAGAGACGCCAGGGGGAATTACTTTGGATATCTCTTCTCTTACCTTGGATGATCCCGTAAGTTCTATGATCAGATTCAATCCCTTCAAATCAGAAAGATCACGGATATTGGTAGTTGTAATGAGATTCAATTCCCTTGCATAGCAAAGGCCTGGCGCTTGGGGATTTCTATCGGCCACGCCTAATATCCTCATTTTAAGTCTTGCCTGTCTATCCTTATCCAAGACCTTGAGCAGGTTCCGGCAGGCCTTTCCGCCGCCGACAATGGCCACGTTCAGGGATGACTCGGCCTGTTTTCCGCGGATGAGCCTGACGGGATCGCCAAATCCTTCAGTCTCCTGTTGAATGAAAGAGGGTTTCATTTTCGGTTCCTCAAAGGTTTTTCAGGCGAAGGGATACCTTTGCCTCGAGATGCCTGACTATCTTTTGCAGGGACCCTCCCTGCCTGACAGGCCCTGAATTATTCCATCCCTTTAATAGCGCCTCTTTCTTCTTCTCCCGGAATTCCTGCACACTGGAGGCCATGGATTCCCACAGGAACAGTTTTTGGAGAATGTGACGTTCGGCTGCTGTAAGGTCTTTATTTGTATCGAAGGTTTGACCGTTTTTCGTTGTGATAATCATAACTGTGCTTCATTATGGATGTTTTTGTAAGAAATTCAAGAAAAAAAGCCCGCAAGAGCAATAACTGATCGATCTTGCGGGCTTAAATACCGATGTATCTATTCTGTTAAACAGTTGGCCTAGGCAGCATTCCTGCCCTTTCAGCTATCTCGGGCACCTTATGTTCCCATTCAATGGCCATGAGGTGAACGCCTGCCACCCCCTCCATCTCCTTGAATTCTTCAATCTGTTCTAAAGCAAACTTTATCCCTTCTTCAGCTACTTTTCCTTTTCCGGCCCCTCTTAACCGTTTGATCAGAGTGTCAGGCACGTCCATGCCAGGCACCTGCTTGGCCATATAGAGGGCCATACCAACGCTCTTCATGGGGGTAACACCCGCCAAAATATAGCATTTTTCGTGAAGCCCCATGTCAACGGCCCTCTTTATGAATTCCCTGAATTTATCCATGTTGTAGATACACTGTGTCTGGATGAAATCAGCCCCTGCTGAAATCTTTTTGGCGAGACGGTAAACGCGGAAATCAAAGGGTTCAGCAAAGGGGTTAGACGCCGCTCCAATAAAGAGTTCGGGTGGTGCGTCAATATCCTGGCCGTTTAAAAATTTGCCTTCATCTCTCATGGTCTTGACCGTATGGATCAATTGCATGGAGTCAATGTCAAAGACATTCTTGGCCTCAGGATGGTTACCGAATTTCTGATGGTCTCCGGAGAGACAGAGCATATCCCTGATGCCGAGAGAATAGACCCCGAGGATATCGCTCTGTATAGCCAATCGGTTTCGATCGCGACAAACCATCTGAAAATTGGGCTCAAGCCCTTCCTGTAAGAGGATAATGGAAGCTGCCCAACTGGACATTCGGACGACAGCGGTCTGATTATCCGTAACATTTACGGCATCCACACAGCCTTTCAGGTGGCCGGCTTTTTCTTTCAGGTGTTCCACGTTCGCGCCTTGTGGAGGTCCACATTCACCGGTAAAAGCGAAGTGCCCAGCCCTTAAGACCTTTTCCAGATTGCTTCCTGATTTATATTCGCTCATTTTACCAGTTCCTCCCTGATCATTCTCCTTGGTCCGCCGTCCCGGGCCGTGATCCAGCTCTTGGGTGGCTTGAATTCAATAAGTTCGTCCAAGCGGTCCTGTTCCATCATCTTCCTGACAATGAGATCCCATATACATTCCACATCCTTGGATATCTCGCATTTCCCGTTGGCAGAACCACCGCAGGGCCCATTGAGGAGACTCTTTGAACACCGGGCAATGGGGCAGAGGCCGCCAAAGTAGTGGACCACGCAAGTTCCGCAACCTGCGCACCGTTCGGACCAGATGCCGTGCTCCTCAGCGCCGCCCATAAACTGGGTATTTACCCCAGGGAATATCTTAGAGGAGGGGTATCGCTCGGAGAGGAATTGTGGTCCTACTCCGCAGGCAATGGAAATAACCGCGTCATAGTCACAGATCATATCTTTGAGTTCATCCACATATTCCGGATCACACTGGCGTTCAAGCGTATGCTCTCCCACCTCTATTTCCTGGCCCATTTTTTTCCTGGAAATTCTTATGCTGGATGCCAGAATAGCGACTTCCTTCGCGCCCCCCACGTTACACACTGTAACGCAGCCCTTACACCCAACGACAAGGATTCTATTGAAATCCTTCACCATCTCAAGTAATTCCTTGATAGGTTTTGGTTCTGCAACAATCATTCTCTATACCTCGCAGCGTTTCAAAGGTTTTATGCCTGCAGAAAGGGTCCTAATTCTTTGACCTTGTTGACCATTTCATAGGCTACTTCCACGAACTCTTGGCCCTTGCCGGCACTAAGGTTGAAAACATTTAGCCTGTCCGGCTCTATGCTGAGCTCTTCTAAGATCTTCTTGACATGTGTGACCCTCTTGATGGCCTTGGCAATCCCGCTGACGTACTGGCAACTATCTTCCTGGCACCCGGCCACATAAACACCGTCCGCGCCTTCCTCAAAGGGCTTGAGAAGATGCAGGATTTCGACGCGGCCGGTGCAGGGAATTTGGATTATTTTTACATTGTCCGGTAACGCTTTTTTCATGCCTTCCGCTACATTAGCCGCAGATGAGGCACAGTTGGAACAGCAAAAAGCGACTATTTGAGGTTTGAAGTTATTCATATTACCTTCTCCCTATTATAATTGACTATTGACTATTGATTATTGACTATTGAAGACACATAAAATCAGTAATCAATGAGCATAATTTATGTCGCCAAGAGAACCGACGGCGCCTGGGTCAGCATCTGATCGCTGCATGTGGACATGGTAATGGCCTTTCCGGGACACTCGGCCACGCACATGCCACAACCCTGGCAGAGACCAGGATCAATGCTGGCCGCGCCTGTTTCGTGGTCGATAACCGGGACATTAAAAGGGCATGTCCTGACACAGGTGCAGCAGACAGCACATTTTTCAGTCATAACCTCGGCCACCAATCCCCCAACCTGTATCGTATCCCGGCAAAGTATTTCCAGGGCACGGCCAGAAGCCGCCTTGGCCTGGGCGATACTCTCGACCGTGTCTTTCGGATATGCGGCAAGACCGGCAACATAAATCCCTTTGGTGCTCGAATCCACGGGCTTGAGTTTCTCGGGCGACTCAGCAAAAAACCCGTTGCTGTCGAGATTTATCCTGAAGATATCGGCCAATTCCTGGTTGTTTGTCCCTACAATTGCCGTTTGAAGGGAAACAAAATCGGCATCGAAGGCGATCGATTCCTGAAGGACTTGATCATACACCACCACATTGAGCCTCTCCTGTCCGTCTATGGGCTGGAGTGACGGTTTTTTATCAACCTCGTACCTTATGAAAATAACTCCCTTCTCCCGCGCCTCCCTGTACAGATTCTCTCTTTCACCAAAGGTGCGCATGTCTCGATAGATGATATAGATATTCATGTCAGGGTTTTTGGTTTTCAGGTCGACCGCGGTGCGAACAGAAAAAGTACAGCAGATGTTACTGCAATGGGAACAGCTTGAGTCTCGAGAACCCACGCATTGTATGAATACGGCCGTGTCAGCTCCCTCTATGGATGAGGGATTTTCCATAATTTTCTGCTCCAGTTCGGACCACAGATAGACTTTTTCATGCTGGCCGTAGAGATATTCTTGTGGCCTTGTGGGATTACCGCCTGATGCCAATATGGTTACACCGTGGGAGAGCTCCACTCGCTCCCCTTTTTTGTCGAGAATTGTAACGAAGTTCCCTGAAAACCCCCTGTTTTCCTTGACCTTTGTTTCGGTCATTATAGTGATATCCTTATCCTGATTAACAGAAGAGATAAGTTCTTTGAGGTACTCCTCGGTATCATACCCCTGCCATGTCCTCCTCACGTGGAGGCCGTGTCCTCCGAGTTCTTTTTCTTTTTCCACTACTGTTACGGAATATCCCTCCCTTGCAACGGCTAAGGCGCTCTCAAGCCCGGCAATGCCGCCCCCAACAATTAGGGCGCTTTTTACGACCGGAATTTCCCTCAGAGTGGGCGGAGAAAGGAGGAGCGCTCGGGCTGCACCCATACGAATTCGGTCTTGAAGCTGGATGGAGGATGTCTGCGGGTCAATTGCCCTAAGGTCCACAACATCATAAAGGTAGGGGTTCAGACCTGCTGATTTAAGGGACTCTTCAATGAGGCCCTTATGTATAACCGGTGAGCAGCTTGCAAAGAGCAGCCTGTTGGCGCCCGTCTCTTTAAGTTTATCGGTGATGGCGTCTGAAATATCACCCTCAACCCGTGAGGCGGCCTTAACTCCAAGAGTTTTCAGCGCATATCCCTCAATCTCTGCCCCCAGCTCAGGCGCCATGCCAGGGCATAAGTGATAAGCAAGGAGGATTTCGGGGTCTTTGTCCGCGGCTTCAGAGGCATTCGGGTATTCTCTTGAGGCGGCAAAAGGTTCAGGTAACAGGATAGACGCAATCTCGGATACGGACGCTGTCGCCTGTAGCAGGGACTGGCCAATGTCATGAGGCCCGCTTAGACCTCCGCAAACGAAAATGCCAGGGATATTGGTCGATACAGGCTTGAAGGGCTCGGTGCTTACGAAATGATCGGCGGTAAGATTGACACCGATTTTATTGGCTAACTCAACCGCTTCTCCTCCCGGTCTGATGCCTACTGAGAGGACTACCATATCAAAAGATTCCTCTTCAAGATGGCCACTCTCATCTGCATATCTAATCAAAAGGTCATCGCTTTCAGGAACAGTATCAACAGTGTGAATCCTGCTGCGAATCAGTCTGACATCTCTATCAATAGCATTGTTCAAATAGTCTTCGAAACCCTTACCATGGGTTCTCATGTCCATATAAAAGATGGTTGTCTCGATATCTTCGTCAAAATCCTTGGTATTCACCGCTTCCTTAAGCGCGTACATGCAACAGACGGAAGAGCAGTAGGGCGCGTCGCACTGGTTTATATCCCTTGAGCCCACGCATTGAAGCCAGGCTATTTTCGCCGGGGTCTTGCCGTCAGAAGGTCTTTTCAAAATGCCCGCTTCGGGGCCAAGGGGTTTTTGAATCTGTTCGTATTCCACGCTGGTTATAACATTTGGAAACTGTTCATGGGGATATGTCTCATGCCCTGTGGGGTCAAATGTTTCAATACCCGCGGCGAGGACCACAGCTCCCACTCTTAGTTCTTGCTTTTCATTTTCTGTTTCAAGGGAAACGGTGAAATTGCCAAAGTCTCCGGCAAGCCCCGATACCTTTGTGTTCAACATTACACTGATATTGGGGTCCTGTTCGCAGGCGGCAATTCGTGGATCTACTTTGCAGCATGCGCAGAGTGGATAGATCCGGTGAAGCTTGGGTATCATACCGCCTAATGAGCCAGTATGCTCGATTAGATGAACTCCATAGCCCGCATCAGAAAGGGAAAGGGCGGCTTGAATCCCGGCAATCCCCCCCCCGATGACCATCACAGGGCCTTTTGGTTTTTCTTGACTCATAACGTTTGTCTCCTGCTTGTTGACCGATTAGTTTTGGAAGAAATTATATTCCCATCTGAGCCTTCTTGTGAAAGATGTTACATGCCACAATGCTTGCTTCAGTGTCAAGGAAAATGTTATAATATTCGATTTCGTTTAGATTTGAAGATGGATGTCCATGTGAAAAGTCTTTTTTACATGGATTTTGGGATTAATTTTGATAAAATACCTTCAATTCCTTAATCCCTCAATTCGCAATCCCTCAATAACTGGAATCCATGATTGAATATATCCTATGGTTTTTTCTCGTCTGCGCGGTCCTCTTTGTGATAATCGGCCTGTGGATAGGTATTTATTACTGGCTTGCTCCCCATGTGGAAAGCCCTGACGGGAAGGCGCGTATTACAGGGGCTTGCAGGGATACCATGGAAATTTGCCTCAAGTTCAAGGAGGATAGGGTTGCAGAGAGCGCCCATTGGACCGATGGATGCGCCTACAGCCTCAACTGCGTCTGTTCTGCCGCAGATCTTGCCAGGGGGAGAACTCCCGATGAGGTCTTGGAAATCGATGCAGATCTTATTCAGAAA
>Ga0190283_1001284_pt1 | contig 11583 bp, 10 predicted proteins | sample 48691801_MG_FD_161669 | JGI IMG/M metagenome (GOLD analysis project Ga0190283, IMG submission 161669) | Hydrothermal vent microbial mat bacterial communities from Southern Trench, Guaymas Basin, Mexico - 4869-18-0-1_MG | ecosystem: Environmental > Aquatic > Marine > Hydrothermal vents >...
AGCTACGACAACCACATCGTCACGTTCCGTTACAAGGATTCTGATACCGACAAATGGCGAGAGATGAGTCTTGATGCAATGGAGTTTATACGGCGCTTTCTACAGCATGTACTGCCCACAGGATTCATGAAGATCCGGCACTATGGGTTCCTGAACTCAAACTGTCGTGTCGCCCTCCAGAATATATGTGAGATGATCTCTACGCTCTATGACGGAATCCGCAAAGTCGTGCTTCCACCATCGAAACCCAAACGAATCTTCCTGAAGTGTCGTCGGTGTGAACACATTTTACGACAGGTTTACTTTCTCTAAGTCTTCTGATCTCGTCGAAGTGCGGAGCTCGAGCCGGAGAACTCTCTTGGGATCTCTGTCGCGATTCATCAGAAAGTGTTACCAGATTTTTCCGAGTGCAAGTTGTGGCCGGCCCATCGGGTTCTTCGACGATCCTCCTTCCAGAGTTCGGCATGTCTTGGGACCGAACGACCCGACATTGGGTTGCTGTCCGTACTGAGCCAGGGCTGTCACTCGGGCAAGGGCCGGTCGCTATTGCTCATGTCGACGATGACCCTCCACTTCCCAAGTGTCAGCGGAATCCGACCGCCCCCGTTTGTCGGGTATTTCTGCAATTTACAGAATCTGCCCTGCTTCCACTGATTTCACTAAGCCTTCCGCCTCATGGACTATCCCATGTATTGCGATCAATCTATAGGCTTCCGAATGTACTCCCCCAACCGTTCGAGTGCCGCAGGTAGGTTTTTGCGGCCGAAACCGATGCGGAACGCGTTATACTCGTTTCCATAGAGGGTCCCAGGCAGCAGCAGAACACCGGCCGTTGCCATGAGATCAGCACAGAACTCATCGACGTTGCCATGCAGCAGCATCGGGAAGGAGATCGATCCCGCTTTGGGGCGATACCAGCCGAACGTGTCTGCATGGCTCCTGAAGAATCCGTCGAGCCGTTCGAGGTTGTCGCCGATGATCTGCAGATTGCGCTCGACGATCACCTCTGCGTGTTGCAGAGCCAGTGTCGCCAGGAATTCACTGGGTGCACTGTTGCAGATGGTCGTGTAGTCCTTGAAGGCCGCAAGCTCACGAAAGAGACGATGGTTGCGAGTTGCGATCCAGCCGATCCGCAAACCGGCAAGACCGTAGGTCTTGGACATCACTCCCAGCGACACGGCACGTTCGTTCAAATCGACGAAGGCCGGCAACCGATCGGACCGATCGAGCTCCAGCCCGCGGTAAACCTCATCGGAAAAAACGACGAAGCCATGCCGGTCGGAGAGTGCCGAAAGCTCGGATAAAAAGGCCGGGGACGGCAGAAAACCGGTCGGATTGTGCGGAAAGTTGACCACCACCACTTTGGTGCGGGCGGTGAGAAGATCCTTCAGGGCCTCGAGATCGAGCTCCCACGCGCGCTCAGGAACACCACGCCATTGGGAGACCTCTGCGCCGATACCCCGAGCCACTTCGCCGAGCGACTGGTAGTAGGGTGCATGAACGACGACGTGATTGCCGGGGCGAAGAACGACGTTCATGAAGTTGAAGATCGCCTCTTCGGCTCCAGCATGCACGAGCACATGATTTGCCGTGACCTGTGTATAGAGCGTCGTGATGGCGCGGCGCAGTTCGGGAGCGCCAAGGGATTCCGTGTAGCCAAGCCGCAGATTACATAACCGCTCTTGGGCGCCCGGTTCGAGCGCCAGTAGTTCCCGAACCTCCCAGCTCTCGCAATCGGAGGCGCACAGCAGATAGGGAGCCGAGAACTCATGCTTGGCGAAGTAGCGTTCGAGTTTGAATGGATCGAGCCTCATAGGTCGCACTCCGGTTTCGGTTCCAGGTGGATTCTACCTAAAGCCCGGACTCGAAGCGAGGCGACAATGCGAGTATTACGCACCTTACGTTGGCGTGTGCCGGGTGTCAGGGGATTTCAGCTTCAGTCGATATGATGTGGTCACAGATCGGGGTCAACTCGAATAAGGATTCAAGGGAGCCTACAAGATCATTGCTCGATGAGTTTACCGTCGACGTAAGTCCGAACGAGACGTTTGTTCTGCGTCAATCGCGTCATACCACCCTTCTCTTTCAGGACAAAGCAGACAACCACGGAATTGATCTTGCTTTCGAGGTGCACGGCGAAGCGCTCGACGACGACGATCTCTATCTTGGGATTGTAAGGCGGGGCGGGTGGATCGCGCCGGCGCCGATCACGGGATTGAGGTTGCACAACGCAAGATGCAGCGCGCCGACTTCAAGGCGCTGCTGCAGCACGTCGAGGCGCAAGGGGATTGAAGCGATTTCAGGCGGACCCTGGAATCAGGACGCCGCCGGCGGGCCGTTACGTTCCGGCACCACCCCGTCGGATTTCAGCAGCGTCGGGCCGAGCAGCGAGCCGGTGAGGTCGACGAGGAAGTGAAGCGCGATCGGGATCCAGAGCGAACCGGTCACGATCAGGATCGCGCCGAAGATACAGGAGAGAAGGGCGATTTTCACGACGGCGTGCAGACCTTGATAGAAATGGCACGCCGCGAAGACGAGCGCAGGAAGCGCCACGGCCGCGGAGAGCCCCGCCGCAGAGGATCCCATATAAAAAGCGAGATAACCGACGAGAAATCCGCGGTAGACGATCTCCTCGCACATAGCCGCGCTAGTGACCAGCACGAGAGCCCAGCGGATTTCTTGCGCAGTGGCTGGCATGAACGGAGTGTCGCGGCGCCAGCGAAGGCGCGTGGTTGCGAGGCGCTGCGGCGTGGAGAGCTGCCACCAGGTGTCCAACGCGTAGGCGGCAATAAAAGCGAGGCCGAGGATCAGCCCCAGGCTGAGCCGTTCGAGAGGCAAGCAGAGCCCCAGGCCGCGAAGCGACCGGCCCGCGAAGAGCCAGGCCGCGAGAACGGCACCGGCGAAGAGCCACAGGAACAGACTGTTGCTCACGTAGAGCGCGATCTTCTGTACCGTGTCGAAGGTGGAAGGGGCTTCCGATGAGGCGCGCCGTCTGAGATGCTGCAGCGCGAGAAAGGCCGGCCCCACGAGGCCGAGCAGGACAGCCAACAAATGTTCCCAGATCGTGGGTGCGGTCATCATATCACTGGACACTTGAAACTCTCTATGCGCGTGAGGTACCAGACCGGAATGACTGATCGGTATGGCTCGGAAACAGCGATCGGCTTGCTCCGGAATACGAATCAGAAGATCTGGAAATGCTCGAGAATCTTGCTTATTTGCTCATCATTGAAATCCTTGCCGTAAAAACGAAGGAATAGGCGCCTATTTTCCGAGGTAAGACCAGTCGAGATCGGATACGAATTCGATAATCGTTCGAGCATCTCTTCCAGTTCCAATGGCTCGTTGAGATGGACGGCTCTCGTTGTCGACAGTGTCTTCGGTAATTCATACACCATTTCGAATCAGGATTTCAGCCGGCGGACAGAACGATAGGCGATCGCGGTGGCGATGATCCAGAGTACTACATCGAAGATATCGCGCGGCCAAAGGGGCTGCCGTGCCCAGAAAAGCGGTTCTGTTCGTGAATTGAAGGCTTTGTTAGTCATGATCAAAGTGTCCTTTTCAATTGCTAAATAAATGGCATCGATGAACACTCCGAGCACGAGGAGGATACATACCCCCCAGATCATAGACAAGGGACGGATCATTCGGGGGTCGAGAGGTTTGGTTCGGAATTTCCAAAGACAAGTTGCAAGGACTAATCCGACGATGAGTTCCGTAAATGTCGAGAATCCTGATGACATCGAGAAAACAATCACGACGGTCAAGGATGTTGCAAGCAGTGCCAATTTTTTTTGATCAAGAATTTCCATGCCTAAGAAACCTCAAGAAGATATCGATCGTTCTACGATAGAGCAGCGCGACGACTGCTCTCCTGTCTCAATTCGTTTGAAAAAAATCTTACTTAAACGATTCGGATCCTCACCCTATAGATAGGAAACGCTCATACCGCCGGCGCAAGAGCTCTGGATCTGGTCTCTGTACTTTGCGCGCCGGAATAACAATCCTACGACGGTGCAATCCTTGTAGACCGTGAAGGAGCATCGGACCATCTTTCTCACCAAGTACGTCATGTCTGACTTTGATCATGTAGTCGGGACGGACACCGAGAAAGTATTTGTCAAATGCGGCGTGATGGAGTTTGCAGAGCGCCGAACCATTAGTCACGATTGGATCGCCACCAGGTTCGCTATCCGGGACTATGTGAGCTGCGTCGAGAAGCTCGAGGTGCTTCAGTTGGCAAAACGCACACTGGTCGCGATACGCTCTGAGCACCTTTTCGCGAAAAGAGCGCTGATGCAACCTTTGCCGCACAGCCGCCGTGATGTACACCCTACGCGACTCGTCCTTGGAGCTATCTGCAACACGCAGATTATCCCAATCTGTCTGAGTGCTCTCGCTGACAAACTTCACATCGTCAACTGCAACGGTAAACGTCAAGGAACTCGGATCATCCCAGACAATATAGACCGGCCATACTGCCAGGTACTTACCTTTGACGATAGCATGAAAGTAGATCAGCGGAACTTGCTGCTGCATCGCCGAACGAAGCCCGGTATTATCGCGATGATTGGGATCGGTTCCTCTATATCGGTAGAGAAGTAGGCCATCTGAATCGAAGCTGTCGTCGTACGGACCCTTGAGTGTAGTTGTAATGGAAAGGCGGATCTCTTTGAATGCTCTTGGTTTGAAAATACCCTGCTGACTCATCAGCGATATTCTCTGGCCACGAATCTCGAAACCCAACGTCAAAAGGGGCCGTGGCAAGACATCACCGTAGATGTCGACCTGATCTGCCAGCCACTCGAAAGTAGCCATGCGGATCTCATGCTCTCGACGTTGATTCACATTCATCAGCCAAACTTTCGAAATTGTCTATTGCCATTATATCTCTATATCCATCCACCGTCACTACAACAATAGTGCATTCATCTTCTCCAATCTCTGCGCCCCAGCGGCTCTGCGCAAGAAAAATTTTACTTCAAAAATAGTACCACAGTGAGGATTCGAGCTGGTGGGCTGGATATCGGCTGATTGGGCGGACTAGAAAACAATGAACCGAGGCGGTATCAATACCCCAGCTCGTTGAGGCTTTTGCGCAGGTGCTCGGGGAGCTCCGATGCGGGCGCTTTCTCGTTCCGGCCGATAGCTGCGGCGCTTCGGTTGAGCTCCTCGAGGTAATCGGCCAGGGCTTTTTGCATCTTTTCGGTGATGTCGGCGCGCTCGGTGGCGAGATCGCGCGTCTCGGCGGCATCGCGATCCATGTGGAACAGCTCGTGCTCCTCGAGAAGCACCTTCCCCGTGAAGTCGAAGGGTTGTTGCGAAGACCAGGCACGCGCCTGCTTGGTGATCAGCTTCCACTCACCCAGGATGAGTCCGTTCTGCAGCTCGATGCGGTTCTCCTTGGGTAACTGTGTCAGGTTGAGGAGCGCCGGCCGCGGCGTGTCGCGCTCGCCTTCGATCAGTGCGAGCAGAGATTCACCCAGGACAGCGTCGGGTGTCTCAAACCCGAGCACGTCGCTGACGGTGGGAAACACGTCGTAGATGCGCACCGGCTCGTCGATCGTGACACCGCGCGCGATGTGTCCCGGGCAGTACACGATCAAGGGAATCCGGATCACACTCTCGTAGAGGTTTTTGCGGTGGCCGATCTTGCCGTGATCGAAAAACTCCTCGCCGTGATCGGAGGTGATGATCACGAGCGTGTTTTCGAGCAGCTCGGGGTCGATCTTCTCGAGGCCCTTCCAGAGCAGGGAGAGATTGTGGTCCACCCAGGCCACCTCGCCGTCGTAGAGCGCCAGCAGGCGGGACAGGTCGCGGGAGTCCATGGAGGCGTTGTAGCGCGTATCGGAGGTAATTCCGCGGCCGTTGACCCAACCGTCGTAGGGAGCGCCGAAGAGCTGGTCGAAAGGCGACGGCGGCAGGAAATCGTTGTGCACGTCGAAGTAGTGCAGGAAGAGGAAAAAGGGCTGTCGCTGTTTGATGTCCCCTTCTCGCTGCGCTTTCAGCGGCGCCGCCATATGCTCGCGCACGAAGTGCAGCGCCCTGCCGGTGACCTCGCCGCTGGTGATCAGCTCGTTGGAGAGGAACTTCGTCTGCGGCGCCTCGCACTGCGCACCGGCGCCGCCGGCCTGCGCAGCCTGCCGCTTACGCATGAGTTTGCGCGCCTGCGCCTCGGCCATGCAGGGCTGGTAGACATCGAATCCGCGTCCGAATCCGAAGAGCGCGTGTAGATAGGGGCCCGAGAAAAAACCGGCCGTGCGGTAGCCAGCACCTGCGAGAAACTCGGCCAGCAAGGGGAGATGCTCGGGGGCAGACGCCCGGTCGTGCACCATGCCGTGCACCGGGTCGGGCGTGCCGCTCAGCAGGCTGTAGTGCCCAGGCAGGGTCCAGGGCGAGGTGCTCGAGGCGCGGGTGAAGCGCGCGCCCTCGGCGGCGAGGCCGTCGAGAAAGGGGGTTGTGCTGCGCCCTTTAGGACGATGCCCGTAGACGCCCATGCGGTCCGGTCGCAAGGTGTCGATCGAAATCAAGATCACGTTGAGCTGCGGCGGATCGGGGCGCAAGTTTCGAATGACGGGGATCAGCAGGAAGATGAGCAGCAGGACGACCACGCCGGCAGCCACCGCGGCCACTACCAACATGTTGGCGGTAGTGGCCCCCCGGTGCTCAGGTCTCGAACCGTTCGCTTCGATTCCGCGCTGCATGCTCGTCGAGTTTCTGAGTTTGCGGCGTGACTCCACCGCCTTGATCGAACGCAGGGTCACGCCGGAGAGTCGTCAGTTCTTGTCAAGTTTGGCCAGACCTGGTTGAAACCTGGTCGTAACCTTGTCAAATCTGAGCCTGGCCGAGGTCGAAAGCCTTGAGATTGATCTCGAGGGTCTTCGGCTTGACCGAGTCGCGGATCACCTGCTGCCAGGTCTCCACGGGGAAGTCCATCAGCTTGGAAAGGGCGCCCAGGAGCACGATGTTGACCGCCCGTGGGCTGCCGGCCTCGACGGCCAGCTTGTCGGCGTCGATGAAGATCACCCGTCCCGCCTTCTGCTCGATCTGCTGCTCCAGACCGGTGGGATAGATCTCGGTCCCCGAGGGGGTGAGCTCCAGGGTGTTCACGATCATCGTGCCGTCGCTCCGCAGGTAGTGCAGCCAGCGGAGCGCCTCCATCTTCTCGAAGGCCAACAGGAAGTGAGCGGACCCTTCCTCGATCAGCGGCGAGTAGACCTTCTCGCCGAAGCGGATGTGGCTGACCACCGAGCCGCCGCGCTGAGCCATGCCGTGAACCTCGCTCTTTTTGACATCGAAGTGCTCCTGCAGCGCGAGGTTGGAGAGAATCTTGCTCGAGAGCAGAATCCCCTGGCCGCCGACGCCGCAGATGAACGTGTTGGTTATATTGGCACTGTTGACAATGTTGTTCGTCATCTCATGTCACCTCTCATTGCATCGCCTTCGCATAACATCCCATCGACCCGGTTCGGCCCAGAACGGATTTCATCTCCAGGGCTCGGCTCATGTCTCGATCGCCTTGATCGCGCCCTTGCGACAGACCTGTCCACAGACATCGCAGACCTCGCCAGCGCAGAGCGCGCTGTTGATCATCGATTTCTCGCCGGCGGCGTTCTTGGTGATACCGGGGCACCCCGTCTTGCGGCAGAGCCCGCAGTTGACGCAGATTTCCTCGTCGACGTAGCGCGGCTTGCGGCCGGCCTCGCGGTTGCGCAGAATGCAAGGCGCTTCGATCACGATCAGGGAGGCCTCGTCCTTCTCGGTTTCGGCCTTGATGGTCTCGTGCACCTTCTTCACGTCGTAGGCATCGATGCGCGCGTAGTTCTTGATGCCCACCGCCTTGGCCAGCGCCTCGTAGTCGATCGAAACGGTGTCGGCGCCGCTGAGGGTTTTGCCGCTTCCCGGGTGCTCCTGATGGCCGGTCATGGCAGTGATCGAGTTGTCCAGGATGATCGTAGTAGTGGTGCCGCGGTTGTAGGCCACGTTGATCAGGCCGGTGATGCCGGTGTGGACGAAGGTGGAGTCGCCGATCACGGCGACAGTCTTGCGCTCCTCTTCGGGCCCGGCGGCCTTGTCCATGCCGTGAGCTGTGGTAATGCTGGCGCCCATGCAGACGCAGGCGTCCATCGCATTGAGCGGCGGCAGCGCGCCGAGGGTATAGCAGCCGATGTCCCCCATGGCGTTCAGCTTGAGCTTGCGGATCGCCATGAAAGCGGCGCGGTGGGGGCATCCCGGGCAGAGCACCGGCGGCCGGCCGGGCACGCTGGCCGACTCGAAGGGAACCGCCTCGCCGGTGAGCGATGCGCGCACCAGGCGCTGGTTGAGCTCACCGCACAGCGGGATCTTCTCCTTGCCGATAACCGCCACCCCCGCCAGCTTGGCAGCCTCCTCGATGAAGGGTTCGTTCTCCTCGATCACGTAGACCTTCTCGACCTTGGCGGCGAAGGCGTGCACTTTGTCGGCAGGGAACGGGAAGCACATGCCCAGCTTGAGGAAGGACGCCTTGGGGAAGGCCTCACGGGCATACTGATAGGCGATGCCCGAGGAGATGATCCCCATCGAGGTATCGCCCATCTCCTCGCGGTTCAGCGCGCTGCTTTCGGCCACCTTCTTGAGCTCGAGCAGCCGCTCTTCGAGCTTTACGTGACGCACTCGGGCATTGGCCGGGACGAGCACACGCTGTGAGAAGTCCTTTTCGTAGTGGCGATCGTTGCCGGGCGCCTTGCGGTCGCCGAGCGCCACCGGCGTGAGGGCGTGGCAGATGCGGGTGGTCATGCGGAAGAGTATCGGGGTCTTGAGCGATTCGGAGAGCTCGAAGGCTTCGATCAGGAAGTCCTTGGCTTCCTGCGAGTCGGTGGGCTCGATCACCGGGATCTTGGCGAACTTGCCATAGTTGCGGTTGTCCTGCTCGTTTTGCGAGGAGTGCATCCCGGGATCGTCGCACGTGATGATCACCAGCCCGCCTGTGGCTCCGATGTGTGCGGCGCTGAAAAGCGGGTCGGCGGCCACGTTGAGCCCCACGTGCTTCATGGCGCAGAGCGCACGCTTGCCCGTGAAGGAGGCGCCGAGGGCCACCTCGAGGGCGGCCTTCTCGTTGGGCGACCACTCGGAGTAGATCTCATCGTAGCCAGCGATGTTCTCCAGGATCTCAGTGCTGGGGGTGCCGGGGTAGGCTGAGGCCACGGCCACGCCCGCCTCGAAAGCCCCGCGGGCAACCGCTTCGTTGCCCGAAAGAAGTGTCACCTTGTTCATCGATTTCTCTCCTGAATCTCCAGGGATGATGATGTTACTGCGATCGTGGATTTCAGGCCCGTTCCATCCAGTGATCAACGGTGGTATTTTGTCAGATTGCGCCAAGAACGATCCCAGGTCTTTTCACCCGCTTCGGTGAAGAAGCAGCCGGGGATCTCACCCTTGTCGCGATGGCTGCGCACACAGGCGCAGCAGTTCCCGTGATTGGGACACGCCGTGTAGGTGCAGCGGCAGGTCTTCAGGTTTTTCTCTTTTTGACATTCCATCGTATTTCTCGACTATTTTTTGACTCGTCGTTCTTGTGACTCGTCGTTGTCGGTCCCGGCGATTTGGTCGCTTCGCAACCGCACATGCATTTCCGCAGCGACGGGCCGGGGCGGGGGCCGGGCGCTTCACCGCGTCACTCAGCTCATGGAGCCGCAGATCCTGATCACCTCGCCCGGCTCCTCCACCGTGGCCAACTGCGTCACCGCCTCGTCGGATTCGAACAGCTCACCGAGTTGGCTGTAGATCCGAAGGTAGACCTTGTCGTCGTAAGGTGGCCCCACGATGGGAACGAAGAACCGCAAGGGTTGGCCGTCGGGTGTGTCCCAGGGCAGCTCTTCATCGGTGCGCAGAAACCCCATGACCATGCTCTTGGCCTGAATGGTGCGCACATGCGGGATGGCCAGGCCGTGCCCCACGGCGGTGCTGGCTTTCTTCTCGCGGTTCAGGAGATCGTTGTAGAGCTTGTTGCGGTTGCCGATCTTGCCGGATTGATCGAGAAGGTCGGCGATGCGGCTGAAAACCATTTCGCGGTAGAGAGCGAGCAGCTTGTCTCCTGAATAGCGTTCCTCGACCTCTTCGTCAAGAGCGATGCTGCAGTGCAGATCGATGAGAGATTCGTTGAAAAACTGTGACAGCCTCATGGTGCGCCTTCTGCGGTGCCCGCACGGTTCGGGTTTTGATGATGGTCAGCGGGACGGAGCGTCTCCGTGCCGCGGATTCTGCCGGACCATTCCTTGGCCTGCTGGTTGAAACAGGCGTTGTCTTCCTCGAAATCGGAACGGACGGCCATGACCTGGGTGTAGCGGATCGAGTAGTGGGTTCTGCCTTGCCGGGTCAGTTCGGTCGAGAGCCGGCGGTCCTCGTCGAGGAACTCCCGGCTCCTGGCCTGCCATTCCGCGGCGCTCTGGCCTTCGAGCTCGTCGATGAGCCGCAGGTAAGGGTCTTGCAGTCCGGCACCTGGCACGCGCGCGTTGACGTACCAGTGGAAGGCGCGCTGGAGCTTGTTGATCCACAGCTCGTGCTCGGCGCCGAAGCGCAGGCACGAGGAGTCGTAGAACGTGCCGCTCTGCGCCGCACGCTTCGGGTCGATCAGTTTGTGGCGCCGGCAGAGTTCGTAGATGTCGGTGCCCGGGAAGGGGTGGAAGAGCGACCAGCGGAAGCGCCCCGGCCGGATGGCGGCCAGGAGGTCGATGGTGGCCTCGAGATCCTCGCGTTCCTCGAGGGGCAGGCCGAACATGACAAACGCCGAGGTGTGCATCCCCTCCTCGTGGGCGATGGCGAAGGCCGCGGCGATCTGATCGTTGGTCATGCGGCGGTTGAGCACGCTGCGGCGGATCCGCTCGGAGCCCGATTCGAGGCCGAATTTCAGGATCAGGCAGCCCGCCCGCTTGAGGGCTGTGGCCATGGCGCGCGTGAAGCTCTGTACGTGGGCGTTGACCACGAAGGGCACGCCGAGAGCCAGCTTCTCGTATCCTTCACAGAAGTCGAGCACCCATTGCTCGTCCAGCGTGAAGAGGTCGTCGTCGAAAATGAAGGTCTTGATATCCGGATGCCGCTGATGCAGGTTCTGCGTCTCGTGCAGCACCCGCTCCAGGGGGTAGCGCCGCAGGTAGGTGGCTGGTTTGACCCCCGCGTCCTGGTAGGAGCGCACGATCTTGTGGTTGAAGCAGTAGGTGCAGCGGTAGGGACAGCCCCGCGAGGTGAGCAGCGACATCCAGCCGTTCATCTTGCGCAGCATCAGGTCGATGTCGAAGAGCTCGAACTGCTTGGGCGGCAGCAAATCGAGGCGCGGGAACGGGCCGGGCGGGTTGCGATGTACCTTACCGTCGCGCCAGGCCCAGATGTTGGGGATCGACGTGACGTCGTGCTCCTCCTTGATCGCCGCCAGCAGGCGCGGCAGGGCCTCGTCGCACTCGCCCACGCCGATGTAGTCGAAGATCTCGTCCCGGGCGACCTCCTCGGTGGCCATGCTGGCGTGAACCCCGCCTACGGCGATGGGGAAGGCGAAGCGTTCCTTGATCTTGCGGGCGAGCTCCAGGGCGAAAGGGTACTGCTGGCGCA
>Ga0190283_1001288_pt1 | contig 11570 bp, 6 predicted proteins | sample 48691801_MG_FD_161669 | JGI IMG/M metagenome (GOLD analysis project Ga0190283, IMG submission 161669) | Hydrothermal vent microbial mat bacterial communities from Southern Trench, Guaymas Basin, Mexico - 4869-18-0-1_MG | ecosystem: Environmental > Aquatic > Marine > Hydrothermal vents > Microbial...
GGAGCGCCAGAAGGGCAAAGACCAGAAAGATGGCTACGAAAAACATCTTTCCTGCGGAAGAATAGGTTTCTGCCGCAGATTCGACCTCCCCCCCGAAATGATAATCATAGCCCACGGGCCAATCCGTCTTCATCGTTTGCAAAATCGGTTCCAGGTCGGAAAGGATCTCATCGACCGTTCGATTATCGGTCTTGGATAGAACAGTGACCGACCGTTGCCCTCCCTGGTGGGTGATGGAGAGGGGCGCCTCACCCACCAGGGGATTTACCACAGAGAAAAAGGAAACGGTCTTCCCGCTTGGTTTAAAAGGCCGAATAAGTCCCATTTCTTCGATCCGTGTTGGACCGCCCGGCAGACCCTTGCGACTGGGCCATGCCATGCCCAGACGAATTTCCAGATCGTCCTCTGTTCCACCCAAGGGGAATTTCCCGATCTCATCATCGGTCATGGCAAAACGGACCTGGTAGGCGAGGTCATTTTGATCAATTTGATGGAAATCCAGGGCCTCTCGATTGGGAAGCAGCTTCACATCCAGCCGGGACGGACCCAGGTTATCGCGGACATCAGAGGCGCCGGGGATTCGGCTGAGGGCCCCCTGGACCTGTACGGACATGTGACGAAGCTCTTCCATTTGGTCCCCTGTCAGTTGCACCTGTATGGGATCTTCCGTGGTTGATCCCCCTGTCTGGGGTGTAAATACCAGGGTACTGCCGGGATAGGGTCGAAGCGCCGTGGTCAGCTCTGCCCGAAGGCCATCCAAATACTGGAAGGCCATCTTTTCCCTTTGTTCCAGTTTTGTGAAGATACAGGAAAACCCCACATAGGCGCTGTCCTTGAAAGGCATGAGGGCCTCAGCAATGGAGTTTCGCGACAGCGGGCTTTTTTGCCCTACAAATTTGACAACGCTTCGAAGGTAAGGTTTTGAACGGAGGATTTCGCCTAAGGTCTCAGCAACCTTCTGGGAAGTCGCTAAGGTAGTCCCCGGGGCCAACTCTACGGTAATGCCCAGGTTTCGTCCGTCTGCCTTGGGATAGAGCAGGCTGGGCAAGAGCCCCATACCCATAACCGACAAAATTAACAAAGCCACGGTGATGCCGGTACACAGCAATGCCGTCCACTTATTTCTGACCGTCGCCCTCAGACTCCAGGCACATAGCCTTTCTGAAGCCACCTCGGTCAAACGGTCAATCCGGCTTTTCTTGTGGCCTTTTTTAACTTTGGGAAAGACCGCACGAGAAAGGGGGATGTCCACAAAGAGGGCGATAATAAAGCTGAGCACCAGACAAGAGATGGCCGTTACCGGGATGATCCGGATGAATTTCCCGTCAATTCCGCCAATGCCGAAAAGGGGAACCATGGCCAGAATCGTGGTCATCTGGCCGGCAAAGGCGGGAAGGGCATAGGTTTTGACTGTCTTGACGGCTGCCTGGCCAAAGGGCAGATGCCGGCCGAATATGCCTTCGTGCATCCCCTCCATCATTAGAATAAAAACATCTACCAGGAGCCCCAGGGCGATAACCATACCGATGATGACCATCTCATTGAGGCTATACCCCATAAGGGAGACCAGGGAAAGCGCCCCCAGGAAGGTGACGGGGATTGATAGCCCTGCCACGAGGGCCTCACGCCATGAAAGAAGGAAAAAGAGGACTAAAAAGACACAGAGCATGGCCTGCCAACCGTTATTGAACACGTCTCGCAGTTTCTCCCAGATGAACTCCGACTGATCGGATGTAATGCTGTACTTGATACCGTAGGGTACCGCGGGGCTTTCAAATTCCTCCTCAAGCAACGCCTTGATCCTGTCGATGGTCTTGAGGGTATCTACACCCGGGACCTTCATGACCGAAATATCTACGGATGGGGCATATTTTGACCCGGTCCAGCTCACGGCAACGCGGGATTTCTCCCTTTCCAGATCACGATGGACATCCCCGATCTCATTGAGGCGTACCACACGGCCGGCGCTCAAGCGGGATACAGGGAGTTCGCCTAAGTCTTTGACATCACGGAATCGTCCATACAGCCTTACGGTTGCCCCGATCTCATCATTTTCGATTCTGTCCCACGGCATATCCAGATTGGCGGTCCGAATTTTGTCTCGAACCGTTGTGGGGGAGATCCCTAAGGAAACAAGCCTGGCTGGATCCAATTGAATCTGGACCACCTCCTTGCGTCTTCCCCCAAGATCAACCTTTTTTACCCCTGGCACCTTTTCCAGCCGATCTTTGAGGTACTTTGCCGCGTTTCCAAGGATGGCCGCATCCACCTTGCCAAACAAGGCGATGGTCAACATGGGGGTATCATCAACAGAAACCTGCTCAATCTTGGGCTTTTTTGCCTGGCTGGGCAGATCTGGTTCTGCGTCCCGCACCTTTTCCCTCAAGATCTGCATGGATTCGGTCAGATCGGCGCTGGGGCGGAACTCCACCGCAATAACAGAAAAGGAATTGAAGGAGGCGCTCCGCACCCTTTTGAGGCCCTTCATGGACTTGATTTTCTTCTCGATCTTGTTGGTCACCTGCTTTTCAATAGTCTCAGGATCTGCCCCTGGCCATTCGGTCTGAACCGTGGCCTGGGGAATGGCAAGATCGGGGGCCGCCTCTTTCACGATGGACTGGTAGGCCATGAGCCCGGAAACCACCAGCATGAAGGTGAGAAGGATGGCAAAGACAGGACGGATGAAAAAGAAACGTGCCAGAGGGGAAATACTGGCCCCCTCATCCGGGCCGTTTTTTTGGTGTGAAGAGGTTCCGCTCACTTCTTGTTCTCCCCGACAATCTCAATGACTTCCACCGGTGCCCCAGGACTAAGACGATGGCGTCCGTCCGTGACCAGCAGGTCGTCTTCCTCTACCCCTTTGGCAATCTCTTGCGTTGAAAGACCGGCAATCCCCTCAACCACCTGGCGTTGTTCAACGACCCCTTTTGCCTTGTCCACAACAAAAACATAAGGCCTGTTCTCCCTGTAAACAAAGACATCAAAGGGGACCACGATGGCATCGGTTTTCTCTTCCACGATAATCCAGCAGGTGACAAACATGCCGTCCCGAATGCCCTGGGGCCCTTTTACGGTTCTGACCTTTATTTGTATGGCGCGTCCCCCTGGGCTGGTGGCCGGACTCACCGAAAAAACCGTCCCTCGAACCGCTCCTTCTTCGAAGGGTTTTCCCGGTTCCAGGCCCGAGGAAGAGGGAACGATATCAGCAGATGTCATGATAATGGCCTGCTGCCCCGGCCGGACGAGAGCGCCCTCAAAAGAAGGAAGTTCCATGGTCACCTCAAATTGAGTGGGATCAATGACCACCATGGGGATGGTTTTGAGCAGGGCCTCCTCACTGCTGACGTTTACAAGATTGGGTGCGAAATAGTCCCCTTTGTTAATATTGACGTAGGTTAGCACACCGTCAAAAGGGGCATAGATGCTGCTCCGTTCCATGGGCAGCTTGGCCTGTTTTATGCGGGCACGGGCGGCCTTTACCCCGGATAGGGCGGCTTCCAGCCTGGCCTTGGCAGATCTTACAGCAGCGCGGGCCGTTTTGGCGCGGGTTTTTGCTACGTCCAGTTCAACCTTGGAAATGGCTTTCACCTTATAGAGTTTCTCGTGACGCTTTAGGTTATCCTCGGCAAGCTCTTGTTGGGCCTCCGCCTCCGAGATTTGAGACCGGGCCACCTTCACCTGTTGCAGGGATCCCACCAGCCCTGAACCGGTCACTTTCAACTGTTCTACATGCTCACGTTTATCTAAGGATGCCAGAAGTTCCCCAAGCTTTTCTCCTTTTTTTGGCCCCCGCACCCGGGTCCCCCCACGTACGGTCTGACCGTCCTCCATTAGCTTGACATAAGTCACCTTTCCCTGGCTTTCAAAGGTAAGGAATTCACGACGGACGGCCCTGGCAGTTCCCTCACCGAAAACGAGTGCCTGGATCGGCCCGGTTACGGCCCGTATGCAGCGAACAGGAAGTGGGGCAGTCTCTCTGCTCTTGAGATTATCCTTTTCTTGAGCGTGATCCGAAACCCGCTTCACGGCCATAGCGCTGACAGCAATGATTAGGAGCAGCAGGGGAACCAGGAACAGGACCCTTCGTTTCCATGAATTAGCCATAGGGATATCCTTTCTTAATAAAGACGAATTACCCTACTTCACTACGACATGGTGCGGAGGTAGTCAAGTTCTAACATTATGGGCCGTTTTCAAGCTCCAGGTTTAAAGTTTAGATTGACATCCTTGGAGGCCTGTTTTAATGAATATCCAACGATATAAAAGGAAATGGAGGGAAAAGAAATGAAGGTCCAAACTTCTCTGGTCTGGTCAGGGGTGCTTTTCATCATGTCCCTAACTTTCTTCCCTGGAGACGGGCTGGCAGCGGACAAAAAGGTCTACACCCTGGACGAATGTGTCAAGGAGGCATTGGACAATAACTGGAGACTCAAAGCGAGGAAGGAAACCATCGACCAGGCCGGGTATGTTAAGAACCAGGCCAGGGCGGATTTCCTGCCCAAATTGAGCACGTCTTACGGTTACACCAGGTACAAGTCGCTTAGAACGATGGAAATTGAGGGAAGCACTCTTGATATTGGCAGTTTGAATAATTATCAGTGGAAAGGGACTGTCACACAGCCTATCTTTACAGGATTTGCCCTGATCAGTACATACAGGCTTGCCGAATTGGGCATCGATCAGTCTGAGTTAGAGGTGCAACTGGAGACCCTGGATCTGGCCCTAAACGCAAAAACAGCTTACTTCGATATCCTTACAGCAGACAACGCCGTGGAAACAGCTGAGAAGGCGGCCGATGCCCTGGAATCCCATGCAGAAGTGGCGCGGAATTTTTACAAGGTAGGGATGATTCCCATCAATGACCTCCTGCAGTCAGAGGTAGAGGCCAGCAATGCGAAACACTATGTGATAAGAGCCCGAAATGGGGCCCGATTAGCCCGCGCTAAACTGAATGCGATTTTGTCCAAGCCTGTCAATGCCGAGATAGATGTCGTAGACATCAAGGTCCATGAAACACATAAGGGGGACTTCCAGGAATACCTCGAACAGGCCCTCAGGAACCGACCTGAGATGAAGCTCATAGAGAACAATCTTCTTCAGACAGACCAGGTGATAAGGCTTGCTGAAAGCAAAAACTATCCCGAGGTTGTGTTTATTTGGGAATACACGAAAGAGGGCGACACCCTTTCGGTTGATGGAGGGGGCGGGCACGAGCCAAGCAACTGGGCAGCACAAGCTGCGTTGAAGTGGACATTCTGGGAATGGGGCAAGACTTACTATACGGTAAAAGAGCAGGAAAGTGTCAAGAATGAACTCCTAAAGACCAAGATGCAGTTGGAAGAAGATATACAGCTTCAAATCAAAGATGCGGTGCTAAACATAGAAACGGCGGAGGCAAATATTCCGATTACACGTAAAGCAGTTGAACAGGGTGAAGAAAACCTGAGGGTCAGCCAGGAACGCTATAAGGCCCAGGTAAGCACTTCAACCGAATTACTTGATGCCCAGAGATATTTGACCGATGCGAGAGTCTTTTACTTTAATGCGCTGTTTCAGTACCATCTGGCCAGGGCCAGTCTGCAGAGGGCCATGGGTACTTATTAGGTGTGGCGACCAAACATGATTCAGCTATTTGACCTGACCAAAAAATTCGGGCCCAATGTCGCTCTAAATGATATCAGGCTGAGAATTCGCCAAGGAGAATTTGTTTTTGTGACCGGCCCGAGCGGCGCTGGAAAAACGACCCTTCTAAGATTGATCTTTGGAGCCGAAAAACCTGCCAGCGGTTACATACTTATAAATGCTATCAACCTGAATAGGATCAGCAGGCCAAAACTTGATCTCCTGCGCCGGAAGATCGGTTTTGTGTTCCAGGATTTTAAGTTGCTTCCCAAAAAAACGGTATCTGAAAACGTGGCCATTGCTTTGGAGGTAATAGGCCTGCGGCCTAAGGTTGTCAGGAAAAAGACTCATCAAACACTCAGGTTGGTGGGTCTGGCCGACAAAGAGAAGGCATACCCCCTTTCGTTGTCTGGAGGAGAACAGCAAAGGGTGGCTATCGCAAGAGCAATCGTAAAAGATCCCCTGATTCTATTAGCCGATGAACCAACAGGAAACTTAGATCCACAGTTGACGATGGAAATAATGGAGCTGTTCAAGAGCATACATCGGAAGGGTACCACTGTAGTCGTTGCCACTCACAGCCAAGAACTGTTGGAAGGCACGGACTGCAGAACAATCGTCTTGAATCATGGAAAAATCTCCGAGGGTACACTTTGATGTGCCTTCAAAAAGCCGCTCTCAATACGAAATTGTATAAAAGTGAAAAATAAAGGATGAAGGAAGCCAAAATTGAGGTTCTATTTTGTAAGACAGGCGCTTATGAGTATCAGGAAAAATCTGAGTGTTCATATCCTGAGCCTGGGTACTATAGTCGCGTCCCTGTTGATTCTCGGCGCTTTCTTGTTGCTTTTCGGTAATCTTAACAACTGGCTTCAACGATGTGGAACCGCCCTTTCCATGTCAATTTACCTTAAGGATGGAATTAGTGAGTACAGGAGAGACAAGGTCGATGCCTTCATCAGGAGTCTGCCTGGAGCTGAAATCAAGCGATTCATTTCCAAAGAAGAAGCTTTAAAAGATTTGAAAGCCGCCTTAGTGGACGATACAAGGTTCTTAAGTCGTTTAGAACATAACCCCCTTCCTGCATCATATGAAGTTGTTTTTGAGAGCAAAGGGACCCATGGAGTTAATCCTGAAAAAATAAAGGGAGAACTGGAGAAATTAGATGGTGTCGAAGAGGTGCAATATAGTAAAGAATGGATAAAGAAGCTCGAAGGCGTCCTGCACATAGTTAGGCTAATCGGTTTTATAATAGGGGGTCTTTTATGCTTAGGTGTCGTCTTCATAGTCACCAACACCATTAAGTTGACTCTCTATTCACGTAAAGATGAGATCGAAATACTTAAATTGGTAGGCGCCACAGACTGGTTTGTCAAATCACCATTTTTGTTAGAAGGAATGATTCAAGGCGCCATAGGGGGAATTTTAGCTGTCTTGGCACTCTTCTTCGGCTATCTCATTCTTCCTACAGAGGATATTTTCCTTTTAGGCATTACCCCCCTTAATTTTGTCTTCCTGCCCGCCGGATATCTGATTTTAATCCTTATTTTAGGTATGGTCTTAGGGGTGATAGGCAGCTTTATCGCCATAGGCCGCTTTTTTGAAGTATGAAGAAAAAAACCTTTTTCCCATTGGCAAGATGCCTGATTTTATCGAGTTTTATAATAAGCCTTGGTATTTTATCTGGATTTACTTATGCCGATGCAGCACGATTGTCTAATAGAAATCAAGGGCAGATCGAGAAAATCGAGCGCAAACTCTCAAGCGAAAAACAAAATCTTAAGAAAATCGACTCACAGGAGAAGGATCTGTTAAGCGAATTGGCCACGTTAGAGCAGGAGGTCGCAAAAAAGAGAGGGGCAGTGGCTGAATTAAGCCAGAAGTTCCATCGTGGAGAGGCCAACATTGGTGTGCTTAGGCGGAAGTTAGCAGCTTTGAAGCAGTCATCAAGAGATATTGAGATTAAAGTTTCGAGGAAACTGGTGAAACTGTATAAGCACACAAGAGTGGGCTATATCAGAACTTTGGCCGAAGTAACGGATATTGCCCAGTTTTGGCGGAGGGTGAAATATCTCAGGGCCATCATGGAAGCAGACAGGATGGCCCTGATCAGAGCGGCAAGGCAAGCACAAAAACATCAGGAGAGAATTTCGAGGACAGAGGCAGAGCTAACTAAGATCAGAAATATTAGCAGTGAAAAGAAGGCTCGCCTGTTGTCATTAAAAGAAGAGCTTGAGAAAAAAGTCCTTCGTTTGATGAAAATCCACAATGAAAAGGAATTCTATGAAACAGCAGTTCTGGAATTACAGGCCGCAGCAGAAAGCTTGAAACAGACTCTAATAAATATTGAGAAAAAAGATAATCACGAAATAAATCGGCCTTGTCATTTTGAAGACTTTAAGGGTAAACTCCCATATCCTTTTAAAGGGAAGGTCTTTGGAGATCAAAAGATCTCTGGATCCGGAAGGCCGGGAGGGTATAAGGGAATTGTTATTGAAGGGGTTCCGAGTTCAGATGTAAAGGTCATTTTCCCAGGGGTTGTCGCCTTTTCAGGAAGGCTTAAAGGCTACGGCGAGCTTGTCATTATAAATCACGGCTCACGTTTTTTCACCGTATCAGCACATCTTTCTCAAAGGAATAAGATAGAAGGGGATGTGGTAAAAGAGGGAGACGTCCTTGGTCAGATAGGAGGGAAGGAGTCTTCAGGGGGGGCAAGGCTTTACTTTGAGATCAGAAGAGCTGGAAAAAGCCTGGATCCCCAACAGTGGTTAAAGGCCAAATAGCCGTACGGGACCAAATTCAGGTATTCAATCCCTTAATTCCTCAATTCGTAATTCTGATGGCATTTTTTTGTTGCCATTGCCGACCAAATTCATTAGATCTCTCGTAATCTGATCTATGAATTGGAGTGTCTTCGAACGGAGATATTTTTAACTGAATATCCGGCAAACCGGCGCTACGGGAAATAGCGGGACGTCAAATGATAAGGAGCAGGAAATGTTAATTCTCAAGAGAAAATTTGTAGCAAATATTGCCTTGATATCTCTCTTTGTGGGAGGCCTTCTTTTTTTTAACGGCAATGGCTCCAAGGTCGAAGCTGATACTGAAGAGGTTTACAAGAATATTGAAATCTTCACCGAGGTGCTCAGACAGGTAGAAAAAAACTATGTTGAACCCCAGGAATCTCAGAAACTGATATACGGAGCCATAAAAGGAATGGTTCAAAGCCTCGACCCCCACTCATCCTTTATGACAAAGGAAGAATATAAAGAGCTGATGACCGAAACCAAGGGAAGTTTTTCCGGGATAGGGGTTGAGATAACTATTAAGGACAAGGTCCTGACGGTAGTATCTCCCATTGAGGGAACGCCAGCCTATAAGGCAGGAATGATGGCAGGAGACAAAATTATTAAGGTGGAGGGTGAGTCAACACAGGATATGGGCCTAATAGAGGCGGTAAAGAAGATCAGAGGTCCTGAAGGGAGCAAAGTCAACTTAACCATTGTACGAGAAGGGATGGATAAACCTTTGGAACTCTCGATTACAAGGGGAGTCATTCCTCTGAAAAGTGTTCGGCACTACACCCTTTCCCCAGGTATTGGATACATTAGGATTTCAAATTTTCAAAGTAATACGGCTAACGACCTCTCGTCAGCCCTTGAGATACTCGAAAAGGACGGCAAGTTGAAAGGCTTGATCATAGATATGAGAAACAATCCCGGAGGACTGCTATCCCAGGCCATAGAAGTTTCCGAACAATTTCTCGATTCTGGTGTTATAGTTAGCACCAAAGGGAGGGGAAATTCTCACAATATAAAGGCCACAGCTCACAAGAACAAAAAAGATAGGGGATACCCCATAATTATCTTAGTCAACGGGGGAAGTGCCAGCGCCTCGGAAATTGTGGCAGGGGCCCTGCAGGACAATAAAAAGGCCATAATTTTAGGCACCAGAACTTTCGGGAAAGGCTCGGTACAATCGATTTTACCTCTCTCTGATGGCTCTGGCCTGCGTCTCACCACGGCCCGGTACTATACGCCAAGCGGCAAATCGATTCAGTCAAGCGGGATCACCCCCGATATTGAGATACCATTCGTGGCCCCCGAAAAGAAAACAGAAAAAAAGTCGCCCCATTTTATCAGAGAAGAAGACCTGAAGGGTCATATACCTTTAGAAAAGGGCAATGCCAAGAAATCCGATGAAAAGAAACCAAAGGAAGAAAATAACGAAAAAGTCAAGATGCTTCTCGAGAAAGACAACCAGGTTCGCCAGGCATTGCAGCTTCTGAAAAGCTGGACCATTTTCTCAAAAATCAACGCGGGATCCTGACAATTTCTCAATAAGAAATATCAGAATAGGCTGGAGGGTGAATTTGGTGTTGTTCCCGTGTCGAAATTGGTCAGGTAAATAAAAAAGGGATTTTTTTTGAGGTGGGGCAAAAAAAAGATTGACATCTTTAAATAGCATAGGTATAAAGGTCTCTTCCTTTGCGTTTCACCAACAAAATGACATGCAAATTTAAGCTTGACATTTGCAGGGGAATATCTTAGATTTTTAAGTATGGGTTTCAGACATTTGTTCCTTGAAAACTAAATAGTGATGTAGTGTAGGTCTCAAAATAAAGAAATAGGGTCAAAAGCCCTCTATAAGGTTTAAGTGGAGAGTTTGATCCTGGCTCAGAACGAACGCTGGCGGCGTGCCTAACACATGCAAGTCGAACGAGAAACTCCGGGCTTGCTCGGAGAAGTACAGTGGCGCACGGGTGAGTAACGCGTGGGTAACCTACCCTTGAATCTGGGATAACCCCGCGAAAGCGGGACTAATACCGGATATGGTTCCATAAGCCTTGGCTCTTGGAATTAAAGGTGACCTCTTCATGAAAGTTGCCGTTCAGGGACGGGCTCGCGTACCATTAGCTTGTTGGTAGGGTAATGGCCTACCAAGGCTACGATGGTTAGCTGGTCTGAGAGGATGATCAGTCACACTGGAACTGGAACACGGTCCAGACTCCTACGGGAGGCAGCAGTGAGGAATTTTGCGCAATGGGGGAAACCCTGACGCAGCAACGCCGCGTGAGCGAAGAAGGCCTTCGGGTCGTAAAGCTCTGTCAAGTGGGAAAAAAGCCTTTCGGTTAATATCCGGGAGGTGTGATGGTACCACTGGAGGAAGCACCGGCTAACTCCGTGCCAGCAGCCGCGGTAATACGGAGGGTGCAAGCGTTGTTCGGAATTACTGGGCGTAAAGGGCGTGCAGGCGGTTTGGTAAGTCAGATGTGAAAGCCCTGGGCTTAACCCGGGAAGCGCATTTGAAACTGCCTTTCTTGAGTATGGGAGAGGAGAGTGGAATTCCCAGTGTAGAGGTGAAATTCGTAGATATTGGGAGGAACACCCGTGGCGAAGGCGACTCTCTGGACCAATACTGACGCTGAGACGCGAAAGCGTGGGGAGCAAACAGGATTAGATACCCTGGTAGTCCACGCTGTAAACGATGAGAACTAGGTGTAGCGGGTATTGACCCCTGCTGTGCCGAAGTTAACGCATTAAGTTCTCCGCCTGGGGAGTACGGCCGCAAGGCTAAAACTCAAAGGAATTGACGGGGGCCCGCACAAGCGGTGGAGCATGTGGTTTAATTCGACGCAACGCGAAGAACCTTACCTGGGTTTGACATCCTCTGACCGTCTGGGAAACCAGATTTTTCCGGCTCTGCCGGAACAGAGTGACAGGTGCTGCATGGCTGTCGTCAGCTCGTGTCGTGAGATGTTGGGTTAAGTCCCGCAACGAGCGCAACCCTTATTTTTAGTTGCCAGTATTAAGTTAGGCACTCTAAAGAGACTGCCTCGGTTAACGAGGAGGAAGGTGGGGATGACGTCAAGTCCTCATGGCCTTTATACCCAGGGCTACACACGTGCTACAATGGGCTGTACAAAGGGTCGCCAATCCGCGAGGATG
>Ga0190283_1001291_pt1 | contig 11557 bp, 14 predicted proteins | sample 48691801_MG_FD_161669 | JGI IMG/M metagenome (GOLD analysis project Ga0190283, IMG submission 161669) | Hydrothermal vent microbial mat bacterial communities from Southern Trench, Guaymas Basin, Mexico - 4869-18-0-1_MG | ecosystem: Environmental > Aquatic > Marine > Hydrothermal vents >...
ACTCACAGACTCAGGTTGGTATTTTTTTTTGAAATCTGGAAGAAAGAAAGAATCATTTCCCTTCCCGAATCTTGAAGATGTTATAAATGATATTCTGTCTGAACAGGAACAGACTGGTATTTTTTTGAAGCCTGTCTGGAAAAAATCATTTTCCTGCTCCTTCCCGAATCCTGAAGATGTCATAAATGATATTCCGCATTCATGGGAACAGGCTGGTATTTTTTTGAAGCCTGTCTGAAAAGAACATTTCCTTCCTGCTCCTTACCGAATCCTGAAGATGTCATAAATGATATTCTGCCTTCATGAGAACAGGCTGGTATTTTTTTGAAGCCTGTCTGAAAAGAACATTTCCTTCCTGCTCCTTACCGAATCCTGAAGATGTCATAAATGATATTCTGCCTTCATGAGAACAGACTTGTATTTTTTGAAGCCTGTCTGAAAAAAATCATTTTCCTGCTCCTCTTTCCCGAATCCTGAAGACGTTATAAATGATATTCTGTCTTCACAGGAAGATAGCTGTATTTTTTTGAAGTCCGTCTGGAAAAATTATTCCCTCCTTGCTCCTTCCTGAATCTTTAAAATGCTATAAGTGATATTCCGGTCTGAAAAAGAGACTGTTTTTTCCTCGTTTTCCCTAAATTTTGGAACTGTTTTAGCTGATATTTTTTTCTTGGTCAGACAGCTTGGTATTTTTTAACTGTGTACAGGGCAAAAAATGGTAACTCACTGATATTGTTAAATGTGGCTATTCTGTTGTAAATCCATTAACTTGCTGATATCAAAAATAATATGAAAAATCAGAATTATTTTTGTCCTGTACACAGATTTTTTAATTTAAATTTTTTCTTGAAAAAAAATGCCCATTTGATATATAGACTCAAAATGAAATGATATGGAGGTAAATGATATTATGATAGGCGAAGAATTGGTAAACAGCATTATTTCCGCATGGAAAAGTCTGACAGGTTTTGAGTCTCTCTCTGCGACTTTAGACAGAGTGAAGGAAAACGTCATTCTGGAAGTAAATAAAATATTGCAAAAAAAAGGAGAGAAAAAAGCCTTTATTGGATGACTATGACAAAACCTTTTATCAACTTCCTGTCCAAGCGCAGAATGAGATAAATGTCGTATTTAAAATTTATCCTGAGATAGCAGAGGGCTATGGTATAAATAGTCGTGACATCCAACCAAATCCTTCCAACTTGATACCTGCGATGCCTGCGATAGCATCAATTAGCACTGGAATGATAGCTAAAAGTCGTGACAGTCAAACTGTTATTTCCAAAGTAAAATATGCGTTGACAGATTTCATATCTTCCTTGCTGTGGGTACCTGTCGGTGCAGGGGAACGCTTGGGTGCTTTGGATATTTCCGAGCAGGAAAAGACTTTTCAGACAGACGAAGGTGAAATCAGGATCACCTGTGTATGGGAAGGACAGATTAAAGAACATGCTGCATATATCTGGTTAAAATGGGAAGCAGATATAAAACCTGATACCGAGTTTGTGATTCAGTTTTTAAATCCTGCCACCAAGGAGGTGCGCTATGAGTTCCGCCCGAAAAATTTCATGGCAGGACGAAAAACGATTAAAAAGAAATATCTGAAATTTGATCCCACAAAGGACAAATGGGGAATATATATTGGGGTGGAGAGATAAACAAGAGCTTTCAAAATAAGAGGAGCATTAACGATGGAAATCTCCGGAAGCGGTTCAGGGAATCTTTCATCTGCTGAAAATTTGAAAAGGAGGAGCACAATATGCAAAGGGTCGAATATCATACCACTATTCTGAATAATGGGCAGCTTCCCCTGCCCGGAAAGATCAGGAGTCACCTGAAGCTAAGAGCGGATCAGAAGATCAGGGTCATCATTGAAGTTCCGAATCCTGATGAACATCGGAAACGTTATTCTTTTGAAAAAGTCAGAGGATTGCTGGACGGAATCAAAGGAAATATGAGTTCGGAAATTTTGGCTGACAGGAAAGACAGAATATGAGCAGACGATTTTTTATTGACACAAGCGCACTGATCAAACTTTACCATGAGGAAAGCGGCACTGAGCGTTTGACGCGCCTTATAATTTCCGAAACCCCGATTATTGTGATCTCGGATCTGACTATAATTGAAATGGTTTCTGCGCTGGCAAAAAAAGTCAGAACCAGGGAGATTGACGAGCATATTTTCAATGAGGCAGTTTTAAATTTTGAAAATGATGTTTCAGCTTTTGAAGTGACTGACATTAACGAAAACATAAAGAGATACGCGTCATACCTGCTGAAAACTGTGGGAATGCAAAGGGGGCTGAAATCGCTTGATTCCTTACAACTGGCCTCTGCTTTGGCTGCACCAGAAACTCCGGAACTTTTCATCGCGGCTGATAATCTTTTGGGAGAGATTGCCGAACTTCAGGGATTAGATGTTATGATTATCTGATCTGTCACAGGGCAAAGAACTTTCCCCACAGCGATTTCTGCTCACTATACATGGAGTTGCCGTGTCCATGAAATCATCATTTGAAATGAAAAGAGACTGGCACCTATTAGGATCACATTTTGTTTTTTATCACGAAAGGAGAAATAATGATTCACTTTGCATATCCAGATGTGGATACGGAGGAGGATCAATTTTCAGGCTGCGGAAGATACGCTGTGTCTGAAAGTGTTCCGGAAGGATATGATCTTCCCTTTGCAAAAATCCTGAATCGTTCAAAAGTGTCAGATGCTGCGTTAATACTGGCGAAAGACTCTTCTGACAAAGAGATAAAAGATCAGGTTATTCAGAAAAAGGGTGAAAAATATATAGGAGAATCTCTTCACTTGGCTTACCTCTTTGCCCTGATCCATCGTTCCAGAGAAGTGAAGCTGAATATTCTTACGGACATCTGGACTACCGGAAGTATCGAGGTTTCGGATGGAAAGCCGTTTCTGAAATCTGTTAAACATGAAGGGTTTCAGCTTAAATTGGAAAAAGGTTTCCTATCCGAAGAAAATGAAGACATGCTGTTTATTGTCCCGGAAGGAGATATTCAGCCAGAGCATGAGGACTTATGCAGTAAAAACAATGCTGAAATCTTATCTTTTGAAGCGTTTCGGGACTGCCTGAGTAAAGATAAAGAGATTTTTCAGAAAAAAATCATCGTAAAAGTCCGGGAAGATGAGCTGTTCGCTCTGGTCAGTCTGATTTTTGAACTGGGACCTAATCCGTACAAGGGTCTGGAATATTTTGACGAAGAAGATGCTGACCGTTTTTTTGGGCGTGAGGATGTGACTGAAAAGCTGTTTGAGAAGTATCAGACTCTACAGGATTCTCCGATTCGCCTGATGGCAATTCTCGGACCTTCGGGTTCCGGGAAATCTTCCATTGCAAGGGCAGGACTGATTCATAAAATTCGCCATTCAGCAGATCATCAGGATATTGTATTCAGACCCGGAGAATATCCCCTCAAAGCATTTACTGAAGAATTGGCAAAAAACAATCCGTCTGATCCGGATGTTATTCTTGTTGACCAGTTTGAAGAGATTTATACACAGTGCAAAGATGAAGCGGAACGGAATCAGTTTGTAAGGAACTTGCTTCATGCGTCTTCAGATGAGGATTCCCGTGTTTCTGTCATCATCATTCTCCGCACCGACTTTCTTAAACAGACAAAAAATCATCATCCCGAACTTTACAATGCCATTGCCGAAAATGAAATTATCGTCAAAGCAATGACCAGGAATCAGATTCGCTCGGTCATAACAGAGCCGGCCAGACGCAGCGGATATATTTTTGACATGGAAACCGTTGACCGCCTGATTTCCGAAACTGAAAAACACGAAGGAGCCTTACCGCTGCTTGAATTTGCCTTGGACAGTATCTGGAAAGGAATGGAAAAAGAAGGTGTTCAGCCTGCTGATACATTGGAAAAACTGAACGGCGTGGGCGGTGCGTTGGCAAGCAGGGCGCAGGAAATTTATGACGGTCTTGCCAGTGATACGGACAGACGGATTGCCCGACGTGCGTTTATAAGTCTTATCAATATCGGTGAAGGTGCTTTTGATACCCGCCGGCGTGTGCTGTTATCTCAAATTGTTGCAAAAGATGAAAGCTCGGAGCATGTCAGAAATGTCCTGCAACAGTTTTCCAAAACGGGCAAGGCGTATTTTATCACCCTGTCAACCGATGCCGAAGGAAAAGAGACTGCTGAAATTACACATGAGGCATTGTTTGAGCATTGGGGTTCTCTGAAACAGTGGCTTGATGAAAAACGTGATGATCTTCCCTTTATCCATCGCTTGGAAAAGGCATCAAGCCACTGGAAGAATCAGGACAAACCCGACGGTCTGCTGTGGCGGACTCCTGATTTGGATTCGCTGAAGGATTATCATAGGCACAACAAACAGGATATGACGGAATTGCAACATGTTTTTTTTGAGGCCAGTGTTGAAGCAGAAAAACGGGAAGAAGCGGAAAAAGAAGCAATTCGTCAGCGTGAACTAAGATATGCCAGGGATATTGCGGAAGAACAACGTAAGAGAGCAGAGGAACAAGAAGAGGCAGGTAAAAAACTTCGTAAGCGTTTCATATTTGCACTCGGTTTTGCATTAATAGCAATTTTGGCTTTGATAGCTGCCGTTTCAGGATTTCTAAAAGCTACTGAACAAACAGGGGTTGCCGAACAGGAACAAAATAAAGCTGAACAGGAACGTGATAAAGCACTGCGTAATCAGTCTTTACAATTGGTAGTTTCAGCTCAGACGGAAATGGAAAAAGGAAATATAGTGACCGGAATGATGCTGGCTTTAGAGGCACTGCCTAAAAATATGTCTGCTCCCGAGCGTCCTTATGTACCTGAGGCCGAAAATAAACTTTATGAATCCGTGGCTTATTTTCGTGAACCGCTTGTTGTTATAGAAGGAGACAAACCGTTTGTTTATGCTGTTTTCAGTCCCGATGGAAAACGTATCGTTACAGGTTCTTTTGAAAATATTGCTCGGGTATGGGATACTGAAACAGGTAAAGAACTTGTCAGCCTGAAAGGTCATGAAAAATCTGTTGTTTATGCTTCATTCAGTCCTGATGGAAGCCGGATTGTTACCGCATCATGGGATAACACCGCCCGATTATGGGATAATGATACAGGTGAACAGCTTGCTGTTTTGGAAGGTCATGAAGGCGGAGTGGATTGTGCCAATTTTGATTATGATGGAAAACGTATTATTACAGCATCATCTGATAAAACTGCATGCATATGGGATGCGTATAATGGTAAACAACTTGCCATAATGAAAGGACATGAAGATGATATCGCATACGCTGCTTTTAGTCCTGACGGAAAGTATGCCGTTACAGGAGGCGGCAGTGTTAGTGAATCGGAAGATAATACAGTGAGATTGTGGGAAGCTGAGAGCGGTAAACAACTGACCATTATACAAGGACATATTGAGATGGTTCGCTGTGTTGGATTTAGCCCTAACGGACAGCTTCTTATCAGTGCCTCATTAGACGAAACATCTCGAATATGGGATATTTATAATAGAAAACAACTTATTTTACAGCATGAAGCTTCTGTGAATCATGCTGAATTTAGCACAGATGGTCGGAAAATCGTTACAGCATCTAATAAAGGCGTTGCAAGGGTGTGGGATGTTGCTACCGGACAACAGACTGCTATCATGGAAGGACATAAAACGCCTGTCAACCATGCAACTTTCAGTCCTGACGGAAAATATATAGTTACAGCTTCTGGTAATTTTATTGGAAAATCAGTAGACAACACTGCAAGGCTTTGGAATGCAAATACTGGTGAATTGCTTAATATTATGCTACATGAAAAAAGTGTCGAGCATGTAGCGTTCAGTCCTGACGGAAAAAAAATAGTTACAGCATCTTGGGATAAAACAATACGAATTTGGGATGCAAATAGTGGAGGACAGTATTCTGTAAAAGAGATTATTTTACCCAAAAATCCTGAAGACTCTGTCATTTATGTTGATGTCAGTTCTGATAAAAATTATATGATTACAGCTTATATAGAGACTTAACTATGATGAAAAAATTAGAGATTAATAATAAAATAGAGTTTTGGGGTTCCAAACTAATATCATTAAATTCTGATGGAAACTTTGGAGAAAGAGTTTGTGGAGATATTACCATAAACTCAGAAGACATTAATGTAATAGAAAACTGGAATTCAGATAACATTATAAAGCTATGGGATGCGAGTACTGGCAAACAACTTGCTACTATGAGAGGACATGAATCTATTATCATGTATGCTGTTCTGAGTCGTGATAAAAAGCATATTGTTTCAGCATCGTTAGATGGGACCGCACGGCTATGGGATGCGAATACTGGCAAACAACTTGCCATTATGGAAGGACATGAACATGGCCCTATATATGCTGATTTTAGCTCCGATGGACAATACATAGTTACAGGAAGTGGTCATATTTCAAAATCAGGTGGTACACTCAAATCGGAAGATACAGCAAGAATATGGGACAAATCCGGTAAACAAATTGCAATTATGCGAGGACATGAAGCAGGTGTTCAACATGCTGCTTTCAGTCCTGACAGACATTACTTACTTACTTAGTCACAGCATCTTGGGATAATACTGCCCGTTTATGGGAAATAGGTACTGGTAAGCAGCTTTCCATTATGCAAGGACATGAATTTGAACTTCTTCATGTTGCATTCGGTCCTGATGGTTCACATATTGTTACATCATCTGCCGATAATACTGCAAGGATATGGGACATTGCTACTGGTAAGCAACTCTGTATATTGGGTAGCGTTGATAAAATGATTGTAGAAGATATTGAAACTATTAGGCAAAATTTTTTCGCACCTGACGGACCATTATTTCAGGATTACCAAATGGTCGCGGACGGACATACAGACAACATTAATTGCGCTGTTTTTAGTTCTGATGGACAGCGCGTGCTTACTGTATCAGATGATAATACTGGTCAAATATGGGATGCAAATACTGGCAAACAACTTGCTGTTTTAAAAGGGCATAAAAATAGTATCCATTATGCTGATTTCAGTCCTGATGGACAGCATATTATTACAGCTTCTTCTGATAAAACTGTCAGAAAATGGCGTTTTTTTCCTGACACTCAATTTTTGATAGACTATGCAAATAAGATAATTCCATATAGGCTCACTTGTGAAGAGCGTCAAAAATATTTCTTAGAAGTAACGGAAGAATGCTGTTTTGTCGCTGATAAAAATATCAAAGGTATTTATCAAGGAGAATGCAAAAATGGTAAAGCTCATGGATATGGCAAATCTGTCGGTAAAAATACTTATGAAGGAAATTTTATGCAAGGATATATGCACGGCAAAGGTATTTACACATGGAGAGATGGTACTCAGTATAAAGGAGAATTTGAAAATAATAAAGAAAAGGATATAGGAATTATCTTTGGAGATTCAGATGATTGGTACAAGAGGGGAAGTGCTTTATACGGGCAAAGAAAGCTGAACGATGCAATTGATGCTTATCAAAAACAAGTTGAAATTAAACCAACTCATAAAAATGCTTGGTGTGATATGGGAATTACTTTAACTCAACAAGAAAAATTAGATGAAGCAATTGAAGCTTTCAAAGAGCAGATTGAGGTCAAACCTGACCATGAATCAGCTTGGTTTTGTATAGGGAATATTTTAACAATTCAGGGTAAATTTGAAGATTCGATTATTGCTTATAAAAATGTCGGAAAAGGACAGAACTACTTAACTGCCCAAACAAATATTGCTACAATTCTATGTGAACAAGGAAAATTCGATGAAGCTATTGAGCATTTGCATGACTTACCAACGAAAAATGAAGATGAAAAACTTCATTTGTTGCTGATTGGAGCTGATCTTCTTTTTTATTACAAACGCCATGATCAGGCAATGAGAATCTATAATCAAGCTCTTGAACAACATCCTGATAACATGAATTTATTGAATATCATGGCAAATGCCTTCTGGAAACAAGACAAACTGAATCAAGCGGCAGACACTTTTGCCAAAGGATTAGCCATTCAAGCAAACAATCTGACACTTTTAAGCAATGACGCTGAACTAGCTCTGGTGCAGGGAGATATAGCTCGTTGTCAGAAGCGCATTGAAACTGCCTTGCCGTTGCTGACTCCCAAAGATCAGACAGTTGCCATCATACCGTTTATCTCATGGCTTGCAAACCCGGAACAAGGCTGGAAAAAAATAATGGCAGCCATCACGGAATTAGACCCTGAAGTCACTTTCACATGGAATTTTTCCACCATGCAGCCCGCTATCGAACGCTTGGATGAATCAACCCGGCAAACCGCCCAACATTTCATCGCTTTTTTCGAGAACCGCATTGATTTCCTAACATTGAAGTCAGAGCTTGCTGAGAAGAGATAAAAAAGGTAGAATTGCCAACAGAAACAAATCGTTCTGGCGATGCCGAAGATTGATTTGGCAGTTTCATTCCCACCTAACGCCGAACCTCAAGACAGCTATCCCAAAGAATTGAAAGTGAGGCGTGACGGAAAAGTACTGACCTTCATGCTCTCACCTGGCAAAATCGGCATCCAACTTCGGAATCAGGTCATCCTGGTATCCACGTCCTCTGTGGGAAAGCCAGCACCATAACCGCTGAATACAAAAACATAAGGAGAATCTGCCATGTTGAACAAGGCACAGGCATGAGAAACGAATTTCAGGCGAACAGCAGGATTCTGTTCAGAATGAATTGCAGGGGTTGCAGAGGAGAGATTGAAAAATGAACAGTACATCAGATAATGATTATATAAATTTCTTTGCCGAGGTGAGGGAACGAATACGCCACTCCCAGTATGAGGCACTCAGAGCAGTCAACAAGGAACTGATAAAGCTTTACGGCGATATTGGACGGATGATTGTTGAGAAGCAGGAACATCTCGGATGGGGAAAATCCGTTGTTGTGCGGCTTTCTTAAAGATTTCACGAAGTTCACAAAGGTCTGTAGGGTCGCCATATTTGCAGAATACGAAAAATGTACAGATCAGAGGCCCGTAGGGGCCGACATGTTTGCAGGATAAAATTTGAAACCTGAAATTCACAAATGAAATTATTACATATAATTGGATTTACAGAGGAGAAAGGAGACAACAGAAATGAATTTCATCATTGAAACTGAGAAAGAAGATGACGGGTGCTGGATTTGTGAAATTCCTGAGATTCCAGGCGCCATGGCTTATGGAAAAACGAGAAATGAGGCAATTGCAAAAACACAGTCTCTGGCACTTAGGATATTGGCGGATCGCATAGAGCATGGTGAGAATGTTCCGGAAATGGATTCGTTCTTTTCGGTGGCAGCATGAGCCGATGGCCTTCTGCAAAAGCAAAGTGGGTAATCGCGGCACTGCTTCGAATCGGCTGGAAAACCAGAAGAGAGGGCAGAGGTTCCCATCGGGTTCTTTCCCGCGACAATTGGCCGGATTTTGTTTTTTCGTTTCATGACCGGGATGAAATCGGCCCTCGCATGTTGGCGCGCATAGCTAAGCACACAGGACTTCAGCCAAGTGATTTGTGAATTTCAAGGCGGTGAATCAGGACGGAAAAACTGTCAGAATGTATCACGCCACGCCCGACATTGATATTTTTATCGAAGAAACCCTGAAAGGAGGAACCCATGCCGGAAACAACCTTAACTTTACCTGTAACTGTAAGCCTGGAGCAAATCGCCACGCTCATAAGACAGATGAGTCAGTCTGATCAGAAGCGTCTCCTCAGCCTGGCTCCGGATTTGCATCAGATTGCCTCCCGATCCCCCAGTCCGAGAACCCGGGAACAGGCGCATACAAGTGTGAAAAAGCTGCGGAAGAAGGTTCTGACTGCTTTGAATGATCAGCCATTATCATCTGATGAACCCTTTACGGAAAATCTGACGCTGGGACAGTATAATTCCCTGTCGGACAAAGAGAAAGCCTGCCTGTGGGATCAATGGGGGGAAGATACCGACCTGACGGAATTGAAAGAAAAGGAGGTCATTTCAGATGCGCTGTCTGTTAGATAAGGTGACTGCCCGTTACATACTTCAGGGATTGCTCAGACTGGCTGAAAACCGAAATCCGGGCATTGAGGAAATATTTGCTCTTGACCTTTTCTCAATATCTGATCCGGAAGCGTTTCGCCTGTTTATTACACCGCCAGCCTTCAATATTCTGCAAAAACTGGCTCATATGCCCAAATATTCAGAACTTATTCATCTCTTTCTGGAACAGATCGAGGTCGCCCTGCCATCCCGCTATTTCAAACGGTGGGCGCGTCGTCTCCGTGAATTCGGATTTACCCGGGAAGATGCGGCGGTTCTTACTTCGGCCAGTTTCAGCACAGACAAAGAAGGTGCCATACTCGGTATGCGATTTGTTGCCACTTTTGATCAGCCAATGATGCGTCACTGGCTCTCTGAGCAGAAAATTATTCGGAAGCGTTTCACAGCAATGAAAAAAGAAATTCCGATGCCATATTGCAGGGCCTCGCTCCCTGAAGTACTTCGCCCTGAGCAGATCAATGCCTAATTGTCCTGCTTAATTGGTTTGCTGTATGTATAATGAGTATCGCCGTTCCGACAATCCCGAACAACTCCTCGCAATCCGATGGGTTCATAGGAAGAAAACTTGAGAATACTATGATTACAAGAATCAAAGCCAAAAATTACCGATGCTTCTCCGACCTTGATCTGGAACTCGGTAATTACCACATTCTGGCCGGGGCCAACGGCTCCGGCAAAACCACGCTGCTGGATATTCCCGCAGTTTTTGCGGACTTATTATATGCCCGGACAGTGGGAGCGGCTTTCCTCGAAACAGGTCCCGGTCAGATGACCCCGCGGGCCAGGCATCCCCGGGAACTGATTCACCAACTCCGGGGAAACGCTTTCAGCCTCGGAACAGAGGTCAGGCTTCCGGAGTCTGTGACACAGACACTTGCCGGCAGCACATCTGAGGAAATACAGAGACAATCGGAGAAATGCCTTTCCGCACTGCGTTATGAGGTCGGATTTGAGGCATAATTTCCATCTCAGCCTTGGCACAGCACCTTTTGAAGTTGATCTGAGAAAGGACATCATTCACGATGCCCAGGGGAAAGATCCCGGAATTTATACCCGCGCACATGAATTGCTGCGGCCTTATGCCCGTATTCCGGACCCTAAAGAAGCTGTACTGCGAACTATGCGGGTTTTTCGCAAAAAAAGTTTTTCAGTGGTGTTTAAACAAATCTGCCTTCAGGTATCGCTCAGGAGCTGTACTGATCCTGAGTTTGAAAGACTTTGTTCGGCTTTGCACCAATGGTTTCCTTATAAGACGGAGTGATCCTGAAGCCGTCTGCCCTGAGCAGATCAATGCCTAACTGTTATGCTTTGAAAAGGCGGGTGGCAATATTTCCATTCTCCACTATACAATAAGAGGTGAAAAAATGATGTCACATACAATAACACTGGAGTTGCCTGAAAATATTTATATCCGTCTTCAGCAGGCAGCCCGGGCAACAAAACAGTCCCTGAACGATATGCTCCTCAGAGCCATACAGACGGGGAGTCCGCCCGGAT
>Ga0190283_1001292_pt1 | contig 11553 bp, 11 predicted proteins | sample 48691801_MG_FD_161669 | JGI IMG/M metagenome (GOLD analysis project Ga0190283, IMG submission 161669) | Hydrothermal vent microbial mat bacterial communities from Southern Trench, Guaymas Basin, Mexico - 4869-18-0-1_MG | ecosystem: Environmental > Aquatic > Marine > Hydrothermal vents >...
AGATGACCGGGGGGCCGTATTTATTTAAGGATCACTTATATCTAAAATTATTCGTATCTAAGGGCATCGATCGGATTTAATCTGGCGGCCCTCATAGCGGGATAGATACCAAAGAAAAGCCCTACTACAGTTGAGAAGCTTAAAGCAATGATTATCGGGAAAGAAGTTATACTTGTCTCGAGAACTGTAAAATTATTGAGTATGATAGAAATAAGTACTGCAAAAAGTATCCCTAAGATACCGCCTGTTATGCTCAGGACTATGCTTTCTACCAGGAACTGAATGAGGATATCCCGGTTTTTGGCTCCAATAGCCTTACGTATCCCGATCTCCCTGGTTCTTTCGGTAACTGACACAAGCATGATATTCATAATTCCTATCCCCCCGACCAGCAGGGATATGCTGGCGATACCTGCTATGACCACGGTGAAGATATTGGTGATCGTGCTCACAATATCAAGTATTTGTGTCTGATTTCTGACCCGGAAATCATTTTTCTCACCAAACCTGATATTTCTGCTTTTGCGCAGGATCTCCTCTATTTCGTTGGTGGCTGCGTCTATTTCTTCTTCAGATACGCTCTGTGCAAGTATCATATCATAGGAGTCTGAACCAAATAATTTATTCTGGGCCGTAGTCACAGGAATTGAAATAAAATTATCCTGGTCGTTTCCAAAAGAATCTGTGCCTCTTGATTCAAGGGTTCCTATTACTTTAAAGTTCTGGCCGCTTATCTTTATTATCTTGTCGATAGGATCTATCTTTCCAAAAAGCTTATTTACAACAGTCTGTCCGATGACTGCAACATTTGCAGAACTTGAGACATCGCCCCTATTATAAAACTTGCCTTTTTCAACTTCCATATTGTAAAGCTGTCTCCCATTTGCAGTGGAGGCAAAGACCTGAGGCTGTGCGTTCTTATTAAGATAAGATACAATGGAAACACTGATAACAACAGGAGCGACTTCAGTTGTAAGGGTCGACTCTCTTTTAATCGCCCCTACATCATCTGGTCCCAGTTCTGCAGTCTCACCGATAAACATCATCTGCGGACCCATCATCTGCTCCTCTTCTTCGGGATTTCCGGGAGATATTATGATAAGATTTGATCCGATATCCTGCACGCTGCTAATAACTGACTGCTGTGCGCCTGTACCGATAGATAGCATTGCAACAACTGCACCTACTCCGATAATAATACCCAGCATGGTCAGGAAGGACCTGGTTTTATTTAGAAACAGCGAACGGAATGCAATTCTTATATTTTCACTTAGTCTTCTCATGATCTATCTTCCAGTTTTGGCATTGTTTTTATTATTTCTTCGGCGTTAAGCTGGTCCTTTACGTCTTCCTGGCCGCTTATTATTCCATCCCTCAAATATATTATCCTCTGTGTGTGTTTTGCTATGCTCATTTCATGGGTGACTATTATTATTGTCTTTCCATCCCTATTGAGCTTCTGGAATATTTCCATTATTTCCTCTCCGGTCCTGGAATCAAGATTTCCCGTAGGTTCATCAGCCAGGATAATTGAAGGTCCGTTTACGAGCGCCCTGGCTATTGCTACTCTCTGCTTTTGACCCCCTGAAAGTTCATTGGGCCTGTGTCTTATCCAATCTGTCAGACCCACCGACTCTATTGAATCAAGTATTTTCTGTTTCTTATTTCTCGTCCTGTCCCTGGCATATATAAGGGGAAGCTCAACATTGCCGAACACATTGGCCCTGGAGAGAAGATTAAATGTTTGAAAAACAAAACCTACTTTCTCATTTCTAATGGTGGCCAGTTCATTATCGTTTAGTTTTCCGACATCGACACCGTCAAGGAAATATTTTCCTGAAGTAGGAATATCAAGGGCCCCTATTATATTCATCAAAGTGGATTTTCCTGAACCAGATGGTCCCATTATGGACACAAACTCGCCAATCCGTATATCAAGATCTATGCCGCTTAATGCAGGTACCGTGACCTTTCCTATCCTGTATATTTTTTTGAGTTTATTTATTTGTATTGTAAGCCCGTTATGATCCATTTTTCCCCACAGGCATCAGAACCTGTTGTTTTTTGCGGTCCATAATAAATCTGTAATATCTCTTTATATTTACAAAAGTCCCGGTACTTATTCTATACCGGAAACCACTATGATATCTCCTTCTTTTAGCCCTGATTTGATCTCTATGAAGTCATAATTAAAAATACCGGTCTCGACTTCTACCTTTTCGAAGGTATTTTCATCCACCATTCTATTTATAAACTGTTTACCGTTTTCATCAGCTACAGACTGGATAGGAATAAATAAAACATCCTTGAGGCTTGAAGTAGTTATATCCATGCTTGCAGAGAGTCCATGGAAAAGATCGATATCATCCGAAGCCTCTGGCTCTATAGTAATGGCATACGATACCACTCCGCCTATATTTGTAGATACCGGGGAGATCTTTATGATCCTGCCTTTTAGTTCTTCCAGATAATATGCATCGAGGCTGATCAATACTTCCTGACCAAGTACCATATTTATTATATCGGTCTCATTTACTTCCGAGATTATTACAAATTCACTGCTGCCGATCTCTACTGCAGGTATTCCAGGTCCCGCATATTCCCCTGTTTTGTAGATAGAAGATAGTACTATTCCATCATAAGGAGCATATATTATATGATTATCGCTATCCAGACCAAGCAATTCATAATTGATCCGGGCCAATCTTAGCTGGACTTCTGCCTGTTCTATATTTTTTGCGGTAATAGCTATCTGGGCACTGGCGGTCTGCAGGCTCGAAAGGTTCGACCAGTAGGCAGTGGACTGATTCAGCAGTGATTGCTCATAAGCACTTTCTGCAGAGTCTTTAGAGGATTTACCCTGTGCCCTGGCTGCATCATAAGCTGCTTCAGCAGAATCCACACTTCCTCCATATTGTTCCAGGAGGACATCTGTTACCGGTACTCCACTTGCAACAGCCAATAAGCTCTCTGCATTTTCAAGAGCTATTCTTGCGCTTTCTATTGATTTTGAAGCCATATTGTTTGCATTTTCAAGTGACTGGTAGGCGCTTGCACTGGCAAGCTCTGACTGCTGCTTGCTGGTCTCCGCAAGCTGTGTGGCTATATGATTAGAGTCAAGAGCCTGTTTGTAGTTTAGCTTCGCGAGTTCCAGCGAGATCTGGGATGTATTTATATTTTCCTCTGCCTGGGCCATAAGGAGCTCTGTCCTATTGGAATCAAGCTTGATCAAGACATCTCCCTTACTGAATAACTCTCCCTCTTCAAGTGCTTCAAGCACAATGCCTGAAGATCTCAGGGAATAGCTATTGCTGTATCTGGAGTCGACATTTCCGGAAGTAGACACAGTCTGGATGATATCACCTCTTTTAACCTCAAAAGTCTCGGGCCCATTACCGGCCTCTCCGAAAAATCTGTTGTCAGCTTTGCAGGAAAATAATAAAAATGCAAGAGTGATCATCATAATAAGTGCCGGGATGATCAATAATTTTTTCCTTAGGCTATAATTAATCATTTTGTTTCTCGCTTTCTTTTTATATCTTCAGGATATATTTCAAAAAATATTTTTTCGAATATTTCCACAGCTTTATGTATCTGCTTTCTGAGTATCAGCTTCAAAACCTTAAATTCTTGTTTGCCTTTTTTGGTGATCTTATAGATCCTTCTTGGATGTTCTCTGTCAATATTCCAGTGGCTCTCAACAAATTTCTCTTCTTCGAGCTCCTTTAGCAGCGGATATACGGCCCCGGGATTTGGACTCCAGGAAGAAGATGTCCTTTTCTCGATCTCACTGATCAGCTCATTACCATACATTTTTCTTTCCTGGAGAAGGTGCAGGGTATATAAGGGGAGAAGACCGCTTCTGGTAAGGATCATATTTACAAAAGGATTCACATCCGGACTTTCTACCCAGGAGAGAAAACTTCTTTTGCCGAAAACCCAGTGGGTTTTGAGCTCACTGATCATTTTTTCCACAAACTCATCCGGATCCTCATTTATTTTATCGCGGAGGAGTTCTTTTATATCTTCTTCAAAAGGGCAGCTATCATTTTTTCCCGGGGCCCCTGGATCTTTTTTATTATTCTCTGGTTTTATCATCTGGCATTATTTAATAAAATATTTCATATACATTTATCTGTATATCTTTAAAATAGTAATTTAATTCAATATATATTAAACTCAACACATTATATATATGATAATTATTTGTGTCAAATACTTGATTAAAAAAATATTAATCATGATATTTGTGCCTGAACCTGATTAAAAAACATAAGATTATCCAGTATAATGTTCTATAGACGGTTTATTATGTTATAATACCGTAGATTTTTAAACAATTATTTTTAATTTTATTTCATAAAGGAGAGATTTATATGAGTGATTGGACAGAGATCATTGCTATCCATGCAAGAGAAATTCTTGATTCAAGGGGAAATCCTACTGTAGAGGTCGAGACTGAACTGGAAAACGGTACTGTTGGAAGAGCTGCTGTTCCTTCAGGGGCATCGACTGGCGCATTTGAAGCAGTGGAGTTAAGGGATGGAGATAAAAAAAGATATATGGGCAAAGGTGTCCTAAAGGCAGTCGATAACATAAATTCAGTCATTGCTCCTGAGCTTGAAGGGATTGATGCCCTGTATCAAAGGGAAATAGACCAGATGATGCTGGACCTTGACGGTACTGAAAACAAATCAAAGCTTGGTGCGAATGCCATACTGGGTGTGTCATTATCTGTGGCCAAAGCAGTTGCCCTGTCGCTTCAGATGCCTCTCTACCGTTATTTAGGCGGGATCAATGGGCGGGTGCTGCCTTCACCCATGATGAATATTTTAAATGGCGGTGAACATGCGGACAATAGCGTGGATCTTCAGGAATTTATGATAATGCCTCTTGGCGCCCCTACTTTTAGCGAGGGCCTGAGGATGGGATCGGAAGTATTTCATAATCTGAAAAAAGTACTTGGAAAAGACGGACTTAATACAGCCGTAGGTGATGAAGGGGGTTTCGCTCCTGACCTGAAGACTAATGAGGATGCTATCAAATATATAATAAAAGCTATAGAAACTGCTGGATATAAGCCCGGAAAAGACATATATATTGCACTTGATCCGGCTGCAACTGAATTCTTTGAAAAGGGAAAATATAATCTTAAGGGAGAGGGCAAGGTCCTTACCCCGGATGAGATGGTAGATTATTATGCGGGTCTTGTTGAAAAATATCCTATTATTTCCATAGAAGACGGCATGGCGGAAGAAGATTGGGACGGATGGAAAAAACTTACTGAAAAAATAGGTGATAAGGTCCAGCTGGTCGGTGACGATCTTTTTGTCACTAATACTAAAAGATTGAAAAAGGGCATAGAAATGGGTGTTGCTAATTCTATCCTTATAAAAGTAAATCAGATCGGTACGCTGTCTGAGACAATGGATGCAATAGAGATGGCGACAAGGGCAGGATATACCGCTGTTATCTCTCACAGATCCGGAGAGACAGGAGATACCACGATTGCTGATATAGTGGTCGGCCTGAATGCCGGCCAGATAAAGACCGGCGCACCTTCCAGGACTGACAGGGTCTGCAAATATAATCAGCTCCTAAGGATAGAGGATGACCTCGGGGATATGTCTAAATATCTGGGAAAGGAAGCGTTCTATAATCTCAAGTAGATCTTAGTCCGGGAACAATCGGCTATATGAAGCAGGAACCGTTTCCCGGTATCGGGATACATGGGGAGATTTGCGGTGTGAAGATGTTATATGAATTAGCGGATCATTGCATGGTATAATATATTTAAGGATTGGAAAAATTTTTATAAGAACTTAATAATGGAATTAAGCAAAAAAATAAGACTTGCACTTAAGAATACGGAAGTGATCCTTGAACCAAAGGAGTTGATATCTTCACACAGCTCTACCACGGTCCGGTACTATATGCTTGCGGTCCCGATGTATCTTCAATTTGAAGGAAGGAGCATGGATTCTGAGACAATTGTAAGGGAAGGAAGAATAATATGGCAGAAACCAAAGCTTCTGACACCTTCATATATGCTCAGGCTTGAAGGTTTTAGTGAAGAAGCCAGGAAGGCCCTCGAAATGCTTGCCATGGAGGATAATGACCTGGCAATGCTGCTTTATAGATTAAGACTTGTAAGAGATTCCGAAAAGATGGACATAGTAGCAGAGTCTCTTAATACCGTTCTTGATAAGATAATGGAAAAAATTAAAAAAAGCGATGATAAACATACAGCAGTGATCAAAGGTGTTGACCAGTTTTGGGATGTTTCACTTTCAAAATTTACCCAGGAGCTTATGACAAAAAGCGCCTACTACACTCAACTTCCGGATATGGTGGAAGGTAATGCTATTGGGGTGAACAGCAGCGGTCTCCCTATTATTACAAGGGACAGGGCCGGAATACCAGTAGCGGCCCTAAGGGAGATAGAGATCCTTTTCAAACTATTTGAAAAAGGGGAAATAAAACCTTCCAGATTAAAAGGTGAGCTTGACCGGTGGGAAGTATTTGACCAGTACCAGGACAGGTTCCTGAGATTTTTTAAGAATTAGCAGCTTAAGTGTGGGTGAGCCATATAATTCTTCTGTCTTGATCCTTAAAACTTAGATAAATCATAACTAATATGAATAAAGATGATGTCAGGGAGCTTTTTGGCTCCATTTCAAAAAAATATGATATAACTAATTCCCTGATAAGCCTGGGTTTTGAACGTATCTGGCGCAGGCAGTTCTTAAAAAAAATTATTGGTTCAGATAAAAATATTCTTGACATCTGTTGCGGGACCGGCACCTCTACTTATCAAATATGGTTAAAAAATAACAATGCAGTAATCTCCGGGGTTGATTTTTCAGAAGAGATGATCAAACAGGCAAAGAATAAGTATGGGAAGATCACCAATCTTACTTTTTATTCCAGGGATGCCAGTGACCTTGATTTCAAAGACAATACTTTTGATTGTATCACTATGGTTTTTGGTATAAGAAATATACTGAAAAGGGAAAAAGCATTGAAGAAATTCCGTGAACTTTTGAAAGACTCCGGTAGGATAATAATTCTAGAATTTAATTATTTAGAAAATGGATTTTTAAGCCACTTGTTTAGGTTTTATTTGAATAGGATCATGCCCCTTATAGGCGGATGCATCACTGCAGACAGACGAGCCTACAAATATCTTGCCAGGACAATAAAAGAATTTCCTGAGCCTGAGAAATTTAGAAGGCTAATGGAAGATACTGGTTGGAAGTCTGTTGAATATCTTCCGCTAACCTTTGGTGTATGCAGTATATTTATGGGCTATAAATCCTGACTAGATGAATCTATCTGCTATATAACCGCCAGCAATAAAAATACCTGAAGACAATGTTAAAAGGATGGTCTTTGCCTGCGCAGGTATTATGGCCCTTTCATTATTGTAATTCTTAAATGTAGTTGAAACTGCCTGGACAGCGAGAGGAAGTGTTATAAAAACTGCTAATAAATATATGGGCACCAGCTGTAAAATAACCGGGACCAATACTGATAGATAGATCGCTATTATGAGAACAGCGTAGAATACCCTTGCCCTCCTTCTTCCGATCCTGACAATTATATGTCTCTTATTGGCTAGTTTATCTGCCTCATAATCCGGAAACTCATTTATAAACAAGATTGCAGTTAGAAGCAGGCCCTGCGGGATCGATATTAATATTGCTTCAAGAGTAATATTTCCTGTAAATAGAAGATATGAGCCGCATACAGCAAGAGGTCCGGCTTTTATGAAAACAAGGATCTCGCCCAGTCCCCTGTAGGCCAGTCTCAGGGGGCTTGCTGTATAGAAATATCCTAAAAGTACAGCAGCAAGACCGAACCATAAGAGATGAAGATTAACAAATATCACAAAGTAAAGACCTACCAATGAGACAATGATAAAAGATGTGATACCGACTATAAGGATAGATCTGGGTTTTATAAGGTTATCCTGTATGACTCTGCTGCCGCCGGAAAATGGGCCATGGTATTTATTAAGTTCATCATTTTTGCTTTTATGGTCAAAGTAGTCATTAATAAGATTAATGCCGCTATTTGAACCTGCAATTATAAAGATTGCCCCAAACAGGTAAAGCCAGCTGAATTTTCCTTCGGAATAGGCCAGTGCTCCAGCAATAACTGCTGACATGACTGTTGCGGAAAAGAATGGCGCTCTTATGGCTTTTATCCACAGCATGACCTTTTCTTTTGTACCCATTTTTTCTTTCTCCTTTTTTGAGCTATTTTTTGAAATAATATAATACAATACCTGTAATATTGAAAGAAGATACCTGAAAATCAAGGATTAGACAAGTTACAATGATGGGCAAGAACAAAAAGACCAGCAAAATATGATACTTTCTTTTGACAGGAAGTTTAAAATATCCTATATTTACTAGGAATTTTTAATATAGTGTTTGATTCATAAATAATTGCCTTCAGGTAATTCACAAACAGTCAATTTGTTCTCTTAGGAGCCTATCTGAGAGATTGGGCTCAAGCCAAGATCCAATTCTCAGGCAGACTCCAAGGAGATTAAAAGGGAAGCCTGTGTGAATCAGGCGCGGTCCCGCCGCTGTAAACGGGTACCGGACCTGCAATATGTCACTGTTTCTTTTGAAAAGGAATGGGAAGGCGCAGATCCGGGATCGATCCGTGAGCCAGAAGACCTGCATTTTGACGGTATAAGACTTTCTTCGTGGAAAAAGAAGGGATTATAGTGGTTTTCATAATCCTTAATGCAAAGAAGTCTGTATTAAGGATTTTTGTATTTTATGGTCCGGTAATTATCGGGTATTTTTTATATTGAAACCAGGAACAAGGGTATATGGCAGATATTTTTATTATTGTAGTGAACAAATAATATTTTACTTGGATGAAAGGACATGATGGAGAAATTAAAAAAAACAATTGAAAAGATTGAAGCACCGGATCCCGGGCTTCTTGAAAAAGCTCAGGCAAAACTTGACGACCTTACCAAGCCACAGGGGAGTCTTGGAAGATTGGAAGAGCTTGCAAAGCAAATGGTAAGTATCACCGGGGATATCAATCCCAAAATAAATAAGAAGACTGTGCTTGTGATGGCCGGGGACCATGGCGTGGTTAAGGATGGAGTCAGTGCATACCCCCAGGAAGTTACCATGCAGATGGTCCTTAATTTCCTGGGTGGAGGTGCAGCTATAAATGTTCTGGCAAGGCATATAGGAGCCGAGGTCCAGGTAGTGGATATGGGAGTAGCTGCAGAATTTGACGCAGATCCAAAACTTCTAAATAAAAAAGTAGCAAGTGGTACAAATAATATGACAGAAGGACCTGCAATGTCAGAAGCGCAGGCGGTCATTGCCCTGGAGACAGGGTTGGAGGTGGCCGGGACCATGATAGACAGTGGTTATGATATTATTGCAACAGGTGATATGGGTATAGGCAATACGACTCCCAGCAGTGCCATAGCATCAGTAATATGTGATATAAAGCCAGAGGATGTAACCGGTCTCGGCACGGGCATCGACCAGGAAGGACTCAAGAAGAAGATCGAAGCTATCAAAAAAGCAGTATCAGTTAATAAACCTGATCCGGAAAACGGGATAGATGTGCTTTCAAAGATCGGAGGATTTGAGATAGGAGGGATAGCCGGAGCAGTACTCGGTTGTGCTGCGAACAGGATACCTGTGGTAATAGACGGTTTCATATCTAGTGCAGGAGCCCTTATCGCATATGCTATTGAACCAAAATGTGCATATTATATGATACCTTCTCACTGTTCAGCCGAAAAAGGCCACAGGGCCGCGTTGGCCCATCTGGGCCTTATACCGCTTTTTGATTTTGATATGAGGCTGGGAGAAGGGACCGGAGCGGCTATAGGAATAAGCATAACTGAAGCAGCAGTCAAGATACTTAATGAAATGGCAACATTTAGCTCTGCTGGAGTGTCCACAAAGAATGAATAATTTTTTAATTTAATTTTACTCTTATGCAATAATAATTTACTATTATACTTACTTAGTTATGACAAAGTTAGGTAATAGAAGATGTCTATAAAACAAATTAATATTGGTAATAGAGAAGTACGCAAGATGATAGAAGATGTGCAGGAAAGCATCAGGGAAGTATTTAAAAGTAAGCTAAAAAAAATTATAATATTTGGTTCTTATGCAAGAGGGGATTATGATGATGAATCGGATATTGACTTCATGGTGCTAGTTGAAGAAAGAGATTTAAAGAAATTTGAAGATATAATTTTAGATATTGAAGTTGATCTATCTATAAAATACGGCAAACTGCCTTCTATACTTATTTATAATATAAATGACTATTATAGTGATATTGATATAATTGATTTACTAAAGAATATAGAGAACGAAGGGATTGAATTCTATGCAGCATAGCATAAAGGATTTAATACTCTATCGATTGGAAAAATCAAAACAGGACTTCGAATCAGCTGAAATACTTTTTGAGAAAAGAAAGTACACACAATCATTAAATCGTTCATATTATACTATTTTTCATGCAATGAGGGCATTATTGGCATTAGATAAGTTTAATTCGAGGAAACATTCTGGAATAGTATCATATTTCATAAAGAATTATATTGCGAACGGTATTTTTAAGAAAGAGTATTCAAAAATTATTCTAAGAGCTGAAAAATTTAGGAATAGAAGTGATTATATGGATTTTTATAAAGTTTTAAGAAAGGACGCAGAGAAGCAACTAAAAGATGCAAAAGCATTTTTAGAAATGCTGGAAAAGCATATCTTAAAAAGATTGGATAAAATACACTAAAAGAGAGATTGGAAAAAATGAATTTAGTTACCGGTTCCACGGGATTTATAGGTAATGTGCTTATCCGCAGGCTTCTTGAAAGAGGGCAGAAGGTAAGAGCGTTCTTGCGGACTACCTCCGATATTACTGCGCTTGAGGGTCTCCCTGTAGAAAGGGTAACCGGCAATATACTTGACCTGCGGTCGCTTACTGAAGCTTTCCATGGAGTAGACACGGTCTATCACCTGGCAGCAAAAATATCCATTATGCCCTGGGAGGACCAGAGTTTAAGGAAGATCAATCTGGAGGGAAGCAGGAATATTATAAGAGCCTGCCTTGATGCAAAGGTTAAAAAGCTTGTCTATACCAGCACTATACATGCTTTAAAGGAACCACCTGTGGGGACCACTATTGATGAGAGCATGCCATATGATCCCAGAAATGAGAGAGGGGAGTATGACAGGTCCAAGGCCCAGGCAAGCATTGAAGTAATGGATGCAACAGATAAAGGACTCCATACAGTGGTAGTCTGTCCGACCGGTGTTCTCGGTCCATATGATTGGCGCCTATCACCTATCACCCAGACTTTTCTGGATTTTTATAATGGCAGGATGAAAATGTCAATAAATGGTGCATATGATTTTGTGGATGTAAGGGATGTTGCTGAAGGGCATATACTGGCATCACAGAAAGCAGGGCCAGGATCCAATTATATTCTTTCTGGCCGGCGCATTACCATGCAGGAGATGTTTGGGATGCTTGAGGAAATAA
>Ga0190283_1001293_pt1 | contig 11541 bp, 14 predicted proteins | sample 48691801_MG_FD_161669 | JGI IMG/M metagenome (GOLD analysis project Ga0190283, IMG submission 161669) | Hydrothermal vent microbial mat bacterial communities from Southern Trench, Guaymas Basin, Mexico - 4869-18-0-1_MG | ecosystem: Environmental > Aquatic > Marine > Hydrothermal vents >...
GCGGGGCCACAAAGTACCATGTTGACCTGTTTGCTGTGCTTTTTTAAGGTTTGCACAGATAACACCATTGCCATCATCTGTGTTTGCCGATCGGCTGAGGTTATGGTCACGTTGAGACCTTTACCTAGTACTCCTTCAACATAATAATTGCGGTTTCAGCGATCCCCTGGTGTTTCGCAGCAAGGCGCAGCGCGCAGGCAATGGTTATTCCCTTGTCAAACGCTGCAACGCGGCTGCGGGACACCAGGGGATCGCCCTTCGGGTTAGCTTGTCAGCGCCCATGGACTGCGTTGCACCTCTTGGAAAGGGAGTAGCCATTCCCTGCGAGGCGCGCCTTGCCATGAACGCTGACAAACTAACTGAATCCGTAATTATTATGTTGAAGGAGTACTGGTTCCGCATGGACTGTTCCGACGCTCAGCAGTGTTGAGGCAATAATCGAGGCAGTAAGTAATTTTTTCATATTTTTCCTTTATGAGTTGATAGAAACCGCGATATTAACCACAATGACCGATTGGCTCATTGATAATTCGCAATGAATAAAATATAGTTTTATAGAATATTCTTTTTATCGAAAATAGGCATTTAGAGACTTCTTATGTATCTCATTATTCAAAACGTTCTGGGTGCTCGACAACTGGAACAGATTCGCTCTCTTCTAAAACAGGCGGAATTTGTGGATGGAAAATTATCTGCCGGGCTGGAAGCGAAGCGGGTAAAAAATAATCAGGAAGTAAAATCGAGTGATAGCTCGCTGGATCGGCTGAACCATCTGGTCATGAACAGCCTGTTACAACACCCGGAATATCAGGCAGCGGTGTTTCCCTATCGGGTGGCTACGCCATTTTATGCGCGATATACCAAAGGTATGGGTTATGGCAATCACGTGGATGACCCGGTGATGGGGCCAATGACCGGGCGATATCGTACTGACGTAGCGACCACAGTTTTCCTGAACCAGCCGGGGGAATATGAAGGTGGGGAGTTAAGGATCAATACACCTTTCGGTGAGAAGATAGTTAAGCTGCCGGCTGGTGACGCAGTGGTTTATCCGTCCTCAAGCTGGCACAGTGTTCAAAAAGTCACACAGGGTGAGCGTCTGGTCGCGGTTACCTGGACACAAAGCATGGTTCGTGATCCTGCTAAACGTGAGCTGCTTTATGAGCTCGGTACAGCCAGAGATCAGTTATTAAAAACGCAGCCGGACGCTGACGAAACGGGTAAAGTGAGTACCGCTTATGTGAACCTGTTGAGGATGTGGTCAGAAGTTTAAGCTTGTAAATACAACAGGTAGTCAATAGCGAAGCTGTCTGATAGTCATTCAGATTGAATAGATCCAGGGTTTGGATACCAGATTAATGCTCACCATACATACGATCGAGTTATCTTGAACAGCTTCACACTGTTGTGTCGAAAAGCTTGTATCTAGTCGTATGAGGTAAGTAAAATAGTGCAGCCTTAATACTTTTTTGTGTATCTGATAATGGACAATGACCCAAAACTAAATCTTATATTTCTTGTGGGCGCACTGCGTTCGGGTACTACTGTGCTTCGTCTGATGCTGGATCACCATCCGGAGATAAGTAATCCTGGTGAGTATGATTTCTTTTTTGATGAGGTCTCGGATGATGGCATTGTTCCAGACGCAGATGTGTTTATGGAATGGCTTGAAACGGAACGGGTCTATCAGTATAGCGGGCTATCGTACGATCCAGAACTTGATTATGTCAGTAATCTGAAAAGTTTTTTTAAAGTACTATCAAAAAATAAAACGAATGTCGTTATTAACATACATCGAAATTTTCACAAAATACCCATGCTGTTTCCAGAGGCCCGTTTTATCCATCTCTTGCGCGACCCCAGAGATGTAGCAAGGTCAAGCATTGGCATGGGTTGGAGTGGGAATGTCTATTATGGAGTTGATCACTGGATAGGTAGCGAAAATTCCTGGGGCAGGTTTGCGAGCGATCTTGATAACGACAAGTATACTGAGGTCACTTTTGAATCTCTGATAGATAAAACGGATGAAACACTTCAGGAGTTATGTGATTTTATCGGAGTTCCTTTTTCTAAAAAAATGTATGATTATCAAAATAATTCCACTTATAGCGCTCCAGATAAAACGCTGATCTGGCAATGGAAAAGAAAACTTTCCCCTCAGGAAATAATTCAGGTTGAAAGTAAAGCAGGCGGACTGATGATTAACAGAGGTTACCAGCCAGTAAATGAAGGAGAAATTACACTCGGGTTTCTGACGAAGGCAAGGCTTTATATACAGAACAAATTGGTGAGATGGAAATTTTCAATGGCACGAGTGGGTATCTGGCTCTTTTTTGTGGAAAAAATCACCAGAAAACTAGGGCTTAATAAATTAAACTCGAAATATCGAAAAAAAATCCAGACTATTCAGCAGGCGCTTGTTAAATAATAGCTGTTGCCACAAATTCCTATCCCTGTCTTTTGCTGCTTCCATGCCATCAATGGTAATACCCAGGTCCCAGTCATCTTTGGCAGAACCGTCACTACGCTGTAAATAGGGCTTGAGGTAAACCGGGAAGGATTACCGCATTGATAACAGGTTCAGATTGAGGTGTACCCGACAACTGCAGTAGGTTATACCTGAGTTTTTAAAAAAAGGGTGATCAAAGAGTGGTGTGCTGGAAAAATGAAGCAAAGTTTAATGCGCATCACGCATAATAAACCAGGTTAATGACCCTGGTTTATTGTTTTTGTACCTTAAAATAAGGGAATTTGTGGTGTTTTTGGGCAATAATCAGTTACACTGTACTACGCTACATTCTATCCTGGTTCTTGTCAGAAGTTCTTTTTCAAGTTTTCTCCTGTTACTACCTCGGAAGATTTGTAACACTTTTCATTTTTTAATACTCTTATGAGGTACATCATGGCAACAGGAACCGTTAAATGGTTTAACGAATCCAAAGGCTTCGGCTTTATTACTCCTGACGATGGCAGCAAGGATGTTTTTGTTCACTTTTCAGCTATCGCCAACGAAGGTTTCCGTACATTGAATGAAGGCCAGCAAGTGACTTTTGAAGTGGAAGACGGACCCAAAGGCCCGCAGGCAGTAAACGTACAGACCTGAACGGCCTGTTTATTTGTTTCTCAAGTAGACCCCGCGAGGTATCGTGGGGTTTATTGTTCTACGCGAGATGAGGAGCTTCAAAGTGAAGAAACTATTTGTTGGCAGTTTACCACCCACCACTACCGAAGAATCACTACAGGCCCTGTTTTCACAGTACGGTACGGTTCATTCCATCAATCTCATTAAAGACCTGTTTTCAGGCGGTTGCAAAGGATTCGGATTTCTTGAGATGGAGGGACACGAGGCTCGCGCGGCCATTGCCGGTCTGGACGGCAAGTTGTTTGAGGGCTATAACCTGAAGGTCAAATTTGAAGTAGAACGTGGAAAAGGCCATAAGGGCAGGCGCCGTTGATTAGGCGCGGCATCTAAAAATAATATACCCAGGCCTGTCTTATAGTCATGTGTAGTGGTCAGTATTATATTGGGCCTGTAGGTCGCAATTTTGAATCAGCACAGATTTTACCTTCATCGTAGCCATCTCTGGCTATAAGCATCGTTCTACTTCCATATCACTGGAGTCGCCCCTAAGAGACGGGGAGAAAGCGCCGATACAGATTCATAGCGGCAGGTCTCATTACAATGAGGTATTGTTGCTGCATGATACTTGGCAGAGTAGGTCGGTGTTGAGTTACCAGTTTACTGGTTATTAATCGAGAGCAGCTCAACTTCAAATAATAAAACACTATTGGGTGGTACCTTCTGCCCTGCGCCTCTGGCTCCATAAGCCAGTTCGGAAGGTATTGTTAACGCCCATTTACTGCCTGTCTTCATGAGTTGCAGTGCTTCAATCCAGCCTTTGATTACCTGGTTTACCTGAAATTCTGCCGGCTTACCCCGGTTATGTGAACTATCGAAGACGGTACCATCGATCAGGGTGCCCGTGTAATGCACGGAAACTTTATCAGACTCACCGGGTGACTTACCCGCACCTTGCGTGATAACACGATATTGCAATCCGCTGGGAAGTGTTTCAACGCCGTCTTTCTTTTTGTTTTCGGCGAGATAGGATTGACTTTTTTCCTGATTTACTTTCGCCATTTCAATACTATCTTGTCGTTGCTGTTCCATCACCTTTTTCTTTAATTCCACCAGTGTTGTTCGCATTTCCTGCTCTGTCATCGCTGGCTTTTTATCTACAAGTGAATCACGGATGCCCTGAATAAAGGCAGCTTCGTCCATTTCGATTTTCTGTCTTTTGAAATCTCCACCCACCTGATAACCCACGCTATAATTAATTTTTGCTTTAGTGCTGTCCAGGTTGGCTTCTTCTGTGCCAGCAAGCGCCACATTGGCATTCATACAGATTAACAGAGCTGTCATCAGTATTTGATTTCTCATTTTGTTCCTATTAGTGGTTTATAAACAGCTCAGATTATACATAATAAGAGGACCGTATACAGGCGGCCTCTGAAAACATCATTTCATTATCTTCGTGTTCAACAACATGACAGCAGCATACATAGAGCTTCCGATGTCGAAAGTCGTGTTCACAGCTGTGATTATTTCCGGTTAGAAATATGGGATAAGGCTTGCATTTTTAGTTATATCCAGTATTTTCCAGGTATGAGAAACTAACGCACATCTGCATTTGTATGCGACTGGAATACTAACCCGAATATTGTATAAAGTCGGGCTGACTGTGATACCTGAGAAATGAAACAGATATACAAACCTGACAATATTACTGAGGCACATATTATTGCTGGAATGCTCAAATCGCAGGGCATTGAAGCCTATGTTGGCGGTTATTATTTACAGGGTGGCGTCGGCGAATTAATGGCAGCGGATTTTGCCAGTGTTCATGTCGCTGATGAGCAAGCAGAAGAGGCGAAAATAATTATCAAACTGTACGAAAGCAAACAGAAGCAAAACCCAGCTTGTAACTCAAAAAAATCACAAAGAGCATCATGGCCATACTGGGTTTTATTTGCTACGTTGATGGTAATAACTTTTTTCTATACTTATAAATAATCAGTCAAATCCAAGTGTTAGCATGAAATAAAATTCATTGTTCTTTAGAGTCATGATATATAGTTGGATAACAGCACCATGGGTACTAATCATAACCAGTAGCCCCTCCTGATTTTACTTGTATTGATTGTAATTTTTGTACCCAGTACTGCTTGTGTAACATCCTGAACCCTGAAGCTGATACATTGGGTTAGCCGGACTAATAGTAGGTGCAGATAAGCCGCGTGCCGACGACAGTATTTTTATTATTGTCTTTATCACATCAGAGTTACTCTAATACTGCGTAAAAACTTCAGCTATTTTTAACATGACCTTTCGCTTGTCTTCAGGCAAGTTAGAAAAAATCTTCATAACTTTCTGCATGTCCTCCGGGAAAGCTGCACATACTGGGTCGGATTCAATATGTTGTTCATCGATCCAGCCAAAAGGCTTTTTGGCGAACTTTTCACATTTTCGAGCGACGCGATCTAGGATGGTCAGAAAGGGGTTGTTGATGTGTTCATCGACCTTCTTGCGTGCCAGGCCAGTGGCTTTCAAGAAACTTGTAATTTCTCCTTTCTGGTTTTTGCAAGTCTCAAAAATATAAACGAAATTCTGGTGGCGAATTGCCTGGATATCGCGGCCTGATGAACGTATTGGACCCAGGCCGAACATTATCCAGCAGGGTGATGAGGCGGTTACCCTGGCAATCGTTTTTACGTCATCGGGGGAAGGTAGTGATATACCTGCTTCATAGTTGCCTAATCTACCGGTGCCCCAGTCAGGTATCTTTTCCAGCAGTTTTGAGGCGGTATCAAAGTCGGCCATTTTTCTGGCTTGTTTAATGCGCTGGCCTATCTGTACGGCGGTAGGGTTTTTCATGTCTGACATTCAAATTCCTCTGAAATATTAGCTATTATTAATAATACAAGAAACTTGAAAAAATATCTTGCAATCTTGAAATAGATGATTATACTTTGCGTCAATTACTTGGAGATAGAAATGCGAGCAACTCAATGCGCAACTCAAAATTTACACAATCAGCCCGGTCAGATCGGGGCAGGCGGCGTACGCTTATCCGTTCAAAAACGACTGACCAGGATGGCTGTTGGCGTGCATAGCATATCCATAGCCAGTGAACAGTTTAAATCATATCAAGGTGATCTCGATATGATGTAGTCTTTCGCTTAAATTCGACGCGAAAGGCTGAAAGTGATGCCTTTCGCGGGAAATATTAAAACCCCGTTTGGCATACAGCTTAACGGGGTTTTTTTATGGCCTCTAACTTATTCCCTGCGGGGAATTACCTCTTCATAGGTAAGGGGTAGTGCTCTTTAACAATTTGGAAAGTGTTTAACTGCGTAATACAAACAGGTATTACGCCTGGGGTTGATCTGTCTTTTAAAACATTCGGCAGATCACTTGCCATGATGAAATCTGGCATGTCACTACGCTAGCCCAGGCTAGGTAGTCCCCTTTTTTTGCGGGTGTAGTGTAACGGCAGCATGACAGGCTTCCACCCTGTTGGTACGTGTTCAAATCATGTGACCCGCTCCAATTTCAAACGGACTGTAGCAATAGTTTTGTGTGTAAGTACGTCGTAGATTGATGTGTATGTTGTTATACGGAGGTGTGGTAGCACCTGGCAGGGTTTCGTACCTGTTGTGTTGTTATTCAAAACTGCCTGACAACACAAGGGTAAGTAAAGTGAGACCAACTTTCGGGAGCCGGATTGTGGGAAACCGGCCCGTATAACAACCTGCACATGAAATATGCAACGGTAGCTCAATCGGTAGAGCGCTTGTCTGAAGAACAAGAGGTTGATAGGTCAAAACTATCCCATTGCACCACATTATTCCCAGGTGCACCACAGGCAGGTGGGCTCCCTGTTAAGGAGTTGCATGTCAGTTCGAGTCTGACCCTGGGAGCCAATACTAGGAGCCAATTAGGATTGCGCGGTGCGACTGGCTGGCACCACCTGGCTGTAACCCAGGAGCCTCAGGCATTTCAGGTTCGACTCCTGAGCAATCCACCACCACCGGGGGCCATAACTCAAAGGGAGAGTACCTGTGTTGCAAGCAGGCTGTTGGGAGTTCAAGTCTCCCTGGTTCCACCAATTCATGTTTAACGACGGAGAAGTATGATGATAGCAAGTAAACGAAAGTCTAAAGCGCGCAATCTATTTCATGATCACCCCTTGATGCAAAAAGGTGGTGTACATGAAAAGACAAAAAAGTCGATGCGCAGAATTGAGAAACAAAAACTTAAAAAAGAGTGGTGTTCTTTAATGATATTTAACCAGGTGTTATTCAACAACATCACTTTAATGGGGCTGTAGCTTAACTGGTAGAGCGCCTGATTGTCGATCAGGGTGGTGAGGCCGTTTCCCTGCATCCATGCAGTCACGGCATTTGTGCATCCATGCACATCAGTTCAATTCTCTTCGGTCCCGCCAAACCAAATAGAACCGGTATACAAACTGGAAAAGTAACTAGTCCTTCAAACTAGGCTGTGCGGGTTCAAATCCCGTCCGGTTCACCATGCCTTGATAGTTTAATGGGAAAAACACACGACCGATAATCGTGGGTTTCCAGTTCGAATCTGGGTCGAGGTACCAGTTTTACTGGGTGTAGCTCAGCCTGGCCAGAGTGCTCCGCCTGGAACGGAGATGTCGCAAGTTCAAATCTTGCCGCCCAGACCAGTTTGATTGAATTAATGGCGACCGTAGCTTAATGGCAGAGCTCATGAATGTGAATCATGATGGTATCGGTTCAAGTCCGATCGGTCGCCCCAAAATATAAAAATATGTTTGTCATGAAGAAATACGAGTGTAAATGAGGAAAGTTTAATTCGGTTCAAAGTCAATATAAATCACTGTCGCCAGGTTCAATGGCAGAACACCTGTCTTACAAACAGGAGATGTCAGTTCGATTCTGACGGTGACGACCAACTGACTAAGGAGAAACTACGTTCTCCTTAGTCACTGGAGAGATGGCAGAGTCTGGCTTATTGCAGCTGTCTTGAAAACAGCAGAGGCATTGCGTCCTCCGTGGGTTGACGCAGACCATCCATGGTCTGCGCCCTTCGGGCATGCTTTGCACGTCCTATTTCGTTCCAGACGAAATAGTCAAATCCCGCTCTGATGTACAGGGATGTACGAATGCCGAGAGAGGTCAGGATGTCCGTATCGGCCTCTTCCAGTTTATTTACGTGAATTGTTATAACCCGGTCGCTGGTGTAACGGGAGCACACCTGACTTTTAATCAGGTTAGTGAAGGTTCAAATCCTTCGCGGCCGACCAATTCTGTGCCTGTAGCTTAATTGCAAGAGCGCCATCGTGCGAAGGTGGAAGGTTGAGGTTGGACCCCTCATAGTCACGCCAGATATTGCGCCCTTGACGGAACTGGCATACGTCGCCGGCTTAGACCCGGTGTTTTCTGAGTTCGAATCTCAGAGGGCGCACCAAATATGTAACCCTTGGGGATTGGTGTAACTGGTAGCACACGAGTCTTTGGAACTTGTAGTCCTGGTTCGAACCCGGGATCCCCATCCAATAAACAGGAGGCATCGTATGTTATCTCTGAAAGAAATGGTATCGAATGACAAGATAGTTCGTTTTGTGTTTTATCGTGACAGTGCTTTGCACTATACAACAGAAGACGGTTTTATTTTTCCTGTGCCGATTACGGATACCGGTTCGGCAACGTTTGGTGCTGAGGAAAGAGCGATGATCATGATGCGATATATTCGCAAACACATGAAAACTGTTCAACGTGCCAAACAACAACAAAACTCAGGTTGATCTGTAACGTGATCAGTGCCACTTTTTTGATTTTGCCTCGGTAGTTTAATAGTAGAACAGTTGCCTCCAAAACAACTTATGTGGGTTCGATTCCTGCCCGGGGTGCCATTTGTGTGTCCTGTGTGATCTAGCTTAAAAGGTAAAGCACGGGACTCATAATCCCCTTGTTCCTGGTTCAATTCCAGGGGTCACGACCAGTGGCGGTAACAGGCAAAGGCTGGCTCGTAGAGCGAAGTGCAGGGAGGTGCGAAGTACTCCGGCCAACCGTACCATATACTTAGGGTCTGTTAACACTTTCCGATTGTTAAAACGTATTGAATGAATAAAGAGGAGTAATGAACATGTCAGCGCTGATTTTGCGAATCAATGTAAGCGGACAGCCTACGGGCTGGATCGGGTGGCGAGAGGCTGCGTTGCTGTATGCCAAAGATCAGGTTGCCTGGACTTTAGGTGATGAACCGCTGCGTGTTTACGGGGGAATCAACCGGGTCAGTCAGACGCGTTCGTATCTGGATCTCCATCCGATCGTGGCGGCTAAAGGTGTGGTTGGTCGGGGCATTTACGATACGGTGCCACCGTTGATCAATCGTGAGTTGTTTCGGCGTGATCGGCATACCTGTATGTATTGTTTGACATCATTGGCTGATCGCCACTTGACGCGGGACCATGTAATACCGATGTCACGTGGTGGACAGGATGTGTGGACCAATGTGGTGACTGCGTGTCGGGCCTGTAATCAGCGTAAAGCTGATCGCTTACCACAGGAAATCAGCATGCGCTTACACGCTGTTCCTTATGCACCGAATTATGCGGAATGGCTGATTTTACGGAACCGCAACATCCAGGCGGATCAAATGACGTTTTTGAAAGCACAATGCCCAAAAGAACGTCGCGATAAATTGTAAGGGGTGAGTGCAAAGGCGCTCACCCCGTTAATAGAGAAGGAAGAATCAAGATGGCTAATTACGAAGTATTTACACAACAAAACGCAGTACCGGTTAAAGCGTGGACACAGGGTGTTCCGTTTGAAGATGAGGCGCGTCAGCAAGTCATGAATGTGGCAACTTTGCCGTTTGTGCACAAATGGATTGCGATTATGCCGGACGTGCATCGCGGTAAAGGTGCAACGATTGGAAGTGTGGTTCCAACTGATAAAGCCATTATTCCAGCAGCTGTAGGTGTGGATATTGGTTGCGGAATGATGGCGGCCAAAACCAGCCTGAACGCAAACGATTTGCCGGATAGTCTGGGACATATTCGCGCTGCGATTGAGAAAGCCGTACCACATGGACGTACCAAGAACGGTGGACGTAACGACCGTGGAGCCTGGGGAAAAATCCCTGGCCGTGTGGCGAATGCATGGGCGAAACTGGAAGGTGAATTCACTGTTATCAGTGATAAGCATCCAAAAGTGGCGCGTGCAAACCATGTGAACCATCTGGGTACATTGGGTACAGGCAATCACTTTATTGAAATCTGCCTGGACGAAAATGATGACGTCTGGTTCATGTTGCACAGCGGGTCACGCGGAATTGGAAACCGTATTGGCAGCTACTTTATTGAAATGGCGAAAGAAGATATGCGTACCTGGCATATCAACCTGCCGGATAAAGATCTTGCGTACTTGCCGGAAGGAACAGACCATTTTAACGACTATGTGCAAGCAGTTGACTGGGCACAGCGTTTTGCGATGCTGAACCGTCAGGTGATGATGAAACAGGTCGTTGGGGCGGTCAGTGAAGCGCTGCCAATAGCTTTCGAAGCCCAGGTTGAAGCGGTGAATTGTCACCATAATTATGTCGAACGTGAAAACCATTACGGTAAAAATGTATGGGTGACACGCAAAGGTGCAGTCCGTGCCCGCGAAGGTGAACTGGGGATTATTCCAGGGAGCATGGGTACGCGTTCATACATCGTGCGCGGTAAAGGAAACCAGGAAAGTTTCTGTAGTTGCTCACATGGAGCAGGGCGTGTGATGTCACGTACCGAAGCACGACGTCGCTTCAGTATTGAAGATCATATTGCGGCGACAAAAGCTGTGGAATGTCGTAAGGATATAGATGTAATCGATGAAACACCGGCTGCATACAAAGACATCGATGCAGTGATGGAAGCACAGCGCGACCTGGTCGATATTGTGCATACACTGCGACAGATCGTGTGCGTAAAAGGATAGAAATGGAAACGGTGATCAGCAATGGGGTTGATCACCACCAGGAAATAAATATATTAATTGAGAATACTGTAGTCCCGTTAATATGAGTTGAGTTATACAGTAGTAAATAATTCCCCTCTTTAGCAAAGAGGGGCTGGGGGAGATTTGAGCCGCGCGACAATGCTGCAATATCAGTTAAAGAACAAGCTCAGTAAATCCCCCTCAATCCCCCTTTACAAAGGGGGAAGTTTAAAAAGTAGTTAACGGGATACTAGTGAATAGATAATTGTAATGGCGTGTTAATAAAACGTGCCGTTCAGAGTGTATTGGGTAATATTCATTAGCTTAGCGGTTCAGGTTCTGTATGCCTGACCTGTGCGCTGACGCATAACCAAACGGTGATCGCAAGGCGTATACAAAGCCATGAATGTGTCCAGTGCAGCCAACGGATATAGCTCAATTGGGTAGAGCAATCGACTCATAATCGATGGGTTACAGGTTCGATTCCTGTTATCTCGCACAGCCTTGAAC
>Ga0190283_1001294_pt1 | contig 11536 bp, 10 predicted proteins | sample 48691801_MG_FD_161669 | JGI IMG/M metagenome (GOLD analysis project Ga0190283, IMG submission 161669) | Hydrothermal vent microbial mat bacterial communities from Southern Trench, Guaymas Basin, Mexico - 4869-18-0-1_MG | ecosystem: Environmental > Aquatic > Marine > Hydrothermal vents >...
GGTTCGTCACCACGCGATCGACCAATCTGATCGCCTTTGATGGCATCGACTGGATCGACTGTCCCGAACACAAGCCTTTTCGATTTCTGGATATCGGCAACTGCCCCGACAGCGGCCGGAGACGGATGCAGGGATACAACTGCTTCTGCGCCGGTCACACCTTCTTCATCGGCAAGCGGGGCGTGCGCGTCTTCGACGGCGGCGATTGGTCGTTCCAGGAGATGGTGGAGGCAAAGAAGGAGAAAGGCGTTTTCATCGATGACGGCACCATGCACGTAAAGCCGGGGAAAAAGGTGGTCGAGGCTCTGACCAAGGGAAGACCCAGCTCATCCTACGAATCGGGTCCCCTTCCCGCCTCGGAACTGGATGCGCTCTGGCTCCCCGGGAGACTCGATTGCATCCCCGCCAGGCTGGTCGCTCTCGGCTCGGGTGAAACAATTCACACATTAAAAGATCACACCTTTGACTGGCTCCACGCAGTGACACCAAAGGGCCGACTCTATGTCAGCAATGGGTGGCACTTGGATGAGAAACCAATCGCGGTCTTCACACCGGGAGCACACGCCACCCATTGCCTGCTCGAGGCGCGCACCATCCCGTTGAAAGCACTCGGAGTCATCGTGGCCCCCGACGGAATTGTGTGGGCCCAAGCAGCTAGCAACGACATTCTCCTCTTCGACGGAGACGCGTCATACCTGCAGGTGGACGCGGAGGGGGCGAATTACTTGATGGCAGGCAATGGCAGATGTCTCCTCTTTCAAGGCAAACGTGAATTCTTTTTCGTGACACCCGACGTGGTCTGTCAAGATCGCGACGTACTGGAGCTGATCAGAAACAACCGCGACCTCTTCAGGAAGGCTCTCAGGCCGCCAAGCACCTACCGTCGTTACATGGGCAACCAGATGATGACTGTCGACTCGGAAGGTAACATCTGGTGGGTCGGAACGTACCATAAGTGCGTTCTCGTCGACGATCAATGGGTTGATCTGACTGCGCTTCCAGGAGACTTTGGCCCGTCGAGGCCTGTTGAAACCAGCCACATCACCATAGTGGGCAATGGCCGTTCCGTGTACCTACCGTCCTATCACGGTCTCGTCCACGACCGCAAGGTGATCTTGAGATCTCTGCCCTCTCCGTCCAAGGATGTTCCTCAGAGAATCGAGCGAAATCCCTGCGTTCGCGACAGCGAGGGGGCCCTCTGGGTAACCGGCCAGGGCACATGGCACAAGCAGGGACGGGGGCGAAACCAGGTAACTTACCGCCTCACCGACTTCTGCCGCAGAACCGAGTTGGTCGATGCGGGATGGCCCCTTCTTGGCGACAAGGGAGGCAATGTCTGGCTCGGCCTGATCGAGGGCGAGATGCCCGACCGATTCAACATCTGGCGGGACGGGCAGATCGTCCAGACAGTAACCATCCCCCACGCCGACAGGAACACGCGCCTTTTTTCGGATCGCGCTGGTTCGGTTTATGCGTGGACCTCGAGGGGGCTCGTCCACCTTGCCCAAACAAACAGCGGCGCGCATAGCCTCTTCGAAATCGATGCGGTTTACACAATCGCGGGCATCACGGGCCGGCTGAACGAGATCGCCTTCAGCAATCTCGGATACCTGGTCGTCACCTCTAAGAGGCATATAGTCAATGAAAAGGGAATGGGTGAGAGCCTCGGCTACCTTCACCTGATCCGCCTGCCGTGCGAGGAACCTGAGAGATGAAAATCCGGCATACATGGTTCGTTTTTCTCGTCTTGGGAGCCGCTCTGTTTTCAGGGTCTACAGCGAGCGCGTCCGAAGACGCGCTGCCCGGGGAAATCTCGGCTGACCGCCTCTTCGATCTCGTGGCTGACGAGTTGGTCAGAGTCGTCGACTCAAACAAGCGCTTCGAGCCGCTTCCGCCAGTCCTCGACGATATTTTCATTTCGCCCGCGCATCCGCCCTGTTTTGCGCTCGAGCTGCGCGATTTCACGATCCTGACCGGGCATCGAACGAGGCAGGCTCTGCAAGACAATCATCACGCAGAATTCCATCTCCTGGTGAACAGGAAGGTGGTGGGCTGGGGAGAAAAGGGCAGGATCGTTTTGACAAATCAGAATGGGCGCGATCCGTCCATTCTGTACAAAGAGTCGCGAGGAATCGTCGATCTCCGACGGCGCGCCAAAATCAAATCCGCCTATTACTCTTCTTCGGGCTGGCTATTCCAGACCTGGACCGGCTTTGTGAAGGAGGACGGCGAAAAGGCCTGGCCAGAATCGGAGGAATTTCTCTATCACTGCATCGTGATCAAGGAGGGGGATACGCTCGTCGTAATCAAGCCGCCCTACTCCGAAACATCAAGAAAACGGAAATCGCCCTTGTTCAAGGTGTGCGTGGGCCGAGCAGGCCATTGGGATTGCCGCACTTTCGAACGCCTTCCCCACGGCTTTGCAAAGGGGGTGAAGGGTGTTCTGCTCCGCAATCACAACGAGTTCCTCGCCCTGGGCAATAAGATTTTCCCTCTCGGTAGTGACCTGAAGCCAGTCCCGTCCGAAATTGAACTAGCCGCTTTCCTCGACGCGGCAGAAAAGGGCGACCAGCAAAAACTAACGGCACTCCTCCCCAAACTGACACTTTACTCCACCGAGATTCTCAGTGGTTTAATAACCCTCCTCAAACAGATGCCGAACGCTCCGAGGGAGGGGCCGGCAAAAGAGACCGATCTCTCTCCACGAAACCTGGCTACGAATCTCGAGTCGGGTATGCAGTACTACAAGGGTGACTGGTTAAGCCTGCAGCGTATCCTGATTCAGCCGAATCTCTCCGAGGCGTACGCCTGGGTCGCCTTTCGCGATCCCTTGGAGCAGGATCGACAGTACGGCCTTTTCAGGATCGACAGGGCGGGCGACATGACGCCCCTCTTCTTGCCCGACATTCAAACGCTCGATCTGAACTCGCTCTTGAGCGCTGATGCCTCGCTCGGAGTCGAAGGACGGATACTCTTCCACTTCAAAGGCTACGGCCTGGCCGAAGTGAATGGGGACCGGTTCACCTGGATCGACCGGGGCGAGAGAATCAGGACGATGGATCGCCTGATCGGCTGCGATTCTCGAGGAAGGATATACTTTGCGCAGGACAGAATCCGGTCTTCGAAAATCCTCTGGATCTATCATCGTGATGGAACGTCTTCAGATCCAGCCGTTCCCTCGCCTGTCGCGGCCCGCATTGTGCCGGGATGCCGGACATCGGTCCTAGACGACCAGGGGCGCGTCTGGTACGTGTCTCCACCAGCGCAGACACTCCGGCGGAACTATCGAAACAGAGTTTTTCCCTTACCGGTCACCCGACCCGAAACACTCAAGTCCGGAGTCCGGCAAATGACGCTGGGATTCTGCGAAGTGGATGCGCTTTCCGAACGGGAGAAGGAAAAGACGGAGCTCGAGCCCGGCTTATTCTACATCGACGGAAGCGGCCGGCATCACCGCTGTCTTTCCGATATCGGTCTCGACAACTGCGCTCTCATTGCGGGTCGCCATGGATCTCTCCTGGTGGTTTCCGAAACAAGAAACTATCTGATCCAGGGCCAGAACGCTCTTGAAGCGTATGATCTGCATCAGCTTGCCGCGGAAAAATTCGACCTGCTCGTGGAACTGGCGCCGCGAGAGACCCCTCCAATTCCACCTGGAGGGCTCTCTCGCTTTGATCCGGCTGCAAGCTGCCTTTCCGTCAACGGCATCGTCTGGATCGCTCACAAGGGACGGGTCGAAGCGTACAGGCAAAGCAAAAGCCTTTCGTTTCAAAGAAGAATCACCCTCCTTGCAGGAAAATCGGCAAAGCCCTGTCTCGCCGGCCCTTTCGGGCCAGGTAAACGCAACAAGGTGCTGATCATTCTCGATCCGAACAGTTACGTCCGAAATCTCTGGGCCATTCAGGATGATGAAGGGATCAGGCTGAAGCAGAGCCTCGAACTCGAAATCGATGATTTCTCCCGGCCCAGCGGAGGACCTTTTGCCGCTTCGACCTCGCCCCTTTTCGACTTCGAGGGAGGACGCATCATCTGTTATTTTCGCTACGACCGCTTGATGGAGGTCGCCGCCCCAGAGGGCTACGCCATGCTTCCTGTTCGTGGAAATCCAGTCCTGGTCTTTCCCGATGGACGACTGCTGGTCGAGAGAAAAGACCTCATCTGTCCGGTTTACACTATCCTTTCCGAAAAAACGTCGCAGGATCTCCTACTCACTATCAGGAAGCCCTTGGTCCCGGCCGCTCTGTGCGACGATGGATCGATTCTCTGCCTGTCCCCGCAGGGAGTGGCCTGGATCGGACTCGATCGAAAGGGAAATTACGAACTTATCCGGAAGCTCGATACATGCATTCAGGGAACACCAAGATCATTGGTGGGGCAAACGGAAAAAATGATCCATGTCCTCACTGATCAGAATCATCTTGTGTCCATCCCGATCGAATAGGGATTTTGGAGGTCATACGCAGGTACGGGCCGGACCTCGACATCGGTGATCCGGCTCCTTTGGAATAGTCCAATGCCAATCACTCGTTGGGTGGACACAGCATTCCTATTTCAGTTCAACCATGGCTGTCCCACCTGCTGGAACATCGACCTGAACAAGGATCTCCTGTACTTATCGACCGGCCATCGGACCAAAGCTGATATCTGCGTGTCTCGACAAATGACCGTACCTTACCGCCGTAGGACGGTTCCGTTCTTCGTCACAAGCGGCTGTCCAGCGAAGATTACGAATTGCCGCTTTTCAGCCAACTCTTGCAGACCAGAGGGTAGGAATCTCAATCCCCTCGGTCGATCTCGCGGCGTGCCAAGCCTTATTTTCTTGCCCAAAGTGGGCAATGAAACCGGCCGGAATGACGTGAAAATCTGAGTATGAATGACATCTGCGCCGAAAAGGGCGTACTCCAGACCGATCCGACCTTTCCTTCGGGGCAAAAGTGCCTAAACCCCTGAACCCAGAGCGTATTTCCTCTTCAAAGGGGGTGACGGTCTCGTGGTTGACCTGGCGCTGCTCTTCGGATCTGGCTATTAGCTATCAGGCAGTTGGATGTTCTTCCGGCGGCGCGCGTTCCTTCTTCGCGATGTGCCTGAGTATTTCGATTCGATCGGTCCCCAGCATGGAGTTGAAGTTCGCTCTGTAGACAACCTTCTCCTTTTTCGGGTCGAAGGATATTTTTGAAAGCGCCACCGTAGGCCTTGCCATGGTGCGCAACATGTGAAAGAAGGCAGGATCTTTCGGATCGGCCGGGGCGCGTGTGGAGTGCACCGAAAAGCCGGAATGCCGCCAGGTGGCCATCAACGAGACGAGGCCGGACGAGATACGCTTTTCCTTCAAGAGCTCGGCCAAGAGCTCCTCGCAGAAGAGATCTTCTATTAGTTTGGCATCGAGATCCGGCATGTGATGAAACTGATCCTGACGATCGAACAAACCCTCGCTCACGATCCCATGAACATGGAGATTCCACTGCAGAAGGTTTCCCGCGGTGTTGATGGCAAGGATGGCACCACACGTCGCGCCCGCAGCTCTTTCCCGGGGCAAGGCCTGCTTCATGGCCTGCTTGACCGCCTCTGTTGCCGCCGGCGGAATCACGCGCTTTTTCGTCGGCGTTGACAATGCCGAACCCCTTTTCGATCCATGTGGAGAGGAACACGGCTACGCAGGCGAAGGCCAGGATGTTTTCCTTGCGCCGCAATGTTGGGATTAATCAGGCACAGAATGATCAGCAGCGCCGGACCGGACGCAAAGGCCGATGCCAGGAAGCGCGGCGCCAGGATGGCCGTGAACCAGAAGGAGCGCGTCCCCAGACCGTTGTAGATGAACGCCGTTACCGTATGAATACTCACCGCCCAGGGGATCGAGAGCAGGATCACCCACTTGATCCATGACGGCGGCGCGATCGACTTGCGCTCCAAATCGAGGGAGATCCAGGCGATCGCGACGTTGAGCAAAAGGTATCCATTCAGCACCACCATGTCCCGGAAGAGGATCGATCCAGGCGTGGGATTCAAGATGATATTGACCGCCCGTGCCGGCTGCCCCAGGTCGACGATGATGAAGAGCAGACACATGGTCACTGCGGAAACCGCCAGGAACTCACCTAAGATGGTGATCTTCCCGAAAGCTTTGTAGTTGTGCAGGTAGTAGGGCAGAACCACCATCACGGCCGATGCGGCCACACCCACCAGAAAGGTGAACTGGGCGATATAGAACCCCCAGGTCACATCGCTGCTCAACCCGGTCACACCCAAGCCTTCGTTCAACTGGCGCAGATAGAAGAGAAAACCGACAAACACGATTGCCGACAGGACACCTACCAGAGTCCAGTAGCGCTTCCCGCCGAGCAGAGCCTTCTCGATCATGTCAACCTCACACTATGTAGTACACTTCGGGATTGGTACCGAGCTCGGATTTGCGTCGAATCGAATAGTTTTCCGCTGACAGCTTGTGCACATCGGATTCGGCGTCTTCCAGATCGCCGAAGGTCAGCGCTTTGGGTTCGCAGGCCGCAACACAGTAGCGGCAGCCGATGCAGCGGTGGTAGTCCATCATCACGATCCCGTCGAAATGATTTGTTTGTAGTGAAGACTTTTGGAAACTCGTGTTGAAAATTAAGGACTTACAACCATAACTGCGGAACTTGGGCTATCATTCCGAGCGGCCCCATCAAGGGCTTGAAAGAGATACGCCGATACCCTATCGACAGGAGGCCCCGCCAAGCTCATCGAACAAGCTGATCTCGATTCCCATCCTGGGTGGCCTGAACCACAAATACCGGCGAGTCGTCGCGTAAATCATCTCTTCCTTCGGCAAGAAACAACAAAAAACACCTGGAGTGCTCTGGGCAGGACCGTCATTTCATCGACTGTCTTTCACTCTGAGCGTTTCAAAGAGCCGAGAAACGCGCAGGATTGACTGAATTCAGGACACGGATGCAATTTCTCGAAGGGACAAGGGCGTTCACCGGATGCTGACCGAAAAGGCTTGCCGTCAGGAAGGGTCTGGGAGATAATAGTACGCTGATGAAGTTCGGGAGATGTTACAGGGACTGCAGGGAACGATCGACAAAACGCGAAGCAGTATACATGGCGTTACCAAAGTAGAGACTGATCACAATAACACGAGGCGGACGACCTCAAGAGACTCGATCCATGGAAAGAAGCTCTTGATCACCACAGTGTCGGAGGATTTTGGATGAGGATGCTTTTGAAACATGTTTTGATATGTCTGGCAATTTTGGCCCTCTCTTCGCCGACAGTAATATCTAACGACAATCCTGATGAAAGAGAGAAAGAAGCTCTTAAGAAGACAGTTGAGCGAATCCTCCGACTACCCAACGTGGACAGAAGGGAATATGTCAACGTCATATTCAGGCTCGCAGATGTCTTGGCGATGGAAGGAGACTACAAGGGTGCCAAAAAGTACTATTCCGAAGGACTCAAGCTCGACAGCTGGCGTTTTGATTATCAGCTAAAGCTCGCCAGAGTTTTGAAAGAGACTGACGGGACCAAGGAAGCGCTAGAAAAAGCGAGAATCGTTTATGATCTGGCGAAGAAAGAAACCCTTGTTTTCGAGGCGCGAGAATTCCTCCTTAGTCTCAATGCAGATCCGGACGAAAAGAGGGTCAGTAAGGACAACGGAGACAACGTTGAGACGTGTGGTAACGTTGAAATAGTAATTGTGAATATCGGCAAGACGGATCGTCATGTAATCGGTGAGATCAAAGATCAGCTGCAAGAGATGATGGGTATCAAATACTCGTTGAGCAGTATTGCGATAAACCCCAAGGAGTATGGTAGAGTGATTTCCAGGGGTGCTCTTCCGTTTCTCGTACGGTTCATAGAGAACAATATTTCAAATGATGATTTCGAAAACCTACTCGCAAATAACAACATGACGGGGGAAGACCTGTCGGACAAGGACAATGTCCTAGCCTTTATTCAGTCAGCGCGGGAGTTTTTAGAGGGAAACGGCTCGTTGGACGAGAAGAAAAACAGGGTCTATGGAAATGCGAGAACCATAATTGAGATCGTTGACGCAGCTCTAGAGCTCAAAGATTGGCATTTCCAGTACTTCGCAGAGGATCTCTTGCGGGATATAGAGACGTTTTCCTTGACAGAAAAGGTCCGTGGATACCTGGGAATAACGAGCGAGGATCTGACGGTTGGAGACTACAACTATGTTTTCGGATGGGCGGGGCGAGGGGCAGGTGTGATGTCTTATTACCGTTTCACGGCGGAGCCGTATGAGGTTGCTATCGATCGACAGAAACTAGTGGATCGTGCGGTGAAACAGGCCGTTTCCAGTTCTTTCTGGATCCTGGGGATTCCGCGATGTTCGTCACCTGATTGCGCCAGGGCTTACCCACAGAGCCTGAGGGAACATGATAGAAAACCGAAGAAGCTGTGTTCGTGGTGCAGAGAGAGTCTGGAAAAAGTCATCAGTGATGACGCAGGTTGTCCCTCCAAAGAACGCGATCCGCCTTCTGAATCCAAGCGATCGGACGAACGTTAATGTTCTTCGCCAGGCTCAGCATTTGCAGCGGCCGATTAAATGACGGTCGTACTGGAGCTGTGCTGTTCCTTTTGAAAACTCGTACTCCCTGCGATTCTTGCCTTTATGTTGATGGCATTATACCATCGCAAGCATGATTGCTCTGATAATTTCAACGCTGTTTTCCCTGTTTCGGTCACGTGGTGCGGTCGCTCTAGAGAACCTTGCTCTCCGCCATCAACTTGCCGTCCTGAAAGGATCCGTCAAGCGCCCTCGGTTCGTAAGAAAGGATCGAGTGCTATGGATTCTCCTCTCCCGTATCTGGCACGGCTGGAGAAACGGAATCGTCATCGCAAAGCCCGATACAGTCATCCGATGGCACAAAAGGGGATTCAGAATCATCTGGACCTGGAAAAGCCGCAAACGAAGGCAGGGGCGACCTCAGGTCGAGCCCAGAGTCAGAGCCCTCATCCGCAGAATGGCGCTTAAGAATCCCTTCTGGGGTGCGCCCAGAATCCACGGCGGACTGCCCAAACTCGGATTCGACATCGCACAGGCCACCGTTTCCAAATACATGCCCTGCATCCGAAAGCCGCCGTCCCAGACATGGCGCACTTTCTTGAACAACCATATGGACGTGACCGCCGCCTGTGATTTCTTTGTCGTTCCCACCGCGACTTTCAGGCTGCTCTTTTGCTTTGTCGTCCTCTCTGATAGTCGCAGGCATATCGTCCATTTTAACACAACCCGATATCCTTCAGCCGGGTGGACAGTGCAACAGATCGTGGAAGCTTTTCCAGGAGACAATACTGAACCGCGCTTCCTGATTCGAGACAGGCACGGGATCTACGGAGATTGCTTCTGCCGAAAAGCCGAGATGATGGACATCAAAGAAGTGCTCATCGCCCCGCATTCGCCCTGGCAAAATCCTTATTGCGAAAGGGTAATCGGCTCCATTAGTGGAATTTGAAGAGAGTAAAACCACAAACACGATGCTAGACGACCTTAATAACCAGTTGATCGAAATAGTAGAAATAATCTCTAACTTAGAAGTTGAAGTCTCCGAGCGTTGCACTTATGAATTCTCAAACACCGAGGACCAGTGGCGCCACGACACGCTGGCGGAGCTTGTCGCCGGGATCGAGCGTTTGAAGTATGAAGACGAGGGTACGTTGCAGAGCATCCAGGAGCGGTTGGAGTTCGCGAAAAAAATAGAGTTTGAAAGCATTACCAACTATCAAGAGGAATGGGACAAGGCGATCGCCTCTATCTCTGATCAGGAGAAATGCCCGAAATACCGTGGCTTGACGATGAAGCCTCAGCTTGGCTTCGTCCCTATTGGTCGCGATCCACGCTCCGGTCATCGGGAATTACCCACCTTCAAACCGGAAAGATCCCCGAGCGCGATGCTGACGGAAAACTGATTTTGACGGAGGAGATGTGTCTCGTATTCGTGCTGATCCCAGGCGGTACCTTCAACATGGGTGCGGTACGACCGTCGAAAGATAATCCGCCGGGATCACCCAACGTAGATTCTCAAGCGAATTCTGTCGAACAACCAGTCCACTCAACCCTCCTTTCCGCGTGCGACCTAGAATTCGTGCTCCGAACGACAGCGGCGCTGCGGCCTCCGGCGAACTCCGGCCCGCGATCGTTGCTGTCACCTTGGGGATCAGTATCAGGACGCGAGGGCGTTTTTTTTTCCAGGATACGACAAGCAGTGAACACTCTCATCATCACCCACGTGAACGACAGCGATCCACCTGCCTTCCGGGTCCTGCGCATGTCGGAAGGCAAGCTGAGTGAACCCGCGGCTTCGTCAGGTGGCTGTCGCAGACCGGCGGGCTCGGCCGCGGCTGCCTGTGGTTGACCTTCAACGACATCCGCAGCGCCGAGTTCGTCTTGAACTCCATGGGCACACCCCTGTTCGGCAAGGAATTTATCACCGCAGATAGCGAACAGAAGGTTTTGCTGCTCGCAAAGGCGTTCAAGGAACATCCCTCTGTGATCGTGTGGGACAACTTCGAGTCGGCCAGCGGAATCGAGACGGCAGGGGTCAACCCACTTCTGTCGACCCAAGACCGGTAACTCCTCAAGTGCTTTCTGCAGGAGCTCCGTGGAGGTCGCACGAAGGTCGTGATCACGAGCCGCAGCGCGGAAGCCTGGCTGGGATCTGAAAACCGCTTCAAGCTGGAGCTCGGCAGTCTCGCCGGTGAGGAGCGCTGGGAGTTTTGCCTGAGTGTGCTACAGGACCTGGGCAAGACGGTGGACCGCGACGATCCGGAGATGATCGCGCTGATGGACACGCTGGCGGGCCATCCGCTCCTGATGCGCGCCATTCTGCCCATGCTGGAAGAGCGCGCTCCGAGCGCCATCACCGAGGCCGTGCGGGGTAATCTCGCCGCCATGGAGCCCGCCGGCGACGAGGTGCAAAAAAAGGTGATGGCCACGCTGCGCTTCGTCGAGCAGACTCTGCCGGAGGACTTGCGCCCGCTGCTCGTGCCGCTCTCGCTCCACGAGCGCTTCGCCGACGCAGATCACCTCGAGAACATGGCAAAACAGGTCGAACCGCCACTCACACGGGCGCAGATCGACGCGTTCTTCGCGACCCTTGGCACGGCCGGGCTGGTGAGGGACCGAGGACAGGCGATCTACGAACTGCACCCGGCTCTGACCGGTTTTTTACGCTCCACGCAGGTCGATTCCTCGACACGCGACGTTTGGTCGCGGGCGTTTGTGCGTGTCATGGGCCTCCTCGCCGAAGAGCTGGCGCCACTGGAGCTTCATGAGCAACGAATGCGTTTTCACATCCACGGTGCCAACTTCCACCATGCGCTCGATACAGCCGAGCGCCTCGGTATTGAGCGGCTCGAAGGCAAGGTGGAGCAATCCCAATGTGGTCACGCTTGATGGGTATGCTCGCCCTCCCTAATCGCGGTAGGACCGCCGGTTACCCGGCGGCCCCCGCACAGATCTCGGCGTGCGGTTTTCCCGCACCGAGCTCTTCAGTAGCACTCGCTTCCGCAATCGTCTCAGGACCGCGCATAT
>Ga0190283_1001295_pt1 | contig 11530 bp, 14 predicted proteins | sample 48691801_MG_FD_161669 | JGI IMG/M metagenome (GOLD analysis project Ga0190283, IMG submission 161669) | Hydrothermal vent microbial mat bacterial communities from Southern Trench, Guaymas Basin, Mexico - 4869-18-0-1_MG | ecosystem: Environmental > Aquatic > Marine > Hydrothermal vents >...
CCGGGCGATGATAGACCCCAAACGTGGCGGCATCTCAGCCAGGCGAATCACGCTCTCCACCGTAGGCCTGCCAAAGGGCATCGCAAAACTCGCCGACGAGGACCTGCCAATAACCCTGGCTATCTCGCTCCACGCGCCAAACGACGCGCTGCGGGCAAAAATAATGCCCACACCCAGCCGATACCCCCTGGCGGATATTCTCGACGCTGCCGAGGAGTTTTTCCACAGCCGGGGCCGGGAAATTACGCTGGAATATACGCTCCTTGCGGGCCTGAACGACAGCCTGGACTGTGCAGCCCAGCTTGCTGGTCTTGCGGGCAAGCTGCGGTGCAATGTGAACCTCATCCGCTACAATCCAGTGGAGCAATTGTCCTACGCTCCGCCTCCAGCCGGCACGATGCAACGATTCGCCGAGACACTCCGCTCTGCGGGAGTAAACGTGAACATCCGCCAATCGCGAGGCTCGACTGTAAAGGCAGCCTGCGGCCAACTGCGAATAGGCAAATAGAGAACAAAACAGCAGAACACAAATTGCACAAATAAAAACGAATCGCACGAATGTTTTTCTATTTTCTCGTCATTCTCACGTAGGCCTAAGCACCAATCAACCAATTCACCAGTTGGATTTGAATTGTCTCGTGTTTTTTTCACAATTTTTCATCCCAACGAGTCAACCTGGCCGACATATTTGGTATCATGGTAGCGGATATCGGTCTGCCGCTGGTGGGCCTGTTGGAGAAAGTGTCATGAGCATTTATGATGTTTGCGTTTTGCTGGCGTGCGTGTTGGTAGGCTTGGCTGTGGCTGTGGGGGCAGGCTGCGCAACCAGGGACACCAGCGACGTGGGTTATCTGCCCTACATGGAAATGGACTACACCCCCGCTCGGACAGTTCCCGTGCGGTCGGTCGCTGTCCGCCGGGCCTCGCCTGCAAAAACTTTGCCCAAAGCTCCCCAGGCCTCCTGGGCGACAGCGGGCAATAGGCCTTGGCGACACATCGTGATACACCACTCCGCCACCGCCAGTGGCAATGCAGCGGAGTTCAACGCCAAGCACGTTCAGCGAGGCTGGGATGAGCTGGGGTATCACTTCGTAATCGACAACGGCGACGGCGGGCCGGATGGCTTGGTCGAGGTAGGCCCGAGATGGCAAAAGCAAAAATGGGGCGCGCACACCGGCGGCACCCCAAACAACGAATATAACAACTTCGGCATAGGCGTCTGCCTGGTTGGAAACTTCACGCACCACAACCCCAGCCGATCGCAACTAGGCTCGCTGCGGAAATTGATAGGCTATCTCATGCGGCGATACGACATACCAGCTGGGCAAATAATCGCCCATCGAGACGCCCCAAACGCCCACACCGAATGCTGCGGCAAAACCTTCATAAACTATCTGGACAATACATTCAAACCCTCGCTGGCAGGAACGCAGTAGACGGGAGACAGTATTCAGTGGGGTCGGCCATTGCCGACCAAGGTGTTAATTATTGGAATATTCAACCGATGAAGAAAAAAACTAAATTGACAAAAAAATCGCAATCAACCAATCCCGGCGAGCTTCGCAAGCTGACCGCAGCTGTGCTTCGCAGCTACGGCCGAGAGACGGACCTCCAGCGGATCGGCGAGACGTTTCTGCCCTCGCGAACTCAGATCGTCGAGATAATTTCGCAGATACGCAGGTTGCTTTTTCCGGGCTTCCTAGGCCACAAGAAACTCGAAGCGGAGAGTGTCCAATACCATATCGGCAACCTGTTAGCCAAGTTGGCAGAGGAACTCTCCACTGAAATTCTCCACTGCATGTGCTCCGACCGAGGCTGCGTTACATGCGTCGAGCCTGACATCTGCCGGGCTGAAGCAGGCCAAGTTGCGAAGGATTTCCTCGCCAAAATACCCGCCATCCGGGCCAGGCTCGCCCTGGACGCCCAGGCCGCCTACGACGGCGACCCCGCAGCTAAGAGCATCGACGAAATTATCTACTGCTACCCCGGCTTCTACGCGGTGAGCGTCTATCGCATCGCCCATGAACTGCTGAAACTCAACGTGCCGCTAATGCCACGGATAATGACCGAGCACGCCCATAGCCTGACCGGCGCGGACATTCACCCCGGCGCGACCATCGGCGAGAGGTTCTTTATCGACCATGCCACCGGCGTTGTCATCGGCGAGACCACGCGCATCGGCGACGACGTGAAAATATATCAGGGCGTTACGCTGGGAGCCTTGAGCTTCCCCAGAGACGCCAGCGGACGGGCTATCAAAGGCTTGCAGCGGCACCCGACCATCAAGAACGGCGCGACGATATACGCCAACGCTACCATCCTCGGCGGCGACACGATCATCGGCAAGGGCGTAACGGTCGGCGGAAATACATTTGTTACCAAGTCCATAACAGCCCGCAGCACGGTAACCCACAAACCAGCTGAGCTGGAAGTGCGACGCAAAAAAACGAAAACCAGACGGTAAAGTTATTTCGGATTTTGGATTGCGGATTTCGGATTGTTTTCACGGACGGGCTTAATCCGAAATCCGAAATCTGAAATCCGAAATTGCCCGGGATAACCAACCGGTTTTATATTCTCGCCCGACGCCCAATGGCAAGACCAGGATTTGAGCAGTAAAGTTCTGCTAGACGATAGACATTTCCGCGCCCGGGGAGTATAGTGCCTGCTATAAGGTACTAGCCCCAGGCCTGGTTTGGCCTGGCAGGGACAGGAGCAGAAAAAAGATGGATTACGCAAGTCTGGCAGACGATTTCTTTGTGAACCTCAACGTGCAGACCACGATGAAGCTGCCCACCGGCAGGGAGACCGTGCTGCATTTTTTCGAGGCGATGCAGAAAGAGTTTCCGTCGATGACCAGTTTCTTCCAGCGGGAGACCGGCGAGTTTACTCTCGAAGGCGACCGCGAGAGTGGCTGTTATTGCTGGGCGGAAATGCACAGCCATCGGATATGCGCGGGCTATTTCAACCCGCCAAGCCTGGACGAAGCCTACAATCTGCACCGTTGGCTACTTCAACGGAGCATCTATTATCTGGGCCTGAGCGGGCTTGATATCGACGCGATGGATGTGCTGTTCGGATTCAATCTGGACTTCACGGGCAATCGCGACAGCATCGTAGCCGACGCGTTGCTGGGCGACTCGCCGCTGTCGAGTTTTTCATCCGACCCGGACATCAAACCAGTCGAATTCGAGCCTAACATCGTCTTTGCGCTGGACGAGGAGTGTTATCTGCAAGGCCGAGTTTCCGTCGAGACGCGGTGCAGCAGCTTCCAGGTTCGCACAGGCCAATTCGACGAAGAGCCGATCAGCGTCTACTTCACCGTCCGCCAATATCCCTCCCCAGGCGGGGTTATCGATATGGCCCAGTCGTTTGCCAGGCAGAGCGAACTGTGCGAGGAGTACACCAGCCGACTCGTCGTGCCGCAAATAATTCAACCAATCGCACAGGCAATCGCAACCGCACAGTAAGCTGCGATTGTTTAGAGCAAAAAAAACAAAAAAAGTGTAACCGCGAAAGAACGCATAGATTTTTTGTAACCGTTCACACAAAAACAAGAATCACGGATAAACACCGATAGACACAGATATTTAAAACGACGAAAAACACGAAAGAAAAAACAAAAAACTTCATGGTAAACTTTATTTTTTACGATAATTCGTGTTTATTAGTGTTCATTCGTGGTTCTTTTCTGTGAACGGTTACGATATTTTAATAATAACAGATATGTAAACTTTCGCATTTTTGCGAGGTATCATATTTCCCAAGTGTCATTTGTTTTCCGCTGTTTTTGCTTTTACTGATAACTGATAACTGATAACTTTCTTTACGTTTTTTCACGGTAAAAGTTTCATAGCTTGTAGTTGTAAATGATTTTAGAAAGGGTAATCCAATGCGGATGATGACTGGTTCTATTTTGATTTTGGCAAGTGCGATTCTTTTTGGCGTCTACAAAATTACCGACCTCAAGCCGATGTATGAATGGTATGCTTTTGGCGTGGGCGGAATTGGCTGGGCGTTTTTGGCATGGGGATTTTGGAAGGACATCCAAGCCGCACATCACCATCACACCCGCTATCAAAAAGACCCCGACACTCCGCACAAAGGGGATACATGATTAAAGCAAATTCGAATATCGAAATTCGAAATTCGAAATACTAAACAAATCCGAATATCGAAATATGAAATACGAAACAAAAAAAAATCAGCGTCCATCTGTGTTTATCCGTGGTTCGCTGTTTTTACTGACAACTTTTTCCCAGGAAAAAAAATGCGACAATTACATCTGACGATCGTGCTGGCCTTGCTGAGCGGTTTTGTGTTTGGCAATATCCAAGCCAATACTTTTGCTGACGAGCAGACCAAGACTTCCACCGCTAAAACTAAGCTCGTGCCCAAAAGTGTCTTGAAGGAACTGACAGGCTATATGGGCAAGCCTGCTGGCAAGACTGACCAGGAGATGAAGAAGAATTATATCATCAACCTAAAAAAAGCTCTGACCCGCGGAGCGGAAATTGAGAAAAAATATCCCCAAGCCAAGAATCTCTATGATATCTGGATGGTCATGCTCCAAGCGGCAGCTGTGCTTGAAAACACCGAAGCTGACAAAGACAAATATGCTGCGAAAATCCTCGTCATCTCCAAAAAACTCGTCGCCTCCAAAGCTAGCCCATCCAAGAAAATGGTTGGCGATCTGTTCCTCACGCAAGACGCTGTCAGCAAGGCCAAGCGGGCGAGAGCCAAGGAAAGAGCCTTGCGAAAATACATCGCCAAATACGCCAAAACTCCCGCAGCCATCGATGCGCATATAGTAGCGGTGCAAATAGCCCTCGAGAACGCCCCTCGAAAATTGGCGGACAAATTGGCGAACGAGCTGGCGAAAAAATATCCAAAGAGCCGGGCAGCCAAGGTGTTCCTTAAAGACACCATGAACCAAAGCCCCTACAAAGGCGAGGTTTTCCGGGCTTCGCTGAAGACGCTCGACGGAACCAGGCTGACCCTGCCCAGAAGCCTGGCTGGCAAGGTGGTGGTCATAGATTTCTGGGCGACCTGGTGCGGGCCATGTCGGGCGAGCATTCCACACCTCAAAAAAGTCTACGCCGAGTATAAGCCCAAGGGCGTCGAGATTATCGGCATTAGCCTGGACAAAAATCGCAAAGCTCTCAAAGCGTATGTCAAAGGGCAGGGCCTGGACTGGCCTATCACATTTTCCGGCAAGGGTTGGTCAGACCCCACCGCCAGGCGGTACGGCATCGGCAGCATTCCGAGCGTCTGGGTGATAGGCAGAGACGGCAAGATTTTTTCCAGCAACGCCCGAGGCAATCTCGAAACGACCCTCGACCTGGCTTTGAAAGCAAAATCGCGGAAGTCGAAATCAGCTAAGTCTAAGTAACAGTAGCTGTTCACAACTAAACCTTAAATGACTCCATTACGAAAGATCATCAAGATGCCGACGAAAAGTTTATTTTCGCGTCTGACAATCCTGGCCTTGCTGGCGGGGTGCATCAGTGGGTGCACGATGTCCCGCGATACTATCGAGGACGGCGACAGCGACGAAGCATCGGTCATGCCCGAGCTTATCGCACTGCGACAAAAGGCCAATCGCCTTGAAAAACAGAACAAAACGCTCGCGACCGAAAACTCGGTTCTCAAGGACAAGGTAGCTGGGCTCTCTGCCCGGGCAAGAAAGTTGGCCCAGATGTGCAACAAATATCGCCTGGAAGCCAGCCGACGGGAAGCCCAGGTGGAACTACTAAAAAACCTCCCAGCCGAGCGAGATAACTTCAAAGCCGAAGCAGAAAAACAAAAACGCCGAGCTGATAAACTACAAGAGCAATTGGATAATAGGCAAGTAGGGAACAGGCAATAGGCAAGTAGTCCATAGGTTTCACGGATTCTTTTAAATTACTCAAACTGACCGATTTTCAGCAATCCAACCGCGGGGTTGTTGACTGGTTGATTAGTTAACCAACCAACTAGCTACTCAAACCGGTCGGTTTGAATAAATTAAAAGAAAATCCGTGGACTTTGATTAGGCGGAGTGACATTGATGGCAAAGATGAATAGTATGCGGTTTTGCACAGCTATAAATTGTATGGACGGGCGGGTTCAGTTGCCTGTTATCGAATACTTGCAGCAGCGGTTTGACGTTGAATATGTGGATTCAATTACCAAGCCGGGGCCTAGCCTGATATTGGCTGAACGGAAAAATGACGCGACGGTTCAGGCGATTCTGGACATGTTGAAACTTTCGATCGAGAAACACAATTCCGCGGAAGTTGCTGTCGTAGGCCATTATGACTGTGCCGCAAACCAGGCCTTGCGGGCAGACCAGGTTGTGCACATACGACAGGCTTGCCAGTTCCTGCGACAACAATTCGAAAACGTCAAAATAATCGGGCTGTGGGTCGACGAAAATTGGGACGTCCATGAAGTTTTGGATACTTGAGCATGTTAAAGTTAAGAGTTTGGTTGGCGGGCTTGGTGTTGCTGGGCGGGGCGGTTCTTTTTTGCACAGGCCAGGCCCGGGCAGATGAGCCTGTTTTTGTAGCGGTGTTCAACTTCGCCCAGCCAGGCCCGCAGTCAGAGCGGGGGAACTACGGAGCGCAACTGGCAGACAGCGTCAGGCTAAAGCTCCGCAGGCAGGGCCAAGCCTGGCGGGTAATAGACAAGCTCACCATGAACGAAATTTGTCCAGAACCGTTGGGCAAGCAAGCCAAGTCCGCAACGGTCGCGCGGATTCTCGCCGACCAGCTCGGGGCGCACATTGGCGTGTATGGCCTGGTTCGCAAGACGGGCCAAGCCGTCCGGGCGGAGATATCCTGCATCGACCTGCGCAAAGGCACGGAGCCTGTTTGGTCGCGGGTTTTCGCTGACGACACCGCCCGTAGCAGAGCTGTTATCGCTCGGCAGATTGTCCAAGCTATCATCGGCAGGGAGCTTTGGAAGCCTGTGGAATATGGCGACCAGCCCGAGCCGACCGCAGCGGAGTTTGGCAAGCCTATAAACCCGAACGGCTCGTTCGACCTTGGTCATGCTGGGTGGGAGCGGGCGGACAATGTCAGCACGTTTTTCGAGCCAGGCCCGCCAGGCCGACGCGGCGTGCTGCGAGTGCGAACCGACCTGCTGCGCGACCCCTGGCTGGCCTATCGTCGAGACCTCCTGCTTGGTCGGGCAAGCCCAGCCAAGCCTGCCAAGGTGCCGCGAGACACCAGTTATAGTAGCGTCGCCGGGCTGGAGGGCGTGCACGTCCGCAGTGAATGGATACCCGCCAAGCCAGGCCAACGATATTGGCTGACCGCTGATATGTGTCCGGTCTCCGCGCCGTTGCGGGAGGGGATATCTGCGTTTCCCAAGGTGTTCGTAAAAGGTTTTCGCCAGACGACATCCGCGACGGACGGGCTGCCGGAGAGGGCCTTGGCTGAGCTTGGCATCACGCCGCAGCAGTTCGCTGCAATGGACGACGCCAGGCAGCGAAAGCTCATCGCCCGCGACGCCAAGTTGCACCCCAAGCGGTATCTTCGCGAGTGCTATCGGTGGTATCTCCCCTGTCGGGGCAAGCAGGGCCAGTGGTCGCATTTCGCAGCTCCATTTCCGCCAGCGGGGCCCTTGCCGAAGAACGTGGAATACCTGCAAATACAGATTTATACATATTGGCCGCCGGGAGAATATCTGTGGGACAACGTGCATCTCTATGTCGAGGCGAACCAGAAAAAATAAAGGACTTATGAAAATCTTGGGTAATTGTGCGACAGGCTCATCGGTAACAGCAAAAAAAGCAGAACACGAATGGCACGAAGAAAAACGAATGACACGGGAGGAGGGATGACAGGAAGAACCAAATAACCATGGCTACCCCGCGGACCCGCGGTGTAGCCATGCCACCCAAATCTAACCAGTCAACCAGTCAACCGATTATTTTGTTTCTTCCATCAGGCTACGGAGTGTTTTGACTACTTCGTCGGGGTCGAATGGTTTTACGAAGTACGCGTCGGCACCGGCTGCGAACCCTTGCAGTCTGCACTCCGGGCTGTCCAACGCGGTGAGCATGATTATCGGAATGTCGGTGTTTTCGTCTTGGCGAAGATGTTCGCAGGTCTCAAAGCCATCCATTTCCGGCAGCATTATATCCAGCAGTATCGCGTCGGCCCCGCAAGACCGGCTAAGTTCGATGGCCTCGATTCCGCTGTATGCCGGCACAGACTCCATGCCATGAATAGCCAACAACTCACGCTGAAGTTCATTCATCTCCGTGTCGTCCTCGACGACCAAGACTACGGGTTTGCCTGATATCATCAAATAAATTTCCGCCAAAGGAACTAGATGGTTGCCCTTATCCTCTCAAGTATGTATCGTTTAGATTCCATGTGTAACTTAAATAATCTCTTTTTTTTTGACAAATGCAAGAATCAGACGAAAAAAATGGCAAAAATTTTCAGCTGCCAAGCGAGGCTGATCTACACAAGGCGATAGATATCTATCTTGAACGGGCCTATGAGGGCCCTGTGCCCGAGCGGCCCCGTCAGCTCCTCCCACCGGACGGGCCTTTTGATATAGCCGATTGGCTCATGGGCGACATGGTCGAGCGAGACCCGCCGGACGCTCCGCTGGAGATACTTCGTTCCGCGGCATTCAGGCTTGGCAATACGTTTTACCCGAACATGAAGCTGCGGATATCCAGGCCACCTAATCATCCGACGTTTGTCTTCAGCGTAGATTGTCATGACGCGGTACTCTCAGCCAAGCCAGGCTCAGCGGACTTCGCGATGTTGGAAGAACTCAAAGCTCACAACGCCAGGTTGGCGGATGGTATATTGGCAGCCTGGGACCAGGCTGGGCTGCAAACCGAACGAAACTACCTACGATACAAAATAAACCAGGCGAAACAACGCAACGACGAGGCCGGCTCCTGACAACTTATAATGCCAAGAGGCTCTCGCAGGGTCGCAGAGTTCGCAGAGAAAAATAACCAAGTTTTTTCTCTGCGAACTCAGCGACTCTGCGAGATATAATCCTGACTCCTAAAAAATGACCAGTCCATACATCAATCGCAGGCATTTGGTTAGTTTCGCCAGCCGACGTTTGCCGCACATCTTTACGGATGTGTTGGTTATCGGAGCTGGAGCAGCGGGTCTCCGCGCTGCCATCGCTGCGGGGGAGCTGGGCCAGGTTATCGTCCTGGCCAAGGGCAAGGCGTTTGAGTCCAACACCTATCACGCCCAGGGAGGCCTGGCTGCGGTGATAGACCCTGTTGACGATGTGGCAAGTCATGTCGACGACACGCTCAAGACGGGCCTGGGCCTGTGCGACGAGCAGGTCGTTCGGCAGTGCATAAACGCCTCGCCAGAACACATTGCCCAGCTCCGCCGATGGGGCATGGCCTTCGACACCGAACCGGACGGCGGGGGCGGGGGCGAAAAGCTCCAGCTTGGCAGAGAGGGAGGCCACTCTGCCAACAGGATAGTTCACGCAGCTGGCGACGCGACCGGGCGGGTGCTCGAAGAAACTCTCCTGGCCAAGGCCCAGACCATGGCTGATGTGAAAATCTTCGAAGAGTGTTTCGCGCTGGACCTGCTAACCGAGCCAGCCCCCGGCGGCCCGGGCGCGCGGTGCATCGGCGCGCTGACGTATCACCCGCGGTTCGGCATGCAGATTATCCGAGCCAGGCGGGTTATCCTGGCCTCGGGCGGAGCGGGGATGCTCTGGCGAGAAACTTCCAACCCAGCGGTTGCGACCGCTGACGGAATAGCCCTGGCCTTTCGCGCTGGGGCGAAGTTGGCAGACCTGGAGCTAATGCAGTTTCACCCGACGACGCTGTATGTAGCCGGGGCTTCTCGCGCGCTTATCAGCGAAGCTGTCCGCGGCGAGGGTGCCCACCTGCTCGACCGCGATGGGGAGCGGTTCATGGCCAGCTATCACGAGATGGCTGAGCTGGCTCCGCGCGATGTCGTCAGCCAGGCTATTTTGGACAGGATCGTCAAGACCGGGGCGAACAAGGTTTTTCTGGATGTGCGACACATCGGAGCCGAGCGGTTCGCCAAGCGGTTCCCGTTTATCGACTCGCAGTGTCGAGCCTTCGACATCGACCCGGGGCGCGACCTCATCCCCGTCCACCCAGCTGCCCACTATATGATCGGCGGCGTAGCGGTGGACGCTGCGGGGCAGACCTCACTGCCAGGCTTGTGGGCCTGCGGCGAGGCTGCCTGCACGGGTTTGCACGGCGCCAACAGGCTGGCATCGAACAGCCTGACCGAGGCGCTGGTCTTTGGCCAGCGGGCGGGCCAACTGGCGGGGGAAACTTTGGCTCGCAGCGACGACAAGTTCAGTGGCGGGCAGATCGACTGGACGGTCGAGCGGTCTACCCGCACCGAGTTGGACCTGGCTGACATTCGCAATTCGCTGCGAGCGATGATGTGGCGGAACGTGGGCATTGTCCGCGACGGGCAGCATCTGGGCGAGTCGATTGAGATAATCGATTTTTGGGGGCGGTACGTGTTGGACAAGGAATTTTTCAACGACCCGCGAGGCTGGGAGGTACAAAACATGCTAACCGCAGCCTGGCTGGTAGCGGAGCTAGCCAAGCGACGCACCGAAAGTCGAGGCGTACACTTCCGCAGCGACCACCCCAAAACCAACCCCGCCTGGTGCCGCCATCAAACCCTCCGCCGAGGCGAAAACGAACTGATTGTAGAGTAGAGTTCACCCGCGCGAAAATCTAACATGTCCTAACGGCCTAAAGGTTACCCAGGACCGCGATGAATATGCCCAGCAACGCCATGACAACCCCTGCAATAATCCCCCAGATAGCAATCTGGTTTCCTTTTACGGTTTGATGAACGGATTCCTGCTGAGTGGTCTGCTCGGAATCTCGTTGTCGGCGAATTTCATCGAGAGTCGGCGTAACTCTTTTCAGTCTACGGTAAATATTTCGCAACTTTTCCCAGTGGGGTTTACATTCCTCATAAAATTCCTGACGCGAATCGTATTTCTCCACAGCTTTGTCAATCAGGTCGTGTGCATCATCAGCCTGATCCATAAAGCTGTCATATTCAGGAATCTGTTTTCGCAGCTCAGGGAGGGCGCCGAATATCTTATGAAACCCGTTGAGATACTGCAGAATTCCCGATAACCCTGCATCGTACGAATCAAATATGGCTCGCTGAATATGCCGTTTGACTTTTTTTAAGTCCTCTTCATTCTGAACGGACTCATCCTGCGACAAAAAAATTTAATAAATGGCCTCCCGCATAACGGAGTTGATTTATCGAGGGAACGATAAGATCCCCTTCCCACTCCTCTACGACCTTCATAGCCGCTTCAGCTTTTCTGAACAAACTGTACAACTCCTCAAATTTCTCCCCGTGCAGGCCTCCCATGTTACACTGCTTTCTTTTTTGAGAAGCGTACCCCTCGCAGTTTTTCATGGCGGCGGTCTATATCCTCTTTCGTCAAATAACAGCCTCGACTCAGCGAAACATTGCCCTCGCTCAGACGGGCTACGATTCGTTTTACATCGACGGCAACAGGATCT
>Ga0190283_1001297_pt1 | contig 11528 bp, 12 predicted proteins | sample 48691801_MG_FD_161669 | JGI IMG/M metagenome (GOLD analysis project Ga0190283, IMG submission 161669) | Hydrothermal vent microbial mat bacterial communities from Southern Trench, Guaymas Basin, Mexico - 4869-18-0-1_MG | ecosystem: Environmental > Aquatic > Marine > Hydrothermal vents >...
CACACCGGAAGAAAAGAAATCCAAAACCGAAGTTGGCAAATTGGCTGACAAAAATGGCTGGCATGTTTTTTCCAGTGAAATACCGTATTCAAGATATTATCCGAAAGGGGCCCGGGAAGGGCAGCCGATTTTCAGGACATCGTATGCACATACGGACCAGGCTGCGAAATTTTCTGTTTTTGCAGAAGAATTTGCTGAAAGGATTGGGTTGTCTCCGCGTCGGTGAGGCTGTCCGGAGGCTGATGGCGGAATTTATGAACCGGGATAATCCCCCAAACACGTTATAATCAGAAAACCCGAAACTCAGAAAGGAAGAATAAGCCATGAACGACCCTTCTTCAGTGGAGGAATGGATGAAAGTGGCACGGGAACGAGGCAAAGACGCAGATGCCATGCTCCCAGCCCGGGCAGCATCAATCGGGCCGATATATATGGCAGGATACGCCATTGAATGCGCCATCAAAGGATATATGCAGCAAAGACGTATTCGTCGTCCATCAAGCGGTCGAGAAGGACACAATCTCAGAGGTCTGTGGAGCCAGGCGCGTTTTCGTCTCAGTGACCTGAAAGATACTGCCGGAACGAAGTCTTTCTTCATTAAACACTGGACGACAGGCTTTCGCTATCAGACAAACTGCCCGCCGAACACGCCGAATTCCGATGAGGCGGTCAGGGCCGCGAAGGAGATTGTGGGATGGATTCAGGCGCAGATAAATCGTCTCCAGGCGCGTAAGAATAATCGAAAAAGACAAAATAGGAGAAGATGATGAACCGTAAAGAGATCAAGGCCGAAATTGTCCGTAATCTGGAAAACTCCGGAATGCAGGTGGACAAAGTGTCGGTCCAGGCTGACCCTTATGGCGGATGGAATATTGCTGTCATTTCTCACGCATTTGAAGGCATCTCCGAAACGGATCGCAGGAGCATGAGCCTGGCCGGACTCGACGATCTGACAACAGAATGGGTGGAACTGCTGACCCCGGAAGAAGCCGAGTGGGCAGGACCGCTGCCGGGCGATATTGAGCATGAGGATCTCCCGCTCTGGCCTGAATCCCTGGCAAGATCAGGGATTTCCGAAACGCCCGGCCTGAGAGTTCTGTCAGATATGGATGAGGACATTGAACGTCCGATTATCGTCACATTCTACTCATTACGCGGCGGGGTGGGCAGATCCACCGCGCTTGCTTATACCGCCCGAATTCTGGCATCACATCGCCAGAAGGTGGTCTGTGTTGACATGGATCTGGAGGCTCCGGCCCTGCCGGAACTTCTCGGGTGCGAGTCTGATGTGCGGGATGACCAGGGCGTGGTCGAACTTCTGATGGCACTCGACCAGGGGGAGACACCGGATTTTGCGCGGCATCTCCTGCCCGTGACAGATTCCGACAACCTCTTTGTAATCCCTGCAGGCCGGCTCAGTGCGGACTACGCCCGGAAGCTGCGATTCATTGATCCGACAGCGTGGTACCGGGAGGAGCGAAATCCGCTCAGGCGCTTTTCAGAGGGTTTGAAAAACGGTCTTCCGTTCCTGCCTGACATCATTCTTCTTGACGCACGCACGGGCATCACCGACCTGAGCGGTCCGCTGCTCTTTGATATTAACGATATCGCCGTTGTTGTGTTCTTCCCCCATCCCCAGGCCAGGCACGGCACGGAGCTTCTGACACGCAGCCTCATTGGCACAGTGACGGGAAGGCAGATTCCCGAACAGACGGCTGTGGCACCGGAATTCCGTTTTCTCATCTCTCCGATCCCGGCCAGCAGGTCAAAAGAAGTCATTCAGCGATACAGGAGACGTCCCCTGGATTGGATTGACCAGTGGCTGGAAGCTCTGAATATCCGGCGTCAGAACAACGATCTGCCCCCTGTTCCGGCCGAGGAGATCACACATTTCGTTCCATATCAGGAAAGTGTGGCCACAAGCGACCGGGTTGGGACAGACCGGGATATGTGGCACGCATTTGAACCTGTTGCCGAATGGATCAGACGTTTTCTTCCAAGCCGGACAGAGACATTGATTGAAGAATCAGCAAAAGAACTGAAGCCGCTCGTTCTGAGGGAGCTGCGAATCTCGGTCGGAACCGCGGAACAGCAGGAAGAATTCATACAGAATTTTGTTCAAACGGAGAATGTTCGGGACGCACTGTCACCGGATATTCCGCTCGTACTCGGAAGAATGGGAACCGGAAAAACCGCGATATTCCGCTATCTCACCGAACGCACCGAATCATCCGACACACAGCCCGTTATCGTGCATGCACCCGCCGGACTTGGGAACGGCAAAACATGGCTCCTGTCAGCCGACGGCTTTAAGGAGATTGATAGGATTATATCCGAAACCGGGCTGGAGTGGCGTCATTTCTGGATGTTATATATCTGTGTTGCTCTGGAACAACACGGCATATCAGGGGTTCCTCGACCAGATCACATTGTTGCGGGAGATATTTCGTCCCAGGGCGGTATCATTGACGCATTTGAAGTCTCCGCATCCTTCAGTCGTGCAGCATTGTCCCTCGGTGAGTGGATTCAGTCCATGGACCGGGCGGTGAATCATAAGACTGTCCTGCTTCTGGATGGGCTGGACACAGGGTTTGGCAGCACTGAAGAAGAACGGGGCCGTCGCAAAGGTAGCATCGAAGGTCTCTTTAGTGCCTGGACGGACCTGGGACAGGGTTTGGAGAATCTTTGTTTCAAGATTCTTTTAAGAGAAGATATTTGGCGACAGCTCCGCTTCGAGAACAAAAGCCATTTATACGGGCGTTCCGTGCGGCTCCGGTGGTCGGATCAGACAGAATTCCTGAAAGTTCCGCTGAAGCAGGCGATGCGAAGTCCCGCTTTCAGAGAGCATGACGTATTGCAAGGGGTTGAGGGAACTGACGTTGACACCTGGTCAGAAGAGAGTGTTCATACCGCATGGAACGTGCTTGTCGGTGAACGAATGAGGGGATCGGGCACAACCTATACACGGAAATGGGTATGGAATCGTCTGACAGATGCGAACGGAAATCACTCTCCCGGGCATCTGTTGCAGCTTTTTCATGAAGCCATCCGATGGGAACGTGATGAGGAAAAGAGAAACTCCTATCAGAAGACATTCATTCGCCCCCGCGCGCTGATTCGCTGCCTGCCCAAAGTTTCCGAGGAAGCCATCGGGGCACTCAGGGAAGAGTTCAGCGAGCTGAATCCGCTTCTGGAAAAGCTGAAAACTCTCGGACGCACACCGATATTAGCGGATGAACTCCAAAAACATGACAAGCTGGTTTCGCTGGCCCGTGAGGTGGGACTGTTCGCTGTTTATGAAGAAAGTGGCGATGAAATTGTTCGCTATACGGTTCCAGACCTTTACCGCGATGGCCTGAAAATGACGCGTAAGGTATCAAAACTGCTATTATGGTCACTTTTGCAGGGCCAGAAACCGCTATCACGACTGCCTCGGAGTTAGGATATTTTGAAAAAAGCGAATTTTGAAACCGCCTTGGAAGATTTTCTCAAATCTTCAGAACTGATGCCGCATTTCAAAACCCGTGAAAGAACTGCCCATCCCTGAGAAAACTTAACCGTTTTGAAGAAGCAGACACTTTTTCATAACAACCTTATCAACTAAACCCGAAAAACAACAAACTCAGGACTGAATATGCCAGACTGACGCACAAACAAGAAAAGACTTCCCCGGCAAAAGAGGAGGATATGCAAAGAGGAAATAACCATGAAAAATAATATTGAATTTCAGGAAGGCACTGACACTCTGGGCAACCACCCCCTTGACAGTCTCATAATCCGACCTGAAAACAGAAGAGATACAACATCAGTCTGGCTTATTTTGATGTCCTCTCGGTTATCCTGTCTGATTATCCGTTCAGGAAAGTCAGGGAAAAAAAGAACAAAATAGCCGATGCATTTGAAAATTTGAGAAAAAACAGGGAATTTACCAAAAGCACGACCCTTTTCATGGTTAAGGCTGATCGGACAGAGAATGTCCGAAAAAGATTTGAACTGACAAAACAGGCTGTGGATGAGGCAATGAGATGATTTTAAACACTGTGGCTGAATTGGCAGTGCCCTTCAGCGTACTTGCGCCGAAGCCCGGGGCGGGGAACTGATTCCCCGACAAATGAACTTGCGTTTTCACCCGGGAGACTGATCTCCCGGCAGCAACCATATCAAAAGGAGGTGTCAGATGGAACAGATCACCGCTGACGAACTGAGTACCGACCTCAGCACAATTTTTGACCGGGTCAACCGGAACCACGAGATATTTTCCGTAATATGGAATAAAAACCAGGCCGTTGTGATCCTGGATGCCGAAGAATACAAAAGGCTTGCAAAGCAGAATTATCCCGGAATTATCGGAGAAACATCTCAGGATCGAAAAATTCATGAGACATTTTCCGACGATTCAAACGTCCCGGACACACCTATCCTGTCAGCATTGCACACAGGAAAAATCAGCGAGTCATACCATCTCATTCAGAAGCACGGGAACACGGGAAAAACTCATCCTCTGTCAGAATCTCTGGAAAAGGCGACCGGAATTATGAAACAGCACCATCTCACAGACAAAGATATCGGACAGGCTGTCCGAATCTTGTCCGATCTGCTCCGTGAACAGGGGATCGGTATTCAGTCCGCTGATTTCTCTGTCAGAACCTACAAAGGGGATGAGTGGATTCACTACAATTTTCATCTGGATTTGGCGAAACCCGAGTTGCTTTCCAGAGTGGAAACCGAGCTGAATATCCGTTTGTCAGCATTGCCGCCTGAGATGTTTGAAGCCCTTGAAATTGATATCACTGCTGACGGAGCAGACGCGTTGTGTATGACTGAGGACATCAGTGAAGTCATCACCTCGAATGACGGGCTTATGCAAAGGATAAATGAGGCAAGGCAGGGGATGCGGGAAGGTGTTGCGGGTTTGTCTTATGAAGAGATTTTCGGAGAATGACTTATGGAAAAAATGATATTCAGGCCCGAATTTGAGAAGGATCTGAAAAGATACTCAAACATCAGAAAAGCCGTCAGAAAAAAGATTGACAATCTTCTTGAGGCTCCGATGGGATTCGGAGAACCTCTGAAAGGCGATCTCCTCGGATTCAGCAGTTGTCCGGTAAAGAAAAGCTTCATCATCATCTATGTTTATTGCAAGGAGTGCAGGCTCAGGTATCAGGAGATTCTCAAGTGTCCGGATTGCGATAAGACACCTGACGAAACCGTGATTTTCTTAACTTTCGGGCCTCACGATGCAGCCTATTAACCACAGTGAGGAAGGAGCAGATTTATGTTCTCGGCCGAAATGCCGACCGCTATGTCGCGGGAAGACCTCATGCCGGAACGTATGCCGAGGAAAGCCATGATGTTCTGCAGGCGGTTATGAAAGTTGATCCCCAGCCCCCTGTGCCCGAGAAACGGGAACTGGAACGTCTGACGGAACTGGCGGATCAGAGGCAGTATGATACTGATGAGGCAAAAGCGCTGTTAAAAAAATTGCAGGAGCATATCAGCCCGAATCACTCACAGTTAAAGCGGATTAAAAGATCAGTCGAACGACTGAAACGACTGAAGGGAATATTGACCCGATGAGATATATCAGAAAATTACAGAATATCCCTTATTATTTGAATAACCAAAGACCGCCGGAAAATGCAAAAAAAGCCGAATCCAGTTGGAGTCGTTTTAAGCATAAGAGGCGGTTGTCCGAGCGTCTTAATGTCGAGCAGTATGAGCTTTGTGCTTATTCAGAACTGCGACCGGATGAAGAGGGAAGGGGAACCCATATTGAGCATGTGAAACCGAAAGGACTTTACCCTGAGGAAACATTCAATTATTATAACATTGTTCTCTCTGCGCTGAGTTCTGAGGAGTTGCAGGGTATGGATCAGGACAGCATATTCGGCGGACATGCAAAACAGAGCCAATATGATGATCGTCGTTTTGTTTCCTGCCTGACACCCGGGTGTCAGGAGTATTTCAGATACTTGAGCAATGGCCGCGTGGTTCCTGCACATTCCCTCAGCAGATCACAAACAGAAAATGCCGATTACACCATTGATTTACTGAAACTGAACTGTGAATACCTGAAGAACAGGCGGAAAAAGTGTATTGAAGAATTGGAGGAAGCAATGGAGGATATCCCAGATGATCGCTTGGAGGACTTAGCTGATGGGGAGTTAGGCATGTACCGGTTTTCCCCTGCCTGTTATTCTGTCTGCCACAATTTTGTCATAAATTCCATGCCAAAAAAGTAGCATATAACAGTATGGAAATCAAGAAAAAAGAGAAATTCAGCAGATATTAAATAAAATTTTCTGGTATTTTATCTAAAAACAATATTGACATCTCATCTGTTTGTGATATTATTTTTAAAAAAACGGCTTGAACAGCCTGACGAATTTTTTATTATAGCTTTTAACAAAAAGATTGTCCGGAGTGAGTCGTGTCCGGGCGGAAGTCTGATTCCGGGGACGGGACTCGCAAAAAAAGCAAAAAAACTCGCAAGTCTGAAGCTGATCATAACGGATTCAGGGGAGCCTTGAATTTGAACTTAAACTTGAACTCGGACGTGATCGTAAATGAATGTTCACGTCAGGATTCACGCTCAAGTTCAAGTTTACGGGCACGCTCACAGGGTTCCGCATCCGTTATAATCAGTATTAACTTACAGTGAGTCACTTAGGAGAATGCTTATGTTTGAGTTCAGGGTCCATCAGGAAGTAACATGTGTGGCCGAAGGAGACGGATATTTTTTTTCCAAGCTGGGGGCTATGGTGGCGTACAAAGGGGATTTCAAAGCGGAAAAAGCCCTGTTAGGCCCGAGTGGAGAGCAGGGAGTTCTCAAATCCGTAATGAATTTGGCAGTAAGAAAGTTTACCGGAGAAAATATCCCGTTAATGAAAGTAACGGGCAGCGGCGTGTATTATATGGCGGATCTGGCAAAACATATCAGCGTCATCACACTGCAGCCCAAGCAGAGCATCTGCGTTGAAAGTGAAAATTTGCTTGCATTTACGGAAGACTGCAAATACGGGGTTCGTTTTATAGGCATCGGCGGTGTTGCATCACAAAAAGGGCTGTTCACCTCGGAACTGACTGCCACCGGAAAGAAAGCCCAGGTGATTATCACGACTGACGGGAATCCGATTATTCTGGAAAGCCCCTGTATGGTTGATCCGGATGCCGTGATATGCTGGACAGGCCGTGATCCGAGCATCAAAACGGATGTCAGTTGGAAGACGTTTATCGGACAGACATCCGGTGAATCCTATTGCTTTGAATTTAATAGTCCAGATGAAATTGTCATTGTCCAGCCTGCTGAAAGGCCATCAGGAATAAAACTCAGTATTGATTAAATTTTCTAAGGAAAGCAGAGACATGGATTTGATGATAGACGTTGGAAAACGTATTCCTCAGCCGCGCCAATATGGAAAACTGGAGGTTGATACGGGCGAAAAGGTGATCCATACAGGACATATTGCTTTAGGATCACCCTTTTCCAATACCCAGCCCATCCGAGGATATCTCATAGACACAGCAGATTCTCTTGTGATGAAAACTGGACAGAAGATAAGCCTGAATCAAAAAATTTCAGATATTTCAAAACTGCTGCTCGCCTTGAAATGGGATTTGAACCATGCGGGCAGTCAGAAATTTGATCTTGATATATCCCTGTTTATGACGGACGCGGCCAATAAAACTCAGGAGGAAAATTTTATATTTTACAACAATCCGAGGAGCCGGTGCGGGAGCATCATGCTCAAGGAGGATCATGGTCTGTGCGTTAAAGAATACTATAATGAAACCGTGCAGATTGATCTGAACCGTGCGCCGTCCCACATTCAGACACTGGCGATTACGGTGACAATTGACGAGGCCGATGAAAGGGGACAAAATTTCGGACAGATTTCAAACGCGTATCTGAGTGTCATTGACGCGGCATCCGGAAAGGAAATTTTATCATATCCATTTGCCGAACACCTGTCTGTTGAGACAGCAATTGTGGTGACAGAAATCTACCGCTACAAAGGCGAATGGAGAATAAATGCTATCGGAAGAGGATTCAAAGGCGGGCTCGAGGCCCTGTGCGATAATTACGGCATCGAGACAAAGTAACACAAAGTAACCGGAAATTGGATATTCCCAATTTCTAAACATTAAGGAGGTTTATTCATGGCAGTAAGTTTAAAAAAAGGACAAAAGGTGGATTTGACCAAAACCAATCCAGGACTGAAAAAGGTGCTGATCGGATTGGGATGGGACACGAACAAGTATGACGGGAATCATGCGTTTGACTTGGATTCGAGCGTTTTTATGCTCAGAGAAAACGGCAAGGTTGTGAGTGACGGCGATTTTATTTTCTATAACAACAAAGTCCACGCATCGCAATCCGTCGCCCATCAGGGAGACAATCTCACAGGAGAAGGAGAAGGTGATGACGAACAGGTCAAAGTTTCCCTGGACAAGGTTCCGCCGGAGATTCACAAGATCGCCTTTACGACAACGATTCATGAGGCGTCCGAAAGAAGTCAGAATTTCGGACAGGTTTCAAACGCCTTTATCAGAATTGTCAACGAGGAATCGAATGAGGAACTGATCCGCTATGATCTGAGTGAGGATTTCAGTGTTGAAACTGCGATTGTTGTGGGCGAGTTGTATCGTCATGGCAGTGAATGGAAATTCAATGCCATCGGAAGCGGATTCGAGGGCGGACTGGGTGCGCTTTGCAATAATTTCGGATTGGATACGGATTAATGTTAACGGCCCCAGTATGCTAGCGGCCCCCCTAAAATGCTCGCGGGGGATTGGCAAATCCCCCGCCTGCATTACGGATTACGGTTCGGATTTGCCAACCCGAACAGAGCGACTTTGGGAGGCTGAACCGAGCGACGTTTGGAGGCTTGCAGTAGAGGATATTTGCAGCGGGCAATGCCCGCTCTCTATAAATATGGATAAAACAGGAGAAAAAATATGGGTGTCAGCTTAAAAAAAGGACAGCGGATAAGCTTATCTAAGGAAAACAAAGAATTATCAAAGGTCGTGGCAGGACTCGGATGGGATCCGATAGATGGCAGTTCCGCACAAATAGACTGTGACTCTTCAGTCTTGATGCTGGACGCGGCCGATAAGTTGGGAGGAATAAAGAACGTCGTCTATTTTGGAAGCTTATCCAGCATAGACGGCAGCATTGTTCACAAAGGCGACAATCTTACCGGCGAAGGTGAGGGAGATGATGAGCAGATAGTGGTGGACTTATCCGCTGTCCCCCAGGATATCCGAAAGCTTGTTTTTGTGGTAAATATCTATAAATGTACGCAACGCAACCAGCATTTTGGGATGATAAAGAGTGCCTTTATCCGCATTGTGAATCTGGCAGACAACAAAGAATTGGCCCGTTTCAATCTAACAGAGGAATATGCCGGTCAGACATCTCTGATTGTCGCTGAGATTTACCGTCATAATGAAGAATGGAAATTCGCTGCAATCGGTCAGGGGAGCAAGGCCGCCTCTTTGGAAGAAATTCTTAAAAGCTATAAATAACTCGGGGAGTGAAAAGTAGCACGTTCATCATGCATGCCCTGCGTATGACCTGCTCAGAAAACTGAATGAATGGCGGAATGACGAAATCGGTCATGGCGCGCTGCGTCTGAATATCAGGGAGTTTCAGCCGGATATGACCGAATATGTCAGAGAAATCAATGGAGTGCTGAAAGATCATCAGGATATGTGGGATGTCACGGAACTGATTACGGAGACCGGAGAACTTGCGGGTGCAAGTTGCCTTCAGGCTGCTTCCGCTTTCAGCCTCGGCATTGATGCCGAGGCTGGCAGGGCGGACGATTTTGCAAATCGTCCGCTATCCGCACGATTTGCGGGTGCAAGCTGCCTTCAGGCTGCTTCCGCTTTCAGCCTCGGAGGCTGGCAGGGCGGACGATTTTGCAAATCGTCCGCTATCCGCACGACTTGCGGGTGCAAGCTGCCTTCAGGCTGCTTCCGCTTTCAGCCTCGGCATTGATGCCGAGGCTTCAGGCTGCTTCCGCTTTCAGCCTCGGAGGCTGGCAGGGCGGACGATTTTGCAAATCGTCCGCTATCCGCACGACTTGCGGGTGCAAGCTGCCTTCAGGCTGCTTCCGCTTTCAGCCTCGGCATTGATGCCGAGGCTTCAGGCTGCTTCCGCTTTCAGCCTCGGCATTGATGCCGAGGCTTCACTTATGGTATTAACGGAGGGAACATGTCTGCTATGATTTACGCATTGGAGGAACGAATCGGGGAGCCGCGGCTCTTCTGCGGAAGGAAGCGGGAGATGGAGCTGCTTCTGAACTGGGTTTCAAAAATCCCGAAAAAGCTCTCGAAATCCCGCGCTCTCCTGGGTCGCCGCAAAAGTGGGAAGACAGCCATCATGCAGCGTCTGTTCAACATCCTGTGGAACAGGGACAGCAATGTGATCCCCTTTTATTTCGAGGTCCAGGATCAGAACAGGTGGCTTCTCCATTTTTCAGAAGATTATTTCCGCACCTTTCTGAGCCAGTATCTCTCATTTCTGACCAGGACCCCGCTCCCCCTGAACAATGTTCCCTGGAAGTGGAATCTGCTGGAGGATATGGCACGGGAGGTGAATAACAGGCATATTCTCGATCAGATCGAAACATTCAGGGAATATTCTGAAAAAGAAAACGAACACCAGGCCATGATTCTGGCCTTTGGTGCCCCTTCGTGGTTTGCAGGATATGACAGGAAGTTTTTTGTGGTCATGATTGACGAAATCCAGTATATGACCGAGTATATTTATTATGACAAGGCGCGCAGCGTTCAGGCTGTGAACCTGCCCGGAGCCTTTCACGGATTTTCGGAACTGAAATTTGCCCCCATGCTGGTGTCCGGCAGCTACGTCGGCTGGATGGTCCGGATGATGCAGGAGATGTTTGTGGGGGGAAGACTGAGACATACCTCTGTGTCGCCCAAGCTGATGTTCTCCGAGGGCATGGAGGCCGTGTCCAGATATGCGGAGCATCACGGCGTGGCACTGACAGAGGAGACCGTCCTGACCATGAACCTCCTGACCCAGAGCGACCCTTTTTATATCTCGGCCCTGTTCGGAAGCGAGTTTCCGGGAAAGGATCTCTCTGACCCCGGAGGTGTCATAAGCACCCTGGTCTATGAAATTACAAACCGGGGCGGCGAGTTTTTCAGAACATGGTCGGAATATATTGACACCACTCTGAAGCAGGTGAACGACGTTCACGGCAAGAAAATTCTCCTGTATTTGTCAAAGGAGCGGCATAAGGAATGCACCCGGGATGAAATAAGGGACCATCTCGGATGGGGACCCGACAGGGACAGGAAACTGGAGGAGAAGCTCCGCACGCTGGAATACGGGGATCTCATCATGAGGGGAAGCACGGATTTCCATTATCGGGGAATTCCGGACGATATCCTGGATCTCATATTCAGAGAAAGGTATCAGTATGAGATAGAGAATGTGAGACCCGATGCCGGCTCGGAATTTGCAGCGAGGATAGCGGTTCTGGAAGGGGAGAAAA
>Ga0190283_1001299_pt1 | contig 11513 bp, 15 predicted proteins | sample 48691801_MG_FD_161669 | JGI IMG/M metagenome (GOLD analysis project Ga0190283, IMG submission 161669) | Hydrothermal vent microbial mat bacterial communities from Southern Trench, Guaymas Basin, Mexico - 4869-18-0-1_MG | ecosystem: Environmental > Aquatic > Marine > Hydrothermal vents >...
CTCAAATAGCGCAATATCCGGAAACGGGGGGGGAACCGTAGGGAGCATCCCCATCTGGATATCACGGGCCACATACAACTCGCTTTCGATCCTTTCTTTTGCAGCAGTTGTCTCTGTCAGATCCTTGATATATTGTTTGAGGGAATCCTCCATCTGCTTGAAGGATTCCGCTAACACTCCAACTTCGTCCTGTGACCTGATTTGAGGGAGTTCCACATCCAAATCCCCTGTGGCAATCCCTTCTGTTGCCTTTGACAGGGCTCTTAAAGGCCTGGTTATGGAACCTGCTATTATTATGATAACCATCATCAGAATCAGAAATCCGCCCACGCTGAGAGCCCAGACTGCGTGATTCAGATCGGTGATATCAGACATTAATTCATCCTGGGGAAAGAGAATTCCCAATGACCAGTTGCTTGTGGACAGCGGCGCATATCCTATCCAGCATTTCTTCCCGGTGCGCATGCTGGTAAAGGGGGCAAATCCGGATTTGCCCTCGGTCATCTCCCTTCCTATTTTTTGGAGGTTGATATTATTTGTGGCCTTGGCCACACTAAATACGGTTTCGTTCATAATCAGATTTGTTTGGGGGTGGGTAACAAACCGGCCGTTCTTCGAAATCAAGAAACCATAACCTGTTTGTGCGATTTTGATGGAGGAGACTATTCTTTTTAGCCATGTGAGGGAAATATCTGCTGTGATCACCCCCATAAATCGCTTCTTCCCTTTAACACTCTTATAGAACGGAACAGAAAAGGTGGACATCATTCTGTTTCCGGCCCCCTCGTCGTAATAGGGCTCGCTCCACACTGCATGATTAACCTCTTTTGGAATGCGATACCAGTCCCATGTATAGGAATCACAATCAAGGTAGGTAAATTTTAGTTTGCCCCCGCTTCTGCAATAATAGGGAGCAAAGCACAACTTGTCTTTGCTGTAGGCATAGGGTTCCAACGCAATGGCTGCCCCGTATATATCAGGATTATTCTCTACCACCGTACGAAGTAAATCCTTCACTTCCACCCCGGTTAAGGGTAAGTCTTCTAAGATGTACAAGAGATTCTTGGGGATCTTTTCAACTGCCCGAAGCGCCGAGTCAATTCTATTCACCGTTGCCATTACAAGGTTTCGGGCGTTTTGCTCGATATTTTTTTCGATGATTCGCCGGGAGACGAGATAATTGTACCCGAAAATAAAGGTAAAGATAGCGATTTCGCTGAACAGAATGAAGAGAACGAGTTTAAAGGCGATGCCCCTGTTTTTCAACACTGCCGGCCTCTGGATTGTTGATTGTTAAAAACAAGAGTCAGGATATTGCTGTTCCCTGTTCGCCGATACCGGGCCTCGTCCACCATCTCCTTTACGAAAAACACTCCCAATCCCCCAATCTCGCGGTCAGAGATATCCGCAGTCACATCCGGATCAGGCACATCCAGTATATTAAAGGGCTCGCCATTATCCCATATTTCCAATATTAGCCTAACATGATCCTCTATCCGGCAATCAATCACAACATCACCATCGGTCCCAGGATAGGCATATTGAAAGATATTGACCAGGACCTCTTCCGCGGCCAACTCTATCTCGTTAATCCGGTTGACGCCGAACCCGGCCATTTCTGCATGACCCGCCACGAAGTCAATTAGTCGTTCTAAATGCTCAATCTTGGCTGCCGACCTAATCTCTGGCATGGGACAAAACCGTTTCCCCTTCTCTCACATCTCTTGAAGGGCGGCCTCTACTGATTCATAGATCGGAATAATGGTGCTGAATCCGGAAATCTCAAATACCTCCTTTACTGTACCGCGCAGGGCAGTAAGAACAATTCGCCCCCCCATAGCCTTTAGCCTTTTAACGCTTGTCAGGATACCTCGAAGACCGGCGCTGCTGATATAATCAAGTCCGGCAAAATCGACGATAAACCTGATCTCCCCTTCATCTATCCAACCCCCTAATGTCTGTTCAAATTCAGGCGTTGTGACAGCATCCATCCTTCCTTCAACTGTGATTAGCAAGCAATCCTTTTGTTTTCCAGTATTTGTAATTTTCATATCTCCCCCCCTCTAATCGTCAGATTCAAACCTCGTTGAGTCGTTGAGTCGTTGAATGGTTAAGTCGGTGAATAAGTCCCGCCTATCTTTAGCGGGACTCAACTATTCAACAACTTAACGAGGTCTGTAGTATAGGATATAAATCGCCTCCCTGTCAAAGCACAAACACCAGCGCTCTGTTCCGAAAATTATTTCCTTAAAACAGGTGGTTTAAGTTTACCTTCAATTGCCATGGGATTCTTTTCCCTTGAGCCCGTCAAGGAATTCTCTGGCAACCTGTTGCGCAATAACGGGGGCATTTCCACCGGCACGGTTGTTGACGATAACATTTACCCGCACCGCTTCCTCTATTCCTCTCTTTATAAGCTGCGTGGTATCCTGTACCATTCCCGGGCTCTGCATCCCTTTTATCGGCACATTAAAGGGATGGGCTCGGGCATAGGCGTCTTCATATCTCATCCCTTTTGGAGTCATCAACCTGATGATGCAACTGTTTCTGTTTAGAAATCTCTTTCCGGAAAGTGCGAACTGTTTTGAAAGGGCGGGTAGCCAGGTCCAGTGAGACAAAACCTGCCCCACACCATACCCTCCTAAGATCTTGAAGACGGGCCCGGTTAAAAGCGCCTCGGTCCGAAGCTCCACATGGTAGCGGTTATCCTCCGGAATAGCCCCAAAAAATGCATCCAACTCAGCGGCCTGCTCCTCAGGAGAAACCCTATTACCCTTGCGCTGATATTCCTGCTCAAAGACAATCCCTTCAAGCCATGGGGCCAACAGTTCGATGACTGGTTGGTAGAACTGTTTAATAAAAACCCGTGGGTTCAGGTACTGTTCATTATCAATATACCTACTCTGCCGAAAGACTTTTCTCGCAAAGATGACTTGGGGCGCCTTCAAGATAATGCGATCACCCTTCTTGAGATGCCGGCGATAGGCGTGAAGCAGGTGAAAGACCCGGGTTGGTTTTTCCTCTCTGTCTAATAATGGAAGATAAAAGGTGAAATCTAATTCAAGTATGCGGAAATGCAGGAAATACTCTTCAACAGACTGTACAGGCAAGACCTCTTCCGCAAAAGTTTTCCTTCCAACCTTCTTTGATCGCCGGGTCATAGTCCTGCCAAAGCCTTCTTCGGTATAGATCTGTCCCACCCAGCCTGCATACCGGTCGCTTGCCGTCCCGATAAACAGATCAGGATGGAGATCACGGAACTGAAACGATGCAATACTCTCTATTTGTTCATTTCCCATTTTTATGTTACATACAATTTTCAATAGTCAATTCCGGCTTCGCCGGGTTAGGAGCCCAATCATGAGTGAAATAGATTTTTTGTCCGAGGTTTCTCTCTTTTCCCTAATGAAAGGTGAAGATCTGAAACGAATCGCTGGTCAGACCCGGCGCCGGCAATTTGACAAGGGGCAAGTGATTATCAACGAAGGCGCTCATGGCAGCAAGCTCTTCATTATCATCAGCGGTCGGGCTGAAGCTATCAAGAACCTTGGCGGGAAAAGCGAGAGGGTTTTGGGATCTTTTGGCCCGCGTTCCTACTTCGGGGAAATGGCTTTGATCGATGATCTGCCCCGGTCGGCAAGCGTGGTCGCCAAAGAGGATACCCACGTCCTTACCTTGGAGTGGGATCTGCGAAAAGAAATAGAACAGTCCCCCGCAATGGCAGTTGAATTGCTCCAGATGTTGAGTCAGCGCATTCGGGCCAATGAAAAGTTCATAAGAAACACTTTGGGATCATTCTTGCCTATTTGCGCTAACTGCAAAAAGATACGCGAAGATGATGATTCATGGACCCCCATAGAAGAATACATCCGTGACCATTCCGAAACCGAATTTAGTCACGGAATCTGCCCGGAGTGCGCAAAAAAACTGTATCCTGAATTCTATAAGGGATAAAACGCGCTCAAACTGGCTGCAATCCCCGCATTGCACCTAATGCGGCCCGCTCAATAGCCAAACAGGCCAGCTTTCCGAGGCTGTCTAAAAACTGCATTTCATCGTGAGAAGGGACTTTTTTGAAGGAAAAATAGGTCCTCAGGATAGAGTACGTTGTCTCATTCACGGTAAACGGAATACCGATAACCGAATTCAAACCCTCTTTTTTGGCCGCATCAAAGTTCTGAATTCGGGGATCTGTCTCAAAATCATTAATCATAATGATATCCCCGTCCATAATTTCGGTTACACTTTTCCCGTAATCAATAGCCCCTGAGTTAAGGTACTCCTTGCTAAGACCATATGACGAAACCACTTTGAGCTTGAAGTTGCCCTGTTCCAGGACCCGGATCGTGCCTCCTTTTGCGCCCGTGAGTTCGGAAGCCAAGGATACTACGAAGTAAAGTACATCTCTAAGCTCTTCCTCGTCCCTGTAAATTACGTCTATAACCCTGCTAAGGGCAAAAGAAGAGAGAGCTAAAAAGTTTTCTGCCATATCCCTATCCCCTCAGGACCTACGCAAAAACAAACCATCATTTTAATATTACTCTTTCATATTTATGAGCAGCATGCAACTGTTAAGTTGAAACCTATCGTCTCTGTTGCAAAAAACCAGTAAAATAAATGATGACGTAAACATGAATTTAATGTATATATTGAGATAATTTTTTTGGTTTTGCGATCATTATATCATCAACTATGCCCAATTCATCTTTTCATACTGCCGGACCTCAACCTAAAGCCCTTTCGGAGGAGGCGCCTCTAAAACTACTTATTCTCTTGGCTGCCATTTTTCTCCTCTCTCTGATCCCTATTTTTTCAGCCCTGGCCGAACGCCCCCTCCCAAAACCAACGGGCCTTGTTAATGACTTCGCCAATGTGATTTCCCCGGCCTATAAGCAGAAGATCGCCGCTGTCACACGCGGCTTGCTTCAAAAGACTGGAATTCCCGTGGTAGTTGTCACCATGCCGGATATCGGGGGCGCGGAGTATAACGACTATGCAAACCGCCTTTACAGGGCCTGGGGAATCGGCAAAAAGGGAGAAGATAAAGGCGTCCTGATCTTTGTAACAGTGAAGGAAAGAAAGATGCGTATTGAGACCGGGTATGGTGTGGAGGGGATACTCCCTGACGGCCTGGTCGGGGAGATACGCGATCGCTACATGACCCCTTATCTCAAACAGGACAAATTCGGTGAGGGGTTGCTTGCAGGCGCATTAGCCGTGGCCCAGGTCGTTGCAAAGGCTTCAGGGATCGAGTTAGCCGGTCAGATACCGAAAAAAGCTGTCGAGAAACGGACCGGGTTTTCCTTTTTGCCAATTCTCATTATATTCATCATAATTATGCTGATATCGAAAAGACGCGGCGGGTCCTGGTTCTTTTTTCTGGCCCTCCTCTTTGGCCTTGGTGGCGGGGGAGGCTATGGATCAAGATACTCCAGTGGTGGGTCTGGTGGAAGCTTTGGTGGTTTCGGGGGCGGTTTCGGTGGATTTGGGGGTGGCATGAGCGGCGGCGGCGGCGCTGGAGGAGGCTTTTAAAAGGAGCAATTATGGGGAAAAATCAAAAAGATCCAAAAACGATATTACCGGATATCACCAACGCCTATAAGGCCCTTTTTGGCAATGACCTTGTGAGCATTATTCTTTATGGCAGCGCAACAGGGCAGGATTTCCAGCCTGGAAAATCTGACATTAATTTCATGATTGTGCTCACAGAAGATGGAATAGAACATCTTGACCGGGCCTTTGATGTTGTAAATAAGTGGCGAAAAAGGGGTGTGGCCGTTCCTCTCTTTTTAACGGAAGAGTACGTAAAGACCTCCTTAGATGTATTTCCCATCGAATATCTCAATTTCCAGAACAATTACATCCAGGTTTTCGGAAAGGACATCCTCAAAGATCTCGAATTTAGCCCCGAATTCCTCCGGCTCCAGTGCGAACGGGAGATCAAGGGCAAACTCCTCCTGTTGAGGGAGGCATTTCTCGAGACCTCAGGCAAAGGAAAGGCCTTAAAAGGGCTTATCACGCAGGCTCTCCCGGCGCTGATGGCAATCTTTGAGGCCTTACTGCACCTAAGGAAGATAGACGTGCCAAGAGAAAGACGTGAGATCGTCAGGGCAATGGCTCAGGCATTTGATTTGGAGCATGGTGTTTTTGAAGGCCTCCTTGATATTAAGGAAGATAAGTCTAAGTTCAGTGATAAAGAAAGCCTTAATCTGTTTAAAAGCTGCTTAAAGGAAATGAGAAAGCTTTCTACACTAATAAATTCATTGGGAGGTTAACATGGGGAAAGGACTAAAGACCCTGCTGGTCATTATTGGCATATTGCTGCTTATAGTTTTTGCCGCTTATTCATTTCTAAAGGGGACATACAATACCCTTGTGACCATGGATGAGGGTGTCAAGGGAGCATGGGCCCAGGTAGAAAACCAGCTTCAGCGCCGTTATGACCTCATCCCCAATTATGTGGAGACGGTCAAAGGCTATGCCAAACACGAAAAAGAGGTCTTCGTTAAAGTAACCGAGGCCCGTTCAAAAGTGGCGGGAGCCACCACCGTCAGCGATAAGATCCAGGCAAACAACCAGCTTAGCTCTGCCCTTGGGCGGCTATTGCTGGTAGTTGAACGTTATCCGGAGTTGAAGGCCAACACCAATTTTATCCGTTTGCAGGATGAATTGGCGGGAACTGAAAACCGTATCGCTGTTGAACGCAGGCGGTTTAATGAAACGGTGAAGACTTATAATATTAAGGTACGAAGCTTCCCCACAAATATACTCGCAGGTATGTTCGGGTTTGAAAAGGCAACCTTCTTCGAAGTCCCCAAAGAGCGGCAGGAAGCGCCCAAAGTAAAGTTCTAAGTGAAGGCTCAGCGTTTTTGAAGGTAATAATTCTCAATTCTGGTCAAAGTGTTGACATATTGGTTTTGAAATTCAAAATCGGGGTAGTGACTGATCTCTTTTCTTAATGGTTGGATGTACGGTAATATATTTATCCCGTAGCTGTTCTTCCCTAATCTGTCTGCCTGGTGGACGACCAGCACAGAATAATAGGTTAACAGAAGCCTGCAGGTCACTGAGCGTCGGAACAGATAGGCCCTTCCACCGGTGGTATTCAGAAAAAAGCCCGCATAGCGATACATTACATCAAATGGAAGTCTTACTTGCCCGGGATTCGGGCATAGTTTCCCCAACATAATCCATCTGTAAAACATTTCCAGATTGATCTCTAAGGTATCGCGCTCGTTTACCGCCACTTCTTTGAATAAACGCAGGTCCTTTCGGTCCAAGGCACGGGAGAAAAAGAATACATTCTTCACCATGATAGTGGGGGCAAAGCCCTCACCGGCAGGCACAGGCGGCCTCGCAGCCAACCGTTCGATAATCCTTTTGAAGTAGGAGTAGGTATCTGTCTTCAAATCCAGTCGTTCGATGTACTTCTCAGTATTGAGATACGCAAAAAAATCGGCCACGTATTCATCAATCAGGTCACAGTAAATCTTATCTGCCGGGGCTTTTCCGAATGAATCGCCCTTGCGTGGTATAAATAGGCGTGTTACCTCTCCATCAGTTCTGAATAAATCATCTTTGCCTAATTCAAATAGACGTTCTATCTGACCTTCAGTCGCGCTTAGCATTTCCTGCAAAACGACCTCTTTCTCCATAGGCAAGGTCCCGACACCAAGACGTTTCTTGGGGAGGGCCTTTTTCTCAATGGGAAAGGCCTTGCCACCCGCATCCTTTTCTTTAACATCCTCGGCCTCAGGGCGTTCCCCTTCATGATCCTTTATACCCGGCGCTCCTTTTGAAGACGCCTTTTTATCAACCGGAGATAAGTCTCCTGCCACCAGCGCCTTTTCCGGTTTTGGTCCGGTTTGTGAATACCAGTAGTAACCAAGGCCTCCCAAAACTACCACTGCCGGAAGCACCCACCACCAGATACGCCCTCCTATTTTATCGATCATACCAATTTCTCCTGCAATACATTTGGTTTTACATGTTCAATCTACGACATCCGATACTTCTCCTGGCCCTCCACATAAAGATCGTTGCCAAGGGTGTCATTTACCACAATGGCGGGCAGGCCTTCTACCCGTAACTCTCTAATTGCCTCAGGGCCCAGCTCCTCGTAGGCCACCACTCGCGCGGCCTTGATTGCCCTTGCCATGAGCGCGCCCGCGCCCCCTATGGCAGCCATATAGACGCCCTTATGCCTGACCATGGCCTCTATTACCTCTTTCGATCTTTTACCTTTACCTATCATCCCCTTCAGACCTAATTCAAGTAATTTAGGCGCAAACGGGTCCATCCGATAACTTGTCGTGGGGCCGGCGGCCCCTATTACCCTGCCCGGCGGGGCGGGAGACGGCCCCACGTAATAAATGACCTGTCCCTCGATAGGGATGGGCAGTTCTTTTCCTGCTTCAATCAATTCCATAATCTTGCGGTGGGCAGCATCTCTCGCCGTGTAAATAATTCCGCTGATCGTGACTCTATCCCCGGACCTGAGCGGCTCTATATCTTCGGCAGATAACGGGGTTTTTAGATGATATTCGTTACCCATAGTCTCCTCCTTTTCCGCCCTCAAAGAACGATCTCGAGATGTCGGCTTGCGTGGCACTGGATATTCACGGCTAAGGGAAGGCTGGCAATATGGCATGGCATCATCAGGATGTGCACTGCAAGAGAAGTCATCCGTCCGCCCAATCCCTGTGGGCCAACCCCTGTTTTATTAATTTCTTCCAAGAGTTCTTGTTCCATTTCAGCTAATTCAGGGTCCGGATTCGGCGTACCCAGAACTCTAAGAAGCGATTTCTTGGCTAAAATAGCAGACTTCTCGAAATTGCCCCCGATCCCCACACCAATAATCGTCGGTGGGCAGGGATTAGGGCCTGCCTCAGCCACGGTCTGAACAATCTTTTCCTTTATCCCGTCCCACCCGGCAGAAGGGGGGAGCATAAAGAGACGGCTCATATTTTCGCTTCCTCCCCCTTTCGGCACCACCCAGATCTTGAGTTTATCCCCGGAGACCAGGTCAAGATGCACAATAATCGGCGTATTGTCACCCGTATTCTTCCTGGTGAAGGGGTGGCACACCGATTTACGCAGGAAACCTTCCTCGTACCCCTGCCGTATCCCCTCTTCAAGGGCCTGGCGCAGGCCGCCTCCCTTGACTGAGACCTCCTGGCCAAGTTCCACAAAAAGGACGGCTACTCCGGTGTCCTGGCACATGGGGATCCGCTCCTCCCGAGCTATCTCCGCATTTTCCAGCAGCTTTTTTAGAATGTCCTTTCCCACATTCGACTCTTCATATCCCAGCGCACTCTCCAAGGCCTGAACAACGTCATCACCCAATTCAAGATTGGCCCGTATTGACGCATCTTTGACCGCATCGACAATGGTCTGGGTTGAGATCTCCCGCATAAAATCCTCCGATTGAGTTTAATATTCCTTTGGCAAATCATTGAAGATGCGTTACATATAGAAAAAATTGTTTCAAAATGCAAACAAATAAGAGATGAACTGAACCATGAGAATCCTTTTGACTAATGATGACGGTATCCATGCCCGGGGGCTCTTTGCCCTTTATGAGGCGCTGACATCCGACCACGAGGTACATATCGTGGCGCCGGAATCGGAGATGAGCGCTGTGGGACACGCCATTACCCTGACCTCGCCGATCATGGTTCAGGATGTTCGTAAGAATGGCGCATTTTTCGGGCATGCCGTGAAAGGGACGCCTGCCGACTGTGTAAAGATCGCGGTGCAGGAATTGCTCGACAAACCTCCGGACATAGTCCTTTCCGGAATAAATGTGGGCGCCAATGTGGGCGTCAACATCCTGTATTCAGGCACAGTCTCTGCGGCTACTGAGGGGGCGTTTTTGGGTATAAGATCAGCGGCCATATCCCTTGCCACCTTAAAAAACCCGGACTTCCGGTTTGCGGCTCGTTTCAGCAAAGAGGTCATCCGGTTTATGATGGAAAGTGATTTGAGGGATGGAACAGCCCTGAATGTGAACATCCCCGCGGTGCCACCTGAAGAAATTATGGGCGTGTGCTTAGCGAGACAGGGAACCTCCAGATTTGAAGAGCGCTTTGAACGACGAAACGATCCTCGCGGCAATGTATATTACTGGCTCATGGGTGAAAAATTCATTGAAAACGGCAATCCCGACAACGACTCCGTTGCCCTGCGGCAGAACAAGATTACCATCACGCCCATTCATTACGACCTCACCTCTGAAAGAGAGCTGGAGCGATTAAAGACTGTTTCCCTGCCTCCAAAAATTCCTTAGGCAAAAGGGGCCCATGACTCTGAAGACAAGTCCGAACTTGGATAGCATCTCGATAAGTCCGAGAGAATCAACTGGATTCCCGCGTTCGCGGGCTGGAGACTTTTTACATAGGTGTCATATTTTTAACACATAGGCAGGATTTAGAGTCTTAGCAATCGTGCTGTGTACTATTTTCAATATATCAGCATTTATAGAACCCAACTTCTTAACAAAGCGCTGGTTTGCAAAATTCTTAACCTGAAAACAGTCTATAGCAGATGCTTTAGATAATCCATTTTCTACGCTATCCTCAACCCTTACCATCCAAGGGTAGTGAGCATAGTTGGGTTTCCAATCAGTTACAGGAACAATAATCTTGAGTGGAAGCCGTCCTATCTCATCATGACTTACTACAATCGCAGGTCTCTCTTTTGATATTTCAGAACCAACTTTTGGAAAACAATTCATAAGCCAAACCTCACCTTGACTAATATTCATACAAATCTCCATTATCATTACCCATCTCTTGTGCCAGCGCCATATACTCTTTATCCTGTAATGCCATAGAGACTCCCCGGCTCCACCTCTCTATCTCTTTTTGTTTCAGATAGTTGGCTATGGCTTCATTATAGATTGCAGAAAGTGAGATATGTAAATCTTTTTTGAGTGCTATGACTTGCTCTTTTAACTCAGCGGGTATATTAAAGGTTACTTTTTCCATTGAACTATTTTGTGATAATGCCATATCTTTCTCCTTATATATTTACCTTATTATATTATGGTGAAAAGGTATTGTCAATCCTTCCTGCATACTGCTTTTTCTGCCCAATGAGGATATGAGGGAGGCGGCTTTCAGGCTTACAGAAGCCGGGTTTACCAGGGTAAAAGGGGTTAATCCCCAACCTAAGCATAGGTAAAAGATAGATTAACTTTAGTCACTTTTCCGGTTTATTCGGGTTAGGATATTAATGAGATTATGGAAAATCACTCCTTTAAAATAGACAGAGATGGTCTCATCGGCTTCACCCAAAACCTGATTCAGACGCCGAGCCTGAGCATGCAGGAGGTAGATGCGGCAAAGGCCCTGAAAGAAAGCGGGGCTATATTCAAGAAGACCTTCGTAATGACCGCTGTTGTGCGCGAAGAGATGGCCAAAGGCGAAGGGATTCTCAGACTCCTTGAACAGGGAGAGCTTTAACTTTTCCTGCCTCCCTTTGAAGTTTGAAAACGCAGACGGTTCTCCAGT
>Ga0190283_1001302_pt1 | contig 11485 bp, 12 predicted proteins | sample 48691801_MG_FD_161669 | JGI IMG/M metagenome (GOLD analysis project Ga0190283, IMG submission 161669) | Hydrothermal vent microbial mat bacterial communities from Southern Trench, Guaymas Basin, Mexico - 4869-18-0-1_MG | ecosystem: Environmental > Aquatic > Marine > Hydrothermal vents >...
AGTGGCGACATTGCCCGCACCACCGGGTCGTTCTTCAATTTCACTCACCTTAACCACTGGCACAGGTGCCTCAGGTGAAATACGCGCGGTCTCACCATGCCAGTATCGATCCAGCATGACATCACCGATAACCAGCGCCCGGACTTTGGAATAATCAGGTAATTGTATATTCATGTACGAATAGGCTGATGGATTATTGCCTCCCCCTTGGGTTTATCTTTCATCGTCAGTTTCCAGAAAAATCCGGCTAGACTATCACCGTAAGAAATCGCTTTGCGCGGCAAGGCCATGGCATCAAACTCACTGGTCGCCGCTGCGCGTTGACAGGATACAGCGCTGGCATAACCCGCTCTACGTACTTCCTCAACCAGCTCGGGGTTATGACTGCCATAGGGATAACAAAAGTGCCGGATTTCTTCATCCAGTAACAGTTCAAGGCTCGCTTTGCTGCCATATATTTCATCTTTCGCTATAGCATGATCAACCTCAGCCAGCTTGACATGCCTGGCCGCGTGCGAACCAAAGTCTATCCCTGCCTTGCGTAACTGGCGAATACGTTTGCGTGTCATCAAGGGTGGTGTATCACGGCCATCGTCAGCAAACCATTCCGCGTTTTGGCCGATGCGCTCGCTGATTAAATAAACCATGGCCGGAAAATTATAAGCTTGTAATACCGGATAGGCATATTCATAAAAATTTTCATAGCCATCGTCGAATGTGAGCGCAACAGCACGTGCCGGAATCTTTTGCTTTCCCTGCAGACTCGCAAGAACAGTGTCCATATCCAGCACACGATAGCCAAAACGATGCAGCCACGCCATCTGCGAGGCAAAGCGTTTATAGTGGCAGTAAGTTGAGCGATGCGCCTGCATCGACTTGAAGTCCCCGATCTGGTGATACATTAATATGGAAATACTGTTTTTCACGGAATCAGGTTCTGGAAAGTTGTTGGTAAAGTTCACTGTATTGTGCCATGACTGCCTGTTCACTGAAATTCCGCTTGAGCCTGTCACTGCCAGCCACAACCAGGCTTTGTTGTAAATCAGCATCCTGAGCCACTGTTTGAATACCGTTTGACAGTGCAAATGCATCATCACAGGGTACGCACCAGGCATTCTGGCCATGCGTTGTGATTTCTCTTGCCCCCCTGAACAAGGTTGTCACCAGCGGTTTCTGGTATGCCCATGCTTCGAGGATGATATTACCCAATGTTTCTTCTTCGCGCGAAGGGAACACCACCATGTCCACCAGATGATACCAGGGGGCCATTTCATTCTGCCAACCAGCCCAGAGAATCCTGTCGCTAATCCCCAGCTGTTCGGCCTGTTGACGTAATTCCTCGCGCAGCGATCCATCACCCAGCATGATTAATCGTAGACGACGCCCATTTATTTCTGGCGGCAATTTTGCCAACGCCGCGAGCAAATAACGATGGCCTTTAACCGGCACAAACCGCCCTGGTGTGAGTAACAGAAAATCATCTGTATGCAAGCCGTATTCGTCTTTTACTTCAGCCAGTCGATTATCAGAAATATCCTGGGCCGGCTCAGCAAAATTATAGATATGAAATACCCGATCGGATGGGAAACCCGCTGCCAGCAGATAATCACACAGCCCCATAGTATTACCGATCCATGCGTGTGCATGGCGATAACCATTTAGCTTGTAATAACCACCCAGACGAGAAATATGCACAACTCCCGATTGCTCAGGAATATGCGTTAAGCGAGTCGCCCGGCCCATGTAAGTTTGTACGATCGAAGGTTGTTGCTTGCGAATCAAACGTCTGACTTCGTGCCTGGAAAGCGGGTCCCAGACAGTTCTCAGCGGTAAGGCATCGTAACTCAAATCACTCATCAGCCCCTGATCCAGCTCACTTCCTGTCCGAACGACGGCATGAATATCCTCGCCTTTGCGACGCATGGCCTGAAGAAAACGCAGAAACCAGAACTCCGCGCCTCCCATTTGCTTACTGCCAATGATGTGTAGACTTTTCAACCTGGAAACCGTAGTTGAACAGCCTGTTGAGTGGTTCTGTTGGCTGGCTTGGCGTAGCTAAAGAATATGTTAATGGCTGCCCGGGCCCCCTTAGCGTATTCTTTTGCATAGCCAGGCAAGCCAACAGGGCCGCTCTGCAGGTTGTAGCACCTCACCCTCCGGGTAAATCCAGTTATTAGTTTTTCGCTCAATATTATCAATTGCTTTACATACCCCTGTAGCGATCAACTGCAGTTTCCAGGTTCAAGGGTTTAAAATCGCCTGATAGACTGCAAGATTACCGGTCACCATAACCTTTGGTGAGAAATGCATAGTGACGATCTCACGGCCTTTTTCAGCCATTTTTTGACGCAACCCGGCATCGCTCAACAGACTGATCATGGCATTAGTCCATCCGACCTTATCACCTGGCTCTATTAGCAAGCCATTTTCGCCGTCACGAACGATTTCCGGAATGCCGCCGGCACGGTTACCAATGATCGCAATCCCAGCAGCTGCTGCCTGTAACAAAGAAACACCCAGGCCCTCCATTTCGGCCGGATGAACGACAAGATCCAGGCAGGATAACCAGCGCTCCAGGTCATTCCGAAAACCCGTTAGTTGAACTCGCTCCTGCAGGTTTTCATGTCGAATTCGCGACTCTATTTCTTCGGTCAAAGGCCCCTGCCCGAACAACCTGACCTGTAGATCAGGATATTTCTCCAATACTTCAGGCAATACATCAAGCAAAAAGTGGTGCCCTTTGCGTGGTATAAACTGAGCGATCATACCGATTACCATGCCTTTCTCCGGCAGTCCAAATTCACGCCTGAACACATCGCATTCGCAGGTATGCTGAAAGGGTTCGGGATCTACCACACTGTGCACACAAACCAGTTTGTCAGCAGCTACGCCCTCGGCTAATAACACAAGCCTGATACCATCCGAGATCGTGATGACCCGCTCATATAATCGGTATTTGATGCCCACCAGCCATGATGGTTCCGGGTTATCCACACGCCGTGAAAGCACACAGGGTACACCAGCCAGCCTGGCTGCAATACCTCCCAACACATCTGCTCCCCGGCGACTATGTAGATGCACCAGATCAGGCTTTTCCCGTTTGATGATTTTTTTCAGCCGGAAAACAAAGCCGATATCGAGGTCTCCACCTGCCCTCACTGTCTCTACCTGCGCATAGGATTTTGCAGCTTCAGCGATTTCACTGCCGGACGGACAAACCAGAATATTTTCCACAGCTGAATTTTGTAGACCTTCGAGCAGGTAGACCACCTGCCGCGCACCACCGTAAAGATGCCTGCCTGTCTCGACATGCAACACTTTCATTGATTCTGTTCCAGCAGCAGTGGCCTGGCAGTCGCAATCACTTCTTCAGACATGATCCCACGCATACAGGTATAGGCGCCCTCACAGGTCGGCCTGCGTTTACAGGGCGAACAATCGAGAGCGTGATAAATAATCCTGCTCTGCTCCGTACTGGTTTTCAGATAAGGTCGGGTCGAGCCGAACAGGCAAACAGTTGGACGGCCAAAAGCATGGCCCATATGTGTCAGCCCCGTATCCACTCCAACCAGCAGCGCACTATCCCTGATAATAGCAGCCGCCGTTTGCAATCGGGTTTCACCTACCCAGTTGATGACTTCACATTGCCTGGCGATTTCCGATGCGGCCCCAACGTCTCCTGGACCACCCAACATCACAGGCTGCAAGCCAAACTCGTCTTTTAGCGACGCTACCAAATCAACCCAGGCATCATTAAACCAGTGTTTTTGCGGTCGGGTAGTAAACGGGCAAATTACCGCATAGGGCTTATTAAGCAACTGCTGTAATGCGCTAAATTTTTCTTCTGCTTCAGCGCCAATACCGATGTGCATCTGAAAATCATCTACTGGCAATTCCAGCTGCTCAGCCAGGTAACGATACTCAGAGCCAATAAAACCGGCATCTCCACCACGTTCAATAACATCGGTCATCAAATATTGACTGCCCTCTTTTGACCCCAGACCGACCCTCCGCACTGCCCCTGAAAGCCAGACCAGAAAACCACTCTTCAGTAAACCCTGCAAATCCAGCGCAAGGGTAAAGCTTTTCTCGCGCAGCATTTGACGAAATCGACGTATCTCCGCCAACAAGCTAATAAAACGTTTTTCTCTGAACAATTGCGCCCATTTCTTGCGCGGCCAGACAATCACTTCATCCAGCTCGGGGTGATCCTGCAACAATTCAGCTGACTCCGGCTGTACTAACCAGCTGATACGGGCATCAGGATATTGCTTTCTTAACGCATGCACCAAAGGCGACGCCATGACAATGTCACCAATGGCGCTTAGGCGAACCACGAGAATAGACTGACTAATTTTTTTCCTCCGTGATGGAGAGATCTGGCAGAGTCTGCCGCAGAATATAACTAAACCCGGTAGCGGATAGCATTAACAATAAAAAACGCTCATCTACATGTACCATCCGTGTGTCAAACAGGCTCCAGACCAACACCATGACCCAGGCTGTGGTAAGAAAAATGAATACATCCAGTGGCATATTGTCACTACGGAATAACCGCCATAAACCGCCTAGCATCAGGGCTAAAGCCGTGGCGTACAGCATGAATCCCAGCAGACCTAGTTCTACCAGTATCTGGATATAGCTACTATGAAAGTGCGGCCATTTACCTAACCCAGTATCCTGATCGAGTATAGTCCGGGTACTACCCTGTCCCCAGCCCAGCCAAATCCTCTCGCGCCATTTCTCAGCACCATAAATCAGCATATGCACTCGAGTGCCGACCGAGCTATAGGGAATCCTGTCTCTGTCCAGAGAGAGTACATCTGCGTAAACGTCAGATTCAGTAAACAATCTGTCAATAAATTTGGCGTATCCCAGTGTCGAGAACAGAACCACAAGTATCGCAGCGGAAACCCAGATCCCCCTATGTTGCTTCAGTGCAGATTTAACATCGTAAGCTCGAAGCCATAATATTAATGCCACGATCAGACCACAGAATGTCGCCACCCACGCTCCCCTGGAGAGAGCCAACAGCCAGCCAAATGCGGCAAATATGACCATTAGCCACCAGATCGTGATCCGAAAAACAGCAGCCTTTTCATGCACACGCCAGAATCGGCGAATAAATATAAACAGTCCAACCATCGTGATCCCCGCATAAAGACCCAAGCCAATAATCGCCAGGCCAAAGCCCTGACGAGCTTTGATAAAAGCGGAAAAATGCATCCAGTCAGTATGCACTACAATTCTCAGAATAAGGCCGACAGCTGCGGCCAATAATAACCACCGCACAGGTACTTTACTGCGATATATAGCATACCCTATTAGTGGAAACAGCCAGAGAATGATATGGCCTTTTAATTGTTTCGACGGTTTTTGTAGTTCAATACCGCTATCGAGAAAATAAAAATGCAATAGCAAATAGCCGATTGCCAGCAGGGAAAGCCAGCATAATTTGCAGCCAGACAGATCACGTAAAACCTGCCGCAAATGCACCAGACTCCAGCCAACGAGTAACACGCTACCCAGTAGTGATATGGCTGAACCCAGCCAGCCTGCGGAAAACAGGTACAGTGAAACCGGGAGGATTTTTATTTGCTTTAGCATTTCGCAGTAAACTGAAGCTCAAAGCGACTGATTATACCTAAAGAAACACACTGCACAGTATAATGATTTTACTATATGATCAGCCTGCCTTCACTTCGACTGCGATACCAATGACAAACCAGCATCCCAGAATTTGTATATTCGCACCCAGCTTCGGGGATGGTGGTGTCGAGAGAATGCTGGTCAATCTGGCAACGCAGTTTAGTACGCGCGGGATAATTGTAGACCTGATTGTGAACAATCAAAATTCAGGCTACCTGAAAAATCTACCTGGCTCTATCCATCTGCCAGCATTAGCCGGCATTCCAAGAAAAGACTACACTGATTTTTTGTTAAATTATTTTACCGAGTCGAAACCGGATATCATCCTGAGTTCCAAGCCGGAAGACGACAGAGTTGTCAGGCAGGCAAAACTCAGGACCGATCATCCTGTGCGCTTTTTTATTCGCTGTCCAACTGCAATACTTTCAAGAATGAAACTCCGCCGGGAAAATCTGCTCAAAACGTGGTTGAAAAAGCGCGGCCTCAAAAAATCATTCATGGGTGCAGACGGTATTATAGCCGTCTCAAAATGCGTAGCGGATGAGGTCAATGAGCTAATCAGCGATAAGCAGCAAAAAATCATCGCCATCAAGAACCCAAATATTACCCCCGAATTACGCACACTGGCCAGTCAGGAAATTACTCACCCCTGGTTTCAGACCGACTCACCACCCGCCATACTGGGTATCGGTGGCTTCAGAAAACAAAAAGATTTTTCCACTTTAATCAGAGCTTTTGCGCTTGTTAAAGCAAAGCTGGATAGCCGCCTGGTGATTCTTGGCCAGGGCCGACAGAAGAAACGGCTGCAAAAACTAATAGACAAGCTGAATATGACAGACTTCGTGGACCTGCATGGCTTTGTGGAAAATCCGTACCCCTTCACCGCCAATGCTGACCTGTTTGTATTGTCATCGTTGTGGGAAGGTTCGCCAAATGTGCTGACAGAGGCACTGGCACTGGGCACAGCGGTTGTCTCCACCAACTGTCACTGCGGACCGGCAGAGATTCTCCAAAATGGACAATACGGTGAGCTGGTCGCTTTACAGGATCCTGAACACTTGTCTGAAGCCATACTGAAAACACTTAATGATCCACTACCCGCCGAGACACTACGTGAAGCAGCGAGGGATTACACGCTGCAAGCGAGTGCCGACGCTTATCTCCAGGCCTTCGGGCTCGATAATCTTTGACCATGGCTAACCGCCTCAGTGTTTTTATTTCATTCTCCGGGGCCGGCGGTGTTGAGCGTATGGTCATGAATCTGATCCGTGAATTCGCCCGTCAGGGTCTAAATATTGACTTGCTGACCATCCGCGCCAGCAGCGAACATCTGGACGATATTCCAGAATCTGTCCGGGTTATTCCGTTAAAAGCCAAACACGCAATAACCAGCATTCCCGAGCTGGCGAGATATATGCGCAGGGAGAACCCCAGAGCCATGCTGGTCGCAAAAGACCGCGCAGGTCGTGCCGCTTTACTGGCCCGTAAACTGGCAGGCGCTGACACAGGGATTGCCATACGGCTGGGCACCAACCTTTCTACCGCATTAGCGGAAAAGTCAGGCCTGCAAGCCTGGCTGCGAACTGCACCGATGAAACTGATTTATCGGCTGGCAGAACAGGTCATTGCTGTTTCAGAAGGGGTTGCAGCAGACACCCGTAAAATCACCGGCATGCCGGGTAAAAATATAACCGTCATTCGTAACCCTGTCATCACGCCCACTCTGTATGCTCAGGCGGAAGCCGCTGCACCTCACAGCTGGCTGACTGACAAGACTCAGCCGATAGTCATGGGTATGGGCCGGCTGACAAAGCAAAAGGATTTTGCCACCCTGGTCCAGGCTTTCGCAAAAGTTCGGCAATCACTCGATGCACGATTGATTATTCTTGGAGAAGGTAAGCTAAGAAACGAAATACTGGCACTGGCAAAAAAACTCGACATAGAGAACGAGCTGCTTTTGCCCGGATTTCAGACAAACCCCTATGCCTGGTTATCTCGTGCTGACCTGTTTGTTTTATCATCGCGTTGGGAAGGTTCACCCAATGTATTGACCGAAGCACTCGCACTTGGTATCCCCAGCGTAGCAACCAATTGCCCCAGCGGACCTGACGAAACACTGCAGCAAGGCAAGGTCGGAGCACTGGTGCCTATGGGCGATGTTGATCAGCTTGCCGAAGCCATGCTGGAAACACTGGAGCATCCTCCAAAGAGTAATTTCCTGCAGAAGGCAGTGGCTGACTATAACGCACAAACCAGCGCAGAACGGTACTTGCAGATACTCGGTGTTGCCATATCAAGAAACTGATTTAGGAGTGATTTTGCAATGAGGTACATTCAATATAAGAGTACAACTGCATTCAGCCAGTAATTTGTTTTAACGAGTTATATGTGAACACAAGCGACATATCACAGCACTCTATCCTCAAGAAACTTGAGCATCTGTGCTATATACGTTAAAAAGTCCCAATGCTACTTTCAAATCACTACAATTTTCTGTTTGTACATATTGCTAAAACAGGGGGCACCAGCGTACGTTCTGCATTACAAAAACTACGTTGGCGTGACCCATACTATTATCCCCAGTATATATGCAGCCGACTCAGTCATTTAACGGGTCATCGTATTGGTAGCAAGTTTCCACGCCACTCAAAAATTATTGCCGCAAAAGAAATGCTCCCGGATGAGCTATTCGAACAATTATTCAAATTTTCTTTTGTACGGAACCCCTGGGACTTGCAAGTCAGCTCATTCCACCACATACAGCGGGAAAGGCCACAATATATGAACGGCATCAATGACTTTAATGAGTTTATGCGCTGGAAATTCGAGCCGGAACGTCCCTATCAGTATCACATCGACACTTCTCTGGAGTTACAAAGTGATTACCTGATTGATTTACACGGTAATCTGCTAACTGACTTTATTGGCCACCAGGAAAACCTCCAGGAAGATTTCAATCAGGTCTGTGAAACAATTGGTATTACAGCGATTCAATTACCTTATAAGCGAAAAGCAGCAGACAGAAAAAAGGATTACCGGAGTTATTATAAAGACGAGACTGCCGAATTGGTTACAAAGCATTTCAGCCAGGATATTGAAAAACTGAATTATCAATTCTAATCAAAAATACCAGGAATGCTTTTGGTCGGCCACAGGGCGCCACATATGGATGTGTTGCGACACAAGCATTCCTTCATGCAATATCCGGGCTAGAATAACCGGTAATCCAATGAATCGTTTTAAATGAAAAAGTGACGCGCTGACTCTTCCTGAAATACCCTGTTATTATAGAACTTGCTGATAGCTGCAGCCTATGCCAACAATTATTTTATTCAACAAACCTTTCAGAACACTGTCCCAGTTTACCGACGAGTCACAGCGAACAACACTGGCAGACTTTATTTCCGAACCAGGTTTTTATCCGGCTGGGCGTCTTGATTATGACAGTGAAGGACTGCTTATTTTAACAAACGATGGCAAACTACAGGCAAAAATAGCAAACCCCCACCACAAAATGAGTAAAACCTACTGGGTGCAGGTCGAGGGAATTCCTGACGAATCCACTTTGCAGCAGCTTCGAAAGGGTATCCAGCTAAAAGATGGCGTTACCCTTCCTGCGAAAGCTGAAATCATTTCTGAACCTGTCATGCTCTGGCCTCGCACACCACCCATCCGCGAGAGGAAAAGTATTTCGACCCAATGGGTTCAACTTAATCTTGCGGAAGGACGCAACCGGCAAGTTCGTCGCATGACTGCGGCTGTCGGCCACCCGACGTTACGACTAATCCGCTACCGTATCGGCTCCTGGACGCTGGATGGCCTCGCCCCGTGTGAATGGCGTAAAATAGAAATTTGAAGTCTAGATACCAGAAACCATGTGGGACACTCTTAGTCAGGAAATCAGTCAATCAACCGGTGAGGATTTTTTAATCACCAGCCAGCAGTCAGTTGGTGGCGGCGATATTAATCAGGCCTGGCACATTAGCGGTAATGGGCAGTCATATTTCCTCAAAACCAACGATGCTGATAAAGCCGATATGTTCGCTGCTGAGGCGGAAGGACTCAACTCGCTGGCGGAGGCAAATGCCATCCGGGTGCCCAAACCCATCTGCTGGGGAACAGTCCACGAGCAAAGTTATCTGGTCATGGAATCTCTGTCTCTGCATGGCCGGGAAAATTCGGCCTTGTTCGGTCAACAGCTGGCCAGGATGCACCAGCATACTAACCGCCAGTTCGGCTGGCATCGTAACAATACGATTGGATCAACACTGCAGATAAATGACCGGGAAGACAGCTGGGTTGATTTCTGGCGTTTGCATCGGCTAGAGTTTCAATTAGACCTTGCGCTCAAAAATGGCGCTCATAAAAAGCTGGGAGAAAAGGGGGAAAAGTTGATGGTGGATTTTCCGACCCTGTTCAATAGCTACAAACCCGAACCCTCCATCCTGCACGGTGATTTATGGTCGGGGAACTGGGGCAGTGACGAATTAGGTAGCCCGGTAATATACGATCCTGCAGTATACTTCGGCGACCACGAAGCCGACCTGGCCATGATGGAGCTTTTCGGCAGCCCAGGCAGCTCATTCTTTGCTGCATATCGGGAAGTCTTTCCGATAGATGTGGGCTACCCCATTCGCCGAACCCTTTATAACCTCTACCATATCCTCAATCACTACAACCTGTTTCGTGGCGGCTATGCGGCCCAGGCTGAAAATATGATCGACCGGATACTCGCTGAGATTTAGGATAATTCCTGTTCAGACTCCATTCAGGCAGTGGGCGTTAATCTAACGCCACAATCTGAAAACAGTGGAGATAATCATGAAGAAGAAATTACTCACAGCCGCAATCGTCGCCACGCTGGCAATGGCACCCGCTGCGTTTGCCGGTCATGGCAAGCACAGAGGCCAGCAACACAGTTTTACTGACACAGCCCGTGTCACCCATGTCGAACCAATCTACAGAACGGTCAGCATCTCTCGTCCACATCAGGAATGCTGGACGGAAGAAGTTGAGTACACCCGACCTGGGCATGGTAATGCGGCGGGCATGATTATCGGCGGCCTGATTGGCGGTGCCATAGGCAATAATATTGACCACAGCGATAGTGCACCGCTGGTGGGCGCCCTGATTGGTACAGCGATTGGACATGATGTTTCTGGCAGACGCCAGGGCCACAGCCGTCATATTAGCCAGGAAGAACGATGCCAGACCGTCAATAATCACTATGAAGAAGAGCAACTGGACGGCTATCGCGTTAGCTATCGCTATAAAGGCCACAGCTATACCACACATATGGATCACGATCCGGGTGATCGTATCAAGATTCGCGCCAATTTCAGGCCGGTACATTAGTCGTCCTTCAAGATGATAATAACGGGCCACTTAGCTGATATACTACTGTCATGAAGCTTATCCAGAGCATCCTGCTGCTAACGCTATTACTTTCGCTCGGACTGCCGGTGCAGGCTGAGCGCCGTTATCGTGAGGATCGGGATAATGACCGTGAGTATGCCATCAGCCGTGAAGAAGCTGCGAGCATCGTGCGCGAAAGAAACGGTGGACGCATCCTGGATATCCGACGTAAGCAGGATGGTTATCAAGTTAAAAGCCTGCGCAAGGGGCGGGTTCGGGTCTACGATATCGATGGCCGCAGTGGCGAAGTCCGGAAGTAATGCGTGCACTGATTATTGAGGATGAACCTGAACTGCTGCAGCAGCTTCGTAGCACACTGGAAAACAACCATTTTGTTATAGACACCGCCAGCGATGGTGAAGAAGGCGCCTGGATGGCCTGCGAATTCCCGCTGGATATCGCCATTATTGATCTGGGCCTG
>Ga0190283_1001303_pt1 | contig 11477 bp, 10 predicted proteins | sample 48691801_MG_FD_161669 | JGI IMG/M metagenome (GOLD analysis project Ga0190283, IMG submission 161669) | Hydrothermal vent microbial mat bacterial communities from Southern Trench, Guaymas Basin, Mexico - 4869-18-0-1_MG | ecosystem: Environmental > Aquatic > Marine > Hydrothermal vents >...
GGTGTCTCTCGTGCTTTTGTTGGGATTCTTGTGGGTCAAGAGATCTTGGGGATCATAGCCTTCATGATGAAAGTCCGCCATGAAGCTCAATACGTTCATATCCGTCAACCATTCCAGGAAAAAATCCCCGCCATAACGCTTTGTAATATATCGACTCTTCTGCCTGCCAAGCCCGATGGTTCCATGGCTGTCGTTATACAATTCATCTTTGTATGAATAGTCAATGCTGGTCCGGCTATTAAAATGAAGGGGCCCCACATCATTGGCAATAAAGCTCAAAGCGGTAATATTTCTCTCCGTGGCGAAGGAAGCATCCGCTTTGGGACTGTTGTTCCAGTTGGGCAATCCCTGATCCTTTGAAAACCATTGATTCACCAGATCGATGCGCATATCATCGGTAAAATCGTAACCGAATTTTGCCAGGACATTTTCCTGATCAAACTGCGCGTTGTTGCGTTTTTCCCATTTGTCATCATTCGGGTTGTATTTGGTATGGTTGTCATTCAGGAACTTAAAGTCGTTATCGCTGGCGAGATAACTGGCAGAAATTAGATAGTCCCATTTCCCTCGTTTGTGGTTGACAAAACCCGAGGCCTGGCGGGTATTGAAAGAACCGTATCCCAGAGTGGCGCTGGCGTTCAGCCCTTCCTTAGCACGAAGCGTCCTGATGTTTACCACGCCGCCAATAGACGCTTTATTAAAATTGATGGGGGTCACGCCGCGATAGACTTCGATAGCCGCCACATCGGAAAGAGCGATGCTGCTCAAGTCAACCCCGCCTCCCGAGGCGTCATTTAGAAGCACGCCATCCACAAAAACCATAACCTGATCACTGGAAGACCCGCGAAGTGAAACAGTGGAAAAGCTCCCCAGGCCCCCGGCCTGACGGACCTGAACGCCAGCCTCATTCTGAAGCACCTCTGCCAGGTCTTCCATCTTGCCTTCAAATGCTTCACGTTCAATCACCGTAACAAAACCCGTGGTTTCCTCCATGTCCACATCCCCGGTTTGAAATTTTTCATCTTCCTGATCCGCAGTAACAACTATGGTGTCTAAAGTAGCAGCATCCCTCCCTGACTCTGCAAATACACAGGGCAGGCTCAGGGCTAAAATGTCACATAAAAAAACAAGTAGTAATAAAAATATTGTTTTTTTCATCTTATACAATCTTTATAAAGGCCCTCGCGGAAGGTGTTTTAAAGGGCAAAAAAAACCCCCGGACCAAAAACCGTTGGTCCGGGGATGCCGTTTTTCATCCTCCATATAAGCAAGTGCGATCCCCCTCCTCGGAAGTCCACTGCGTTACATCTTCACGGGCAGGTCTTCTGGCTTCCCCACCCTCTTAGCGGCCTTCCCATCAGAGACTCAGCTTATCACTGAGTGCCTGACAGTGACACAAATATGCTAAAAGGGGCATTTTTCATAATTGAAGAATATTAGAGTTACAGCGGCGGGTCCGCGACGGAATTTAACCGTCTTCCCTTTAAGTCCATTTAGGACTACCCACGAAATAGGCGCTACTCTAACAAACCTATAATGAATGTCAAGGCAAAACATAGGTGAGGGATTTGCGTTGTATCGGCTTTCCGGGGTTTGGAGGTCTACCGGGCGGGTAGGATAGAACTCATCTTGTTACTGCCAGAAATCTTCCTTCTCGCCATACTTTTCAAGATATCCACGGGGAGTGACCATCTTAGCACCTATGACGCGGGTTCCAGAATTCCCTACCAAGAGGATCGATAGCATGTCAACAGAGGCTTCACCCATGTGGGAAAGGGTCGTGATTTGTGCCGTCTCCCCCTTTCTTGCGGCATTTCTCACAATCCCAACCGGAGTATGCTTATTGCGATGCTTCAGAATGAGATCCCGAACCTTTTCCAATTGCCATACCCTCTTTTTAGATCTTGGATTGTATATTACCAGGACAAAATCGGCTTTAGCCGCTGCCTCCACCCTCTGCCGGATTACCTCCCATGGTGTCATCAGGTCGCTAAGACTGATGACCGCAAAGTCATGTATAAGAGGCGCCCCTAATAATGCGGCAGCAGCGGACAAGGCCGGGATGCCCGGAATCACTTCTATCTCCACTCTATCCATAAAATCCTGTTCGGCAATCAATTCAAGCACTAATCCGGCCATACCATATATGCCGGCATCACCGCTTGAGACCACTGCCGTATCTTTCCCTTTAAGGGCCTTGTCGATTGCCATTGAGCAACGTCGAATCTCTCCCTTCATTCCAGTAGAAATTATCTCTTTGCCCTCAAGGAGTTCAGCATCAATGAGATCCAGATAGGTCTTATAACCCACAATGACCTCGGCCTGTTTCAGGGCCGTCCTTGCCTTCGGAGCCAAGTACTGGGGGTCACCCGGGCCAATACTTACTATTGTCAATTTCCCAGGGCCACGGCCACTGTCACATTCAGGCTCTTTGTCTTTGGAATTAATAGCCTGCCTCCGCCGGTTTTTAGAAGGACTGTTGCTTCGCATACGCTTGATACTCCCATATGTTTCTTGACCACGCTTGAGGGGTGCGGCGCCTTAATGGTTTCCAGTTCCGATTTTCTAAAAAATACCAGGGGCACGTCCAGCTCTCTTGCCGCCCCATTGAGCCCGGGCTCGTCTCTCTTGGCCTCTATGCTCGTAAGACACTTAAGGCTTTTCATGGAAAGCCCGTCTTTTTGAAAAGTGTTTTTAATCAAATCAATGATTTCCTGAAGTTTGGTTCCCCGATTACAACCGACGCCGGCAACAAGGCATTTAGGATGAAGAATCAACTGGTCCAATGCAGTATCGGGCTTTTTATTCTTCCAGGTCACCCACACACCGGGGGATTCGTTGATCCATTGGTCTTCATTATAGACCTGCTCTATGGCAAACCCTGGCCTCTCTTGGTCCTTAAGACGCAGTCGGTTTTCGGGATCAAAAACCTGTACCGGTTCTCCCGATACCAGGGCCATGTTTATTGATTTCACGGCTTTTAGGTTGGCAATGGTTAGATCGTTCTCCTTGGCCAAAAGATCCATTGAGGGGACTCCCGCTGTATCAGTGGCCGTTGTGATCACGGCTTCGCCTCCTGTCAGTTTGGCAACCACTCGGGCCAGTTCGTTTGCCCCCCCTAAGTGTCCGGAGAGAAGACTAATGACATATTTACCTTCCTGGTCAAGTACGATGATAGCCGGGTCTCGATCCTTGGACTTCAGATGTGGTGAAATGGCCCTGACAACAATCCCGGTAGCCGCGATAAAGACATGCCGGGAATATGAAAAAAAGTTCTCTGCTACTGCCTCTAACAGACGATCAAAAGGAATGGTTTCATGGGTTGAAGATCGGCCATGCAGGGAATCTGCAAGACGGGCAGGCAGAAAGAGATCAGCTTCAAGTTGGTCGGCTAAGGTCTTTGATAGACCGGCGCCCTGTGGCGTCAGGGCATAAATGGCAGTATCTTTCACTATTCGTCACCCCTAAGGACAGTGTTCCGTAGACACAGGCTCAACTTACTCAACTGCCCTGAAACCATGAGAGAATTCCGTGCTATAGAGCCTGGAAAATACAGGATCATCTCTCTGACCCGGCAGGACTAAGAAAACAGCCTGATTGTGGATGTCCGCCCCCTTTACCGCTTTAGAGAGCGCCGAAATATAAGTGGTAATGATCATTTCATCGGGCCAGCCTACCCTGTAAGCCACTACAACTGGTGTGTCTTCGGAATAGCCACCCGCCAAAAGTTCCTCAACAACCCCGTCCGGATCAGCCGCAGATAAGTAGACAGCCAATGAGGTGTTGTGCCTGGATAAGTCCCGCAACCTCTCTCGGTCAGGAACCGTTGTTCGCCCGGCTAATCTGGTTAGGATGAGTGTCTGGGCCTTTTCCGGCAAGGTGAACGAGATCCTCGCAGCTGCGGCCGCCGCAAATGCCACTGTGACTCCCGGAATAACTTCATAGCTGATATCATCCCGGTCAAGGAGGATCATTTGCTCTTTGATTGCGCCATAAAGCGAAGGATCACCTGTGTGCACTCGGGCCACGGTGCCACCTGACCTGACCGTTTCAAGGACCATGGCATGGGTTTCTTCCAGTGTCATGGATGAGGAATCGACAACTTTTGCATTTTCTTTAGCGCAGGCCACTGACTCCTTAGGCACAAGGGAACCTGCATAGAGGACAAGATCGGCCTCTTTTATGTATCTCTGTCCCTTGATTGTAATCAGCTCAGGGTCTCCTGGACCGGCCCCTATGAAATAGATATGAGATCTTTTGTCTTCCATACATCCATCCCCTTTGAAAAGTCCCAGGCTAAATCCTCCGCAGGGACGTCAAACATAAACTATTACCTTTTCTTGGCGCCCACAATGAAAACCGGGTTTAATGCCTCCAATCGTTGATCACCTCCCGTGCCCTTAGATCGCGAAACGTCGATTTGTGTTATGGTAAAAGGCCAATTCAGGCCTTCCAGATAACCCCTTGCCCGAGTCAAAGAACCCAAGAGCACCAAATGAAGCACCAGCTTTCCTCCGGGTCTCAGTCTCCTGGTTGCAATCTCCAGAACCCTGTTGTTTTTTCCGATACCTCCGCCAATAAAAATCCGGTCCGGATCAGGAAGGGACTCCAGACATTCAGGCATTTCGCCGTATATGGCCTGAACTCCATAAGCGCCCATCCGCCTGATGTTATCCCTGATCAGTTGAACCCTATCTGCATTTTTTTCCACTGCCAGAACGGCCCCTTTATGTGCCAGGAGGGATGCCTCAATGGCCATGGAACCGCAGCCGGCGCCCAAGTCCCAAACGGTATGGTTTGGCTCAACCGCAAGGGCGGAAAGACCAGCGGCCCGGATTTCTTTCTTGGTGATTAGGCCCCTCCGGTGCAGGTAGAGATCATCATCCAAACCCAAAGATAAGGGAACCTCCGGGGGTTTAGTGCGCTCCAAAATGACAAAATTGAGCGGGGAAAAGGTGGTTTTTGCGGCGTCTTTTAGTTCAAAACGCCCCACCTTTTCAGACTCCGTACCCAGGTCCTCAAACACACACATGTCAAAGGCATCGACCCCTTTCCGGATCAATTCATCTGCAATTTTAGCCGGGTGAAAATCGGGATCCGTAAACACCGCAACACGGTCATTTCTGACCAAGTCCGCCAAAAGGGGCCGGATATCCTTTCTGCCATGGAGGGAGACGGTCTGTATATCATGCCAGGGAATCTTGAGCCTGGAAGCAGCGACCTGAAGAGTGGTTACATTGGGATGAAAAACAACCATTTCCCTTCCAAGGGCATCTATAAGGCGCTTTCCGATCCCATAAAACAGCGGATCTCCGTCAGCAAGGACTACGATTTCCCTGCCAGACTGCATCTCCCGGTTTATTCTCTCGATCACATTCTCAAGAGGGCTGCCGATGGAAACCTTGAGAGCCGGATGGTCCCGGAAAATTTCAAGGAGGCGGTCCCCTCCTACAAGAACATCAGCACTCTCGATGCGCTTTGAAATCATGGGGGAGTGATCCCGGTGATCAACTCCCAATCCTGTTACGTGTACCTTATGCATGTCATAGTCTCTCTAATCCGTAGGGTGGGTTGAGGAACGAAACCCACCGTATCCCCTACCAAATTCAATCTCCCGGATTCCCGCGGGAATGACGCGCAACCAGCAGATCTCCCCCAAAGTCAAAAAGATGATATGTAATATCCGGCCCCGGACCTGCAAACCCGCGGGCCGAAGAAATGGCCTTTTCCGTTGCATAATGGATTATTTTATCTCTTTGTACTTCTTCCTTAATAATAGACAGGGCCTCGCGGGCCGTATTGGCGTTTGCGATACTCCGTGCCTTTTCTTCATCCATACCCATGGATAAGCACCATTCTGACAGTTTGCCAAAATCAATACGCGATTTTCTGGCATGGGTGTAAGGGTATCCTTGGGCCATCTTTACCAGTTTGCCAAAAAAACAGGAATAGAGGATATCGGTAAATCCCTTTTTAGCAGCCTCTTTAAGGGAAAACGAGAAAAAATCGGCCACCTGGATGAATGCTGTTTCCGGGAGATCGGGCCGCTGCTCTTTTAAAAAACGCTCACTTCTGCCTCCGGTGGTCAAGGCAATGACATTAAGCCCTCCGGCCCTTGCAACATCCATGGACATGGTGATAGTGTCCTTGTATGCCTTGTTGGAAAAAGGCTTTACCGTTCCGCGCGTACCTAAGATGGAGATCCCGCCTATTATACCAAGGCGAGGATTCAGGGTCTTTTTTGCGATCTTTTCGCCGTTTTCCACCTCAATGGTAACAGAAACAGCGGCCCTAATACCCGTCTCCTTCAGCCCTTCTAAAACTGCCTCTTTGATTTGCAGGCGAGGAACAGGGTTTATGGCGCTCTCTCCCACAGGCACAGGGAGACCGCGCCGCGTTACCTTTCCAACACCTGTTCCGCCATCAATAATGACGTCTCCGTGATTGCCTCCCGGAAAGAGACGCACTGTGCTCATTATTCGTGCTTTGTTGGTGGCATCAGGATCATCACCGCCGTCTTTTCTGACTGTGGCCTTTGCCCCTTTCCCCACCGCTTCAACCCGCTCAACGGGAATGGTCAGCCTTCCCCCTAAGGGCAGAGGGATCTCCACCTTTTTGCGAACTCCCTGGCCGGTCAGGAAAAGCAGTGCCGCCTTGCCCCCGGCAGCCGCAGCCGAGCCGGTTGTAAAGCCCTCTCGGAGACGTTTTCCGGCCATGATATCAGACTATCCCCCTGCTTACGCTCTACTCCTTACTGTTCCCTGAGGGCAATCTCGGCCAACTGATTTATTACGCTCGCGGCCAGGGCTGATCCGCCTTTGCGGCCTGCAATCGTGATGTATGGGATATCGCTCTGTTCCGCAAGTAATTCCTTGGATTCGGCAGCGTTGACAAATCCCACCGGCATACCTACAATCAGAGCAGGCTTGCATTTTCCTTTGCCCACCCACTCTAAAAGTCTCAACAGGGCGGTAGGGGCATTTCCCACAACGTATATAGCGCCATCGAGCCTGTGAAGCACAAAATCTACAGCAGTTAGGGCCCTTGTGGTTTTGTCCCTCAGTGCCTTTTCCCTTACTTCCGGATCACCCATATAACACTCCACCCGGCAATCCAACTGATCCATACGTCTCAGCGGGATGCCCATACGGGCCATCTCCGTATCGGTTATAATGAGACATCCTCTATCCAGGGCCTCTATTCCTTTTCTTACGGCATCGCGATGGAACCGCACCAAAGAAAGGAGTTCAAAGTCAGCGGTTGTATGAATTATCCTCCTGACTACCAGCCATTCTTCCCCTTGAAAAGGGCGGAGCTCAGGCACTTCTGCGTCAATGATAGCGAAAGATCGTTTTTCTATCTCTCCCGGCTCAAGTCGTTCATAAATACTGCTCATAACTCCCCCATGTCTTTTGCTTTCAGCTCTGACCTTTTAGCTTTGAGCTTTAAACCTATCGCCATATTGACGGCAGTAATCCACAAAATTCTTTGCCACCTCCGGATTGGAGCCCCAGTGAAGGTGCACATAAGATCCCAGGACCCTTTTTCGCATAAGACCTTCTTTTCCACTATGAATTGATTTGCGATCGCTCATGTCGTAAATATATTCCTGATCCATACCGATTTTCCGCATATGGGAGTAATGGAATTCATGCCCCCTGATCTTGGAGCCTTTCGGACCCAGGACACTGTCCTTCAGAGTTATGATTTCGCGATACCCGAGGCTTTTCAAACGACGTTCCATCTTTGCCATCATGAAAAAAATGCCCACCATGGGAAAGGTTTGACCCTTGAGGTTCTGGATTTCTTTCATAAGGAACATAAAGCCCCCGCACTCTGCATATATAGGTCTTCCGCTCAATCCGAACTCCCTTATCTCTGCCAATAAACCCTGGTTCCGAGAGAGCGCCTCACAGTTGAGTTCGGGATAGCCTCCTCCCAAGATCAAGCCACGGATCCGTTCCGGCAGACACATTGAACGTAAAGGGGAAAAGGGAATCAAATCCGCCCCGGCCTCGCGCAGGAGCCGCAAGTTCTCAGGATAGTAGAAGCAGAAGGCCTCGTCCATTGCAACGCCTATCCTTATGCCAGATTCACTCTTCATTTCTGCTTCGGGGACAAGGGGCCTGTTCATGGACCTGTCGGGCAGAGACCCGAGGAGCAGGTCCAGATCCATGTTATCTTCAACCCAGCGGGCAAGGACTTCCTCGCGGTCTTCATCCGCCCCGAGATCCTCGTCGGTTACAAGTCCCAAGTGCCGGGAGGGTATTTCGAGTTCCTCGTTGCGCGGCAGGCATCCAAATATCGACAGACCCGGGATGGGGTTTATTGCATTAACCAGCATTTGTGCGTGAGCCTCGCTACCCACCCGGTTGAAGATGATGCCTTGCACTGAAAGTTCCGCGTCAAATCTGGAAAACCCAAGGGCCACAGCGGCCGCTGATCGTGCCATGGCCTTGGCATCTATTACGAGGATGACGGGCAGGCCCAGCCACTTGGCCATTTGGGCTGTAGACCCTGATTCATCACTCCCTGAAAACCCGTCAAAAAGCCCCATCACCCCTTCTATCACCGCGACATCAGCATCCCGGCTGTAACGATCCAGGATATTCCGGTTATAATCGGGGCTCATCATCCACCCATCTAAATTGTGAGAATCCCTTCCGGTGATGCGCCGGTGATGACCCGGATCAATAAAATCCGGTCCTACTTTAAAGGGCTGCACAGTCAGTCCTCTCTTGATTAAAGCGGCCATTATCCCTAACGAAACAGTAGTCTTTCCACAACCGCTGTGGGTGCCTGCAATCACGAACGCTGAAACCTTCATATCATGCCGATTATCCCCCCCTCTCAATTTATTTCTCGATTCCAAACCTTGCTTCGATGCCATTATCATAGTAAATAGTAGCTCCTTTACCGAAGTATAGTCATTGCAAAAAAATAGAGCAAGCCAACTACTACCAGGCTTGAAATTCTAAAAACCTGGCTCGCTATCATGAGACGAGTACCTAATCCAGGCCTGAAGATACCCATATAATAGGGCATCTGATGTCTGAGCGCCCGAACCGGGGCAGCAATAATGTTCCCCAAAAGGAGGGCCAGCACAATCTGGGAGACATTCAGTGTCCCTGCGTCCAACATTGCGCCTGCCGCAGCATAGCCGGATGTAAACTCCGCTACCAGGCTGAAAATTACAATGGACATGGCCTCAACAGGGACAAACAGACTGCTGAAGCCATGGGCAAACAGTTGCCTGAGCCAGGAGAAAAAACCCATATCAGAGATCAAAACAATAATAAGGTAAACGGGCAGGACAATAATAAGGATTCTGGTTATCCTGGTCTTGAATTTTCCACCTGTTTTACGAAGCAGTACTTTCCACTCATGTTCTTTTGATTTTTTTTCATGAACATATCCGTCTGATTCCGGAAGCGCAAAATGGGTCCAGGCAAGCACGACACACAATCTTAATAAAGCAGCTCCGAATGTAAGCAGAAGATATATTGCCCCTGCTTTTCCAACAAGGGGGAGTATTATGAAAAAGGTGGTGGGCAGATGGAGAAAAAAGGAGGGGAAGGTATTCAAGAGCACAGAAAGGGTTATCTCCCTGCGGCTCAACTTTCCCTCTTGATAAAACGACATAAGCATGGAGAGCGATGCTGTGCCTGAAAAAAATGCAGTGGTGAAAACTGCCCCCATCTGATGAGAAAGATGCCCCCAGCGCATAAACGGCCGAGCCATTACGCTCAGTCTATTCGTCCACCCCATGCCTTCAATGAATTGGCCCACAAAAAGGCCTATGGAGATAAATACGGTCAATCTCATCAGGGGCCAAATCACCCTTTTCCAGAGGCTTGCCGGGTCTTTGAAAACCCCGGCAGTATCGAGCGCACCGCTCACAAAGGCTATGATAGCGCATGCGATCAGAAGTGCCAGAATGATGTAGAGAATTAGAGGAAATTTCTTTTTCATACGCGATCAGTCTTTTTTATGAGAAGAAGCGAAAGATACGGGGGAGGCGTGTCGAAGCCCTTTTTCAGATCCCGGAGGATCACCTCACCATCCAGCCCGCATCGGGATATAAGAATAGATCCGGAGGCCAGGCCAAGCTGATTCAGGGTGTCCATGATCTCCTGGTATTTGTGGTACACCTTGAGCAACACCACCTGGTCCGTATGGCCAACCACGTCTTTCAGCCTTTCCGCCCCAAGGGCCCCCGAAATAACGGCAAAGGATTCCTCTGCTTCGGCCAGAATCTGTCCGGCCACGGCAGCGCCGGCCTGATAGGAGGTAATACCCGGGATGATCTCGATAGGGATATGAGGCTCTGTTTCCTTGATGGTGTGAAAAATATACCCGAAGGTGCTGTAAATCAGGGGGTCCCCTAAGGTAATGAAGGCCGCATTTTCCCCCCTCTTCAGGGGTTCGACCACCTTTCGGCCATTTTTTTCCCATGCACTGGCAAGCTTCCTCTTGTCCCGGGTCATTGGAAAACCAAGGGGCACCACCGGCACCCCCTCTTTCAGGTGGGGGGATACGATCTCCATGGACAGAGAATAACTGTTTTTTGTGGACGCTGCCGCAAAAATAACATCCACCTGTCTCAGAATCTTTGTCGCTTTCAAGGTGATCAGATCCGGATCTCCAGGACCAACCCCTACCCCGTATAAGGTTCCATTTTTCATGCCATTTAACCTCCTGATTCAGCAGCCTTTAAGGAAAAGAAACTAAGATCACAAAGCCGGTGACCGATGACTAAAGCCCAAACCTATGCGGATGCAGGAATGCGGCTAACTCTTCCACCGCTCTTACGGAACGCGGACCCGGCCTTGAATAAACCTGTTCATCAACGAACATTATTCTGCCTCTCTTCACAGGGCCAAGGACATGGAAATTGGGTCTTTCTGATGGATTAGAAGGATTCTTATTCATGGGGCCACGCTGTATGACATAGACCTCAGGACCCTGTTTAATCAATGTCTCCATTCCGATACGCACCAGTTTTTTCTCGTGTTCAATACAGTTGACTCCACCTGCCTTGCGGATGATGTCGTTAACAATGGACACTCTTCCAGCCGCCAGAAGATTTGGGTAGCGAACCTCAAAAAATACCCTTGGGCGATGGGTTATGCCCTCGAGACGGCGCTCAACCTCTGCCACTCTTGATCGCAGTGAATCAATGAGTTTTTCTGCCTTAGATAATTCCCCAGTCAGCACACCGAGACGTTCAATTACGGAAAAAAGATCCTCGAAATCGGTGGGATGGAAAACGGCTGCTTGAAGGCCTTCTCCCTGGAGTTGCCGTACCATGACCATGGCCTCTTTTCGACCGGCGGACTGGATGATCAAATCCGGTTTAAGCCCTAAAATCATTTCAATATTGGGCCGCATATGAGTTCCGATACTCGGTTTTGACAGGATGGAAGGGGGAAGGGAATCGGCCTTTGTCCTTCCCACGAGCCTACCTTCTAATCCCA